>CZCB01002662.1_pt1 | contig 77991 bp, 79 predicted proteins | sample 591991 | NCBI WGS metagenome assembly CZCB01 (sample SAMEA3556809, study PRJEB10932) | anaerobic digester metagenome
TGCCGGTACCCTGGTAAATGCCTGAGAAAATGGAACCTAGTTCTCCTGCACTGTAAAGGTGAGGAATTGCATTGCCCCTTACATCTATTACTTGTCCCTTTTCATTTCTTTCGGGCCCTCCCTGAGTATTGGTGAAAGAAGGCACTAATTCCATAGCATAGTAGGGAGGTTTGTTGATGGGTTTTAAAGTATCCTTAGCTCTGCCAAATATAGGATCTTTTTTGTCCCTGCAGTATCTGTTGTATTCTCTAATTTGTTTCTGTAAGTTAACAGGATCCACCCCTATTTTTTCTGCTAATTCTTTAATAGTATTTGCCTTTACTATAAGACCTTTTTCAATTTCTTCTTCACTTCCTTCACTCCAAGTAGGATAAACTGGTTGCGAAAGTCGGGCTGTTTCATCGAAGATCGCAAAAGCAGGAAGTGATAAAGGCATATGTCTCCAGCTACCGTGGAAATCTACATGGCCATGGTTAGGCAGCACCGATTCATCTGTAAATCTAGTTCCATCTGCTCCTACAAAAATAACATTTTGGGTTGCAAAACCAGTACTTAAAATGTCCTTCCTTCCCTGAATAGCATAGGCAAAGGCAGTATTAGTTTCAGGATTCAATACGTTTAAATCAGGACCGGCAATATTACTCATATGCCACAAATTAGCTCCTACTTCCATTGCCATCTTAATACCGTCTCCCGTATTATATCTTGCAGCCTTTGAATAAGCATAGGGTAGTTGTAAATAGTCCTGAATCATTTGCTGATTGTTTTCAAATCCTCCTGTACAGAGAACTACTCCGTTTTTAGCACGAATATTTAATATATTGCCCCTATTTTCAACTTTAACCCCATGAATAATCTTTGTCTTTGGATCTTGTATTAATCCCACTCCAGGAGACTCATACCATACGTCTATAGAGTCTTTTCTTTCTTCCACAGCATTTTGCAAGGTTCTGTACAATGAGCTTGTCCAGGCTTCTCCATCTATTAATAGTGCATCCATAACTTCCCCGCCAGGATAGTCATATTCCTGGAAAGGGAAGACTGTAATATTTTTGGCACCTAAGTATTTTAACCAATCGTAATTCTCGCTTCCCCCCTCCAAGTAAGCCCTTATCATTTCATCGCTGGGGGTGTTAAATTTACCGCGGAGATGTTGAAAGTATTCTATTCCCTTATCTATATTTTCCTTCTTTATACTTAAAACCCCCTGTCCTGCAAAACGGGTATTACCTCCTTCTTCCCCTTTGGGAGCCTTTTCTAATAGAAGTACCTTAGCCCCTTCATCAGCTGCCGCAATACTTGCTGTAGCTCCTGCTCCCCCATATCCAACTACTATAACATCATATTCTCCATGCCACTCTACTTTCCTAAGAAAATCATTGCCCTCTGAAACGAAGTTTTCCTGGGATTGATTTAAGGTTTCAAACGAGAAACCAGTAACGGTATGCATTAAAAGAATGGTAATTAATAATAATACAATTGTTTTTTTCATTTTTACCTCCTTATTACTAATGATATTCCCCTTCTTTTTTCTATGGCCAATAATTCTTTATTCTCTTCAGCAACAATATTTTCCTTTTTAATTTTTAATTCTTTGGACAAGATGTCAATAAATTTATTCCTGAAATTAATTTTCCACCGGGTCATAACTGGATGGTAAGTTAATGCATAAGCAGAAAATCTTCCTATATCTTCACAAATAGAACCTTGCCGTACCTGTTCAAAGTCAATACCGTAGATTTCACTTTCAAAAATAATGAAATTCCTGAAATTTATATCATGTAAAATTATTTCTTCATTATAATGATTGTAAACTGCCTTATAAAAATCCCGGAGCCAGAAAGACAGTTTGTACAATAGTTTTTCATCAAGGGTATTATTCTTTTCCTGTTCTTCGTACCATCTAAGAAGGGTAAAGTCTCCCAAATCCTTCATGTATAAAGAATTATTCTGGCTTGAAATAATGGAGGGAACTCTAACTCCCGCCCCTGTCAATATATTTAATATTTCTTTTTCTTTATTATAATCTTCTATACTATTAAATTTTTTTGAAATATATGTACCATTATCTGCTACTATACGGTATACTGAATTTCTTTTGCTTTGGAGCTTTATCTTTTTATGCATATTTCAATTTCTCCCTCTGAATCATAACCTTTCAGCTCCTTTATAAAACCTTCCACCAAATTTATTAGAATATTTTCAACAAAAGGAACCATAGGTATTTCTTTTCCGTTAATCTTAAGTTTAGCGGAAGATTCCTTCCTTGGAGAGACTCTGTCCTTAACATTTTCTTCAATTAAATCTACTAATTTTTCTACATTATTAATGGTATTTATTACGGGGATACCTTTATATTCTTCCATGGAATTTGATATACGGCCGGATATAGCAAATGTGTCTTCATCTAATCTTTCTTCTATTTCCTCTAAGGTGTGAGCAGTAATTATTTTAGGTATATTCTTATCCCTTACCCCTTCCAATACAACGAAATCGTAATGGTAAAAGTTAAGGATTTCATCCAAAGTTAGTTTTCTTTGGAACAATATGTCTGTTTCATAATTTCCCCAGGCAGTAACCAACTGAGATCCTGCTTCTTTGTGCCTGTAGGTATTGGTACCTTCAGTATCCATTTTAAACTTTTCAAAATGGATTTCTTTTACACTGCCTACTGTGTAGTTTCTCTTAATAAGTTCCTTAATAATATTTTCTATTGTTGTAGTCTTGCCGGATTTAGATATTCCAATTACAGAAAAAACTTTCATTTTACACCTCCTTATTTATAGGGTTTACACTTTTTGAAAAGTGATAAAAAAAATCCCAAAGGCAATACTTGAAGCAATAACTAGATAGTCTCTTATCCCCATTTTTAAAACCATGTAACTTGTCCTACTTTGATAGGCCCTGAAACCTCTCATTTCCATAGCTGCAGCAAGTTCCTTGGCTTTCATTATTGAGTTGGTTGTAATGGGAACTAATATGTATTTATAAATATTTATTTTCTCTTTCATTTTGATTTTTTTAAAGTCTATACCTCGCAGCTGCAGGGCAATGAGCATATCCGTCATCTCATCCCTTAAAATTGGCAAAAACCTTATGGCTATTGATACCATGAAAGCTATTTCATAAGGAACTTTCCACTGAATTAAACCCTGTATAATTTTCCTGCTGGAAGAAGTCGTTATAATTGCAGCTGAAACTATTATTATTCCCATGCGGAGAATAAATTCCAAAGATCTTAAAATTCCGTAATCTGTTAATAGGTTTACGCTGCCTATAGTTATAATTGGATTTCCTTTGTTGGTCAGAAGGCTTTGAAATAAAGCAATTAAAATTAGAGTGTAAATTAGTTTTCTTATTTTAAATACTACAGACTTTAAATTACTTTTACATATAGTTGCTGTTACTGTTGCTACAATCAACAGAAACAGTAATATAGCAACATTACTGTATATAATTCCTAATGATGATAATACCAATACTATTATCAATTTCGTCCGAGGGTCTAAATTATTCATAAATCCCCTCCTAACTCTATAATTCTGTCCCCATGGCTTTTTATAAAATCATTATTATGACTTACTATAAGCATGCCAATTTTTTTGGCTTTTAAACTGTTTAATACTTCTGATAATACTAATATTCTTTCTTTATCTAATGAAGTTGTAGGTTCATCTAAAATTAAGTATTTAGGATTGCTCATTAACACTGAAGCAAGGGCAAGGCGCCTTTTCTCTCCATAACTTAAAAAATATGGATAGGAATTTCTTACTTTCGTAAGTTGAAATAGTTTTATCATTTCTTCAGCCTTTTCAACAGCTTCTTCTTTACTTACACCTTTGAAAGTCAGGGGAAATATCAATTGTTCCATGACAGAAGGGGCAAAAAGCTGCCTTTCAGGATACTGAAAAACATAGCCAATTATTTGTCCTATTTGGCCTAAATTCATATCAGAAGTATCGCTACCAAATAATTTTATACTGCCAGATGTTGGTTTTATTATTCCCATAATCAGTTTTGTCAGGGTAGTTTTTCCCGAGCCGTTTTTTCCCTCCCGAGCCGTTTTTTCCCGTTAAGAAGGTAACTTCACCATTGTTCAATATTAAAGAAAATTTGTCAAAAACTTTTACTTCCTTGTTATGGTTAATATAACTAAATGAAATTTTATCAATAATTATTTTATCTTTCATTTCTCACCCAATTGTATTATTCTATCTGCTATTTGAATATTTTCAGCTTCATGGTCCACTAAAATTATGGTTTTACCTTCTTCTTTTAACTGCAATAAAAGATTTTTTATTATTTTTTTTCCTCCCCTGTCAATCCAGGACATTATTTCATCGCATATAAGTATTGAAGGGTTAAGCATTAATACGGATGCTATAGCAACAAGCTGCTGTTGGCCTCCCGACAGATGGTTGGGATTATGGTATCTATATTCTTCCATATTTATAACTTTTAATATTTTCTCTATTCGTGAACCAATTTCTTCTCTGTCTACACACAGGTTTTCCGGTCCAAAAGCTAGTTCATCTTCAATAGTAGGAGAAAAAAGTTGAGTTGACGGGTTTTGAAAAATAATTCCTATACTTGTTACGATTTCAGCGTGGCTTAAATCTTTAATATTTTTACCATTAATAAAGATGTCTCCTGACAATTCTCCAGGATATACCTTAGGGATAAGACCGCATAAACAGTTACATAAAGTACTTTTGCCACTTCCACTTTTTCCGACTATGGCTACTGTCTCTCCCGGCTTTACCTGAAAGTTTACCTGGTTTAAGACATTTGCCTCCATATTTTTGTACTTAAAACTTAAATTTCTTACTTCGATACTGTACATTACTTAACCTCTATTTCTATAATCCACTTACATCTTCTATTGCTGAAAGTATCGGATACAATTATTGATTGGTAAGGACCTGTTCCACCAGATTCTCTGCTTCCTAAATATTTTCCATCTTCCATGTAGGCTATATAAATGTTTTTATCCTTTAATACTTCTTCAGAGGAATAGGCAACGGCAAAGCCGTCGACTCCCTTTATAATTATAGTTTTATTCTGTAAATTTACATTATTGTTACCTAAAAGGTCTTTTAACTGGATTCCCTTATAAGTATGGTTAGAGGGTCCACTGGTTGAAGTATCAAGAACAGCTTCAAACTCTTCATCATAAAGCATAATATTCTCTTTATTTAAAATAACTTCCCTGTCTTCATACTTTAAAATAATTTCTGCCTTCTCCAATATTTCTTTTTTCTTTTCAACTAAATCTCTGTTTAAATACAGAGAAATTATTAAAATAATCGTTAAAATAATTATTATTGTTATAACTATAGCAACTCTTTTCATTATTCATCCTTTATGAAATATGGCACTACCATGTCAGATTGTGTGCATATTCCATGACTTCCCCCTTCGCTAGTTTCATGCATGCCGTGGTCAGGCACTAAAATAATTGCCCCATCCCAATTTAAACTTAGTTCCTGTATATATTGGTCTATTAATTTTATATATTCCATAGTCTCCCTATGGTAAGGTCCAAAAGTATGGCCTCGGTCATCAATACCGTGAAAATGGATAAAAATTAAATCATAATTTCCCTCAAGGGCTTTTAAAGCACTTTCGTACAATTCATCATCCGTACCTCCATCTCCATTTAAGTCAATATGAAGTAGCGGTTCTATTTCAGTAGAAAGTATTTTAATATCCCCTTCGAGTAAGACTGCTTCTTTATCTTTTTCTAGTGTATATTCAAATATACTTTTTACTTTCATATCTCTAACACTTCTGTCGTGTACACCGTTAACACTTGGTGTTTGTCCTGTAATAATTGCTGCAAAACCTGCATTAGTAACAGGGGTATAAACACTTAAGGCAGCATGTTTAAAGTATTTACTTAAGAAAGGTATGTAGTCTTTTTCCTGGGCCAACTTAAACTGATTGTAGGAAAAACCATCTAAAAGTACCGTCATTACCTTCTCATCATTTTCCAAGTATTCTTTCATATGTTGGTAAGCATCGGTTATACTGTGGTAATTTTCTGTTAAGTAAATACCTACTATATCTTTATAGCTTTTTCCCTTTACATAGACTGTTTTGCCTTCAATATAAAATTTATCTTTTACTATACTTACTTCCCCAGTCTTACTTATAAGTGCAGCCGAAAAATAATCCTCGTATAGATCTTTTATAAAAGTTTTTTCTTCAGCTATAAAGTTTTCTTTAATATTTTCCTCTTCAGTAAATATAGTAATGCCATCACTTACTGTTTCGCTTTTATTAAAGCATCCTGCAAGAATAATTAATATTAACAATATAAATAATAACCTATTCATTTTCCTCTTTATCCCCATCCAACTATGTAATCGAAGATTGCTGGAATCTATAAACCTTATTGTTGCAATAATATTTTCTCCAAACTTCTTGAAACACTGTAGGCAATAAGTCCTCCCAAGGTACCTGATAAGGCTGCTGCCGACAACATTAATATAACAGTCACTAAGGGAAGTCTGAAAAACAGCATGTTGGAAATTAAAGTTCCAGTAATATTTGCTGCCATACATCCAAATACATAGTGAAGAGAATTATATTTATTATCTTTAGATATAAGGAAGACAATATCCACCATAACACCGGGCAAGGTATATGATATTAAACTCATTATGCCGTGAGTTCCCATAGTTCCTGTGGCAACTACGAGTATACTTTGAACCAGACCTATTAATAGTCCCGTTCCAGGCTTTTTAACCATTCCAGCACCTAAGACTATCCAAAACATATAGAATCCCCCTGCAATTGCTCCTCCCGGTATAAACAAGGGACCTGTAACTATATGCACTAAGGGTACTATTATAGGTTTGGTTGCAATTCCTAAAGCAGAAACTATTGCAATTATTATTAAATTAAAAACTGAAAAATTATCTAAAAATTTCTTCATAGATTCCCCTATTGAAATATAATTTTATCTACATGTTTTATCCATCTTTGACTGAAAGGATCTCTCCTGATGACCAACTGGAAAGGGCCATTGCCTCCTTCTTTCTTTGACTTCATAATTTCCCCGTCTCTTTCAAAGGTTAAATATACGTTAGAAGGTTCATTGATTTCTTCCATACTTAAAATTACCCGGTAGCCATCATAGGCATTAAAGGTAATCCTGCTAAATTTGGAAGTATCTATACCTAATGTTTCGAAAAGTGCTTTGAGTTCAACACCTTTGTATTCTGTTTCAACAGGTTTTTTACCGCTGCTCCTTACTACTGCCGGGAAAGTAATTGCTTCACTGTGGTTGTAAATAATTTCAACGTCAATATTTTCTTCTATATCCCCTATAACTGTAGCTAATTTTGCTTCTTCTTCAGAGCAAGCTGTTAATATTAATATAAGAATTAATAAAAAAGAAAATTTCTTTAACATATATACCGCCCTTAATTGTCTAATGATTTACTCACTGCATCCCTTACTGAGTTTAAAAAACCTCTGCTGGTGGATGTGGCACCACTTACGGCATCTGCACTTAAATTTTGTGTTTCAACAATTTCATAAGCCATACTGCGGAATACTTCCTGGTAATAGCCGGATGTTTCACTGTGATTTAATACTTTTATACTTGTAATTTTTTGATTGTTAATTGTTACTTCCACATTCATAATTCCTCCAAAACCCATGCCTGAGCCAGTATAAACACCGTCTATTACTTCCTCAAAGGTTGAAATAGCTTGTACTGCCGAATTTCTGCCAATTAAAGGAAGAAGTATGTAGGCAGCCAGCAATATAGTAATACAAAGAGTTACATAGGTTTTTTTCTTAAGTAGCTTATTTCCTATTTTAAGTTGAAATCCTTCTGTACCTTTAACACATGTTTCTATACAATTCAAACAGTTAATACATTCGGGGGATAAGTGTTTTTCCTTATCAGACACTCTTAATTCTTCTGAAACTGGGCAGGTTTTTAAGCAATAGGAGCAGTTACATTCCGACTTCTTTATTTTAAAGGGGCCTATGGCATAGAGTAAACTTTGAAACGCACCTAAGGGGCAGAAATACCTGCAGAATACTCTCCTTGCCACTAGGGATATAAGGGATATTAAAAGTAAAATTACTGTTCCTGCCTGCAAATTAAAACCAATGAATATATTCAGGTAAGCAAGCCAGGGAGAATAAGGAGATACTAGGTTACCCAGCCCCATAATACTTAAAGCAATTACTGAAATCAATACCAGGTACTTAATTATTTCAAATTTAGGAGATAAATTAATTTCTTTCAACCCTAGCTTATTTCCTAAATTTTTAAAGAAATCCTGGATTGCTCCAATAGGACAAAAATATCCACAGAAAAATCTTCCCAGGAAAAGTGCCGTTAAAACTATTCCTGCAGTTAGTGCAGTACCTCTGCTAAATCCCCGCCATCTATAGGATAAATCAGTCAAGGCAGATTTCAACGCACTCCATCCCCCGTAAGGATTTAAATCTCCCACAGATAAAAGTCTGAAATCTATTATTTCATTAATATACATGCCGTATATTGTACATGAAATTATTACAATAATTGTTATTATAAGTTGAATAGTGCTTCTTAGCTTAAGTTTCATTTCTTTTCAATCCTTAATAAATCTTGCATTATTTCATTGTTATCTTTATATAAATTTACCCGACCATCTATATAAGTTATATAACAATTAAGCATTTCTTCCATAGATAAACCTATCGAACTTCCGTCGGTTTTTACTGCCAAAAATTCACTATCTTCCTCCCACCTCATGCCGGCAGTAAGGAGTACATCCTCTAAGAGCATCCCCTCAAGACCTTTTATATCCTTAGTTCTGACAACTTCAATCATTTTTTCCGGAAATATTACTGCATCCTTGGTAGTTGAAAAATGAGTCATTTCTTTTACATTCATTCCCAGCTTGAAAGTAGGTGAAATGTTCATAGGAGCATTGTCTCCTTCTACTTTTATAAAATATCTTTGTCTTACCAAGGAAATTGTTTCGTTTTTAATAAGTCCGTCCACTGCTCCCATGGTAAAAAATCCTTTTTCATCTACTTCTTCGAACTTTCTTAAAATTTTTCCTACTTCGAAGGATTTATCCTTGGAGCCATAATATTCATAGTAGTAAGGCTCTATATCTTCCGTCAAAGGGTTGAACATATGGACTTTTTCTATGTCCTTGGGGGATATTTCCTCATATAGGTCTATATTTGAAACCATTTTCACCCAATAGGGTCCCAGCTCCAAAGGAACTGCCAGCCGTACTGGTTTTTCATCGTCCTTAATTATTTTACCATCAACTTCCCAAACCAGTATAATATCGTTTACGGCTAATTTTTCCCTGTCAATCATAGTATAGTAGCCGTCCCTGCCAGTTACTCCTATTCCCTCGTAATTGCTTAAGTCGAGTCCTAACTTTTCTAATACATGGCGAAGGGTGGGACCTTTTACATTCATATTTGTTTCCGTACCTGTGGTATTTATTAAAGTTACGTCCATTTTCAACTGTTCGTACTCTTTAATTTCATCCGTATCTATTCTGACTGACCCTTCAGGCCAATTAATGGCAAAGCTGTGAATATCTTTTTGCCACATTTCTTGGGGAACCACATCAGGCACCTTTGCCATCTGTATGCCTTTATTCCAATATTGATAAGAACCTATTGCAGCATTTATCGCCGAAACTACAGCCTGGGAACTTATAGTGGCTCCTGTTACCTGGACGATATCTTCAGGATTTTCCTTATCAAGGACAACTAAGTTTAAATATTTATTTATTGGTAAATTTTTAAATCTGTCCAAAAACCAGTCTGATTCAATATGTTCTGCATAGTCTAAAGATTCTATATGTCTTAGTACTTGTATTCCCTTTAAAGTATCCCTTTCAGTATCTATGGCAGCCAAAACTTCAACGGGACCGTTATAGCCTATGCAACTTACTACATATGCACATATTACTCCATCAACTTCGTAAGCCCTTTTTACTGCTGGAAAATACATGGATGCGTGTAAATCATCAGTAATATTTTTTACTAAATTGATTTTTTTCCCATTGGGATAAAATGTTTTTACAATATCTTTTTCTTCCTGGAAATCATTCGTCAGAAAAAACAAAGAACCTGTTACAATTAACAGAATTACAAAAATCAGTATGTATTTTTTTTTCATAATCCACCTATTCAACAAGTATTACATCTATATTTGAAACCCATTTAGGCTTATTTATATCTCCTGGTTCTTTTTGGCCTACAACTAATTTATAAGGAGCACCTTCACTTGGGCTGTACTCTTCTCCGTTTTCTTCCCATGCAATAATCATAGGATACTTAGTAGTTGGATCAGTTTCATCAATGTACTCCCTTTGTACATCTTCCACTGTAAATTCCACTGTATATCCATCATGGGCTACTATTGATATTTTAGATGCCTCTTCCCTTATTAAAGCTTTTTCCTTTAATAAGTTCCATAATTTAACACCTTTAAAATGTGTATATCCAGTAGTACCAAAGTTATTTAATGAATAGAAATCTGCTTCAAAAATTATATCCATTTCTTTTAGCTGGTCTAGGATAAGAGACAGTTCCTTTTCAACTAAACCTTTTATTTTTAAATTATTAGTTTCATCTACCTCTGTTTCAGTTCTTTCAGCTTCAGTCAGGTCTTCATAAGCTGGTGTTTCTGCAACTAAGGGTTCTTTTTCTTCTTCCTTCTCCTCTGTATAAAGATTCTCTTCTGCTTCCTCAATTGGGGTTTCTACTGCTTCTTCAATTTCATCTTCTTCGAAAACTTCTTCAATAACTTCCTCCTGAAGGTCATTATTATCAGTTTCCTCTGCAATTTCAGGACCTTCGGTAGCTGTGTCTGAAGTACAACCTGTTATAGCCAACAGCAAAACTAAAAATATTACAAATAATCTTTTCATAATCCACCTCCCGGAAACCTGTTATTTCATAATAACTGGAGAGATTAACTCTCCAGTATTATTGATTTAAAAATCTTAAAAGCATTACTGTAGCTTCTGCTCTGGTGGTATTCTGACTTCCTCCAAATATGTTACCGGGCAAGCCTTTTATTATTTCTGATTTTACTGCTTTTGCCACAGAAGTTTTAGCCCAGTCAGCTACTTCATCATTAAAAATTGACAGGATTTCCTCTGTATTAACTGCTTCTTCTTCTAATAAGGAGCCTATTATTGTAGCTATTTCCTGCCTTGTTATAGGAGAAGTAGGTCTGAAACTTCCATCAGAATATCCTCTTATTAGACCTTTGGATGCTGCAATAGCCACGTCTTTTGCAAACCAGTCAGTTGGTTTTACGTCAGTAAACCTAATTTCTCCCTCTTCAGTTAGGCCTAACACTCTTACCAGCAAGGATACGAATTCTCCTCTTAAAATATTGTCATTAGGTCTGAAGAAGCCGTCACTTCCCTTGGCATAACCCATGGCCGCCATTTGAAGTACGCTATCCTTTGCCCAATGATTTTCCAAATCTTTGAACTCTATACCTAAATCTGAATCTTCTAATTTAGGTTCTTCATAATCGCCTGTTCCAACTACTATACAATCTACCCATTTTACCCACATGGATTTACTTTCTTCAATTACTAATCTTAAAGGTCCATAGGCATTATTATTTGCATAACCTATACTTGATTCCTCTGGAACCAAGGGATAACCGTCAGCAGCATAAGCTAAAATTATTTTCTTATTCTGCCCCTGGGAATTTAATACACCGTTTATTACCTGCTCATGACTTCTTAATATTTGATTGTAATTAGGACCTGCAAATACTCTTATGCTTGGAACCTCCACATCTTCCTTAAGACCTACCACATCCTTGATTAAGTTCCAGAGAACTATACCCTGCATTTCACGGATTCCGTCTCCAGTATAAATATCTCTTACTGCATGCTCCGTCATTGCTTCAATTTGTCTTAGGGTAAATGTTTTAGGTTCCTTAACCTGAGACCCTGTTACACGAAGTACTGGCATGTCCAAGTATTCTGCATATACACCTGAATTGTGATTCCAGGATTCGTCTATTTCTAATTCTGTACTTACACCTTCACCCACACCTAAAGTATCTGTTGCAATAGATTCACCTTCACCTATTATTATTTCTTTTGCAAACTGTACCTGGTTTGAACCATTGGTGTCGTTGTAATTTTTCTTGCCAAATATTATGCGAAGAGGACCTCCGTCATTTCCTAAACCTGCATTGTAACCTTCATCAGTAGGCCTTACCACGTAGGGATATCCATTAAAGCCATAGGCAACCATGACTGGATAACCAGTATATAGTGGATCTACATATTCTCCCGGGAATGTACCATCTCCTTTATCCATGGCACTTTTTTCATAATATCCGTATAAGGAGCTGTCTTTAATCTCTCCAATAGTCATGGGAGCAAAGTTGTAATTATCAGCAGCAATGAATCGAACCTTTGTATTTTCATCAATATTTGGATCTAAACCTGCCTTTAACAAAAGATCCCATAAAGGAACACCCTTGTAGGTATTGTAGTACCAGAAGTATTCACTGTTGGATAAACTGTATTCCTTTACAAAATGAAGATCCTTCATGGCTTCTATATCCTTAACCTTGTACCTAACTTCTTTTCCTAAGGCATCTCCGTGGATAATCAATTCATAATCTGTGTATTTTGGATCATTGTAAGGCTTATAAGTATGCTCATATATATTCTTTGCATCTTTTTCCTCAATGTAGATATATGCCACATTGGAAAATTCTTTGGCTGAATTCTTATTCTGATTATAGACTAATTTAAAACATCCATTATCATTACGCTTGTCTTTAATATATCCTTCATCCGTATCCAAGAATACCAAGGGTACTTCATTAATACCGTAGGCAACTACATAATTCTCTGCCTCGGAAATTGGTACTGTTAGTATGGTTTGTCTCGATTTGTCTTTAAAAGTTATGTTTCCTGCATTATCCTTGGCTTTCACATAGTTATCGATTAAGTATTTGACATTTATTCCTTCATAAGTATTTTCAACCACACGACCATTCATTTTTTCATAATATGTATCTAAAACTTGACCAGAGGTATCTTCTTCTATTTGTCTAAGAGATATAGCTCTGTAACCTTCAACTCCCGGTCCTTCGATGGTAAAGGTTGCTCCGGTTATAGCATCGATATTGTAGGGTTCTCCTTCATAGGAAATATGCTTGTAGATAGATGTGGAAGCCATACTTTCTCTTTCTTCCCCAACTGTTACCTTAATTACTTCCTTACCCCATTTTGACATATTCATGTCATCCACATTCGTTTGTCCAAATACTAGCTTGGGAAAATCTTTGTCCAAGTCTTTTTCTGTTATTTCAATTTCTTCCCAGTTCACTGGTGGAGAAAAGGTATTGGGAGGAAAATCTGCCATAACCACAGTATATTTTGCAATCATGGGCATAACTGCTTCTTTGCTGTTTTCTGTAAAATCTTTAAAGTAGTAGGCATTTTTTAATTCGCTAATTGTCTTTGTAAATTCAAAACCGTCAGAGCAAGTGAACTTAACTAAGTAATCTTGATCCGTCTTTAGCTTATTTCCAATTAAGTCAAAGAAATCGTATCCTTTTACTTTTACAATCTTATGGAAACCTAAGCTATTATTGGTGGAATAAATTCTTTCAACCATATTGTATTTATTCCAGTCAGAAATCAAAATGTCCTCAGTAACTCCCGTACCTGTTATAAGCAGTTCACTTTCTGCTGCTTCAACAGGTATAATTGCATTGGACATAACTAAACATACTATTAGCAGCCAAAGTGTAAATTTTCTAAGCATTTTACCCTCCTTATAATGTGAGCTCCACCAACAACGTATTAACGATTGTTGGCCCGGGCGCCTACCCGGGAATCTTTTGTTATAATAAATGAGCGATTTAACGCTCATTTATTATTTATTCTGCAAATAAAGTTTTGTATACTACTACAGCAGCTTCCGCACGGTTAACACTCTTTGCAGGTTCAAAGTTTTCACCGGCTATTCCTTCAAAAACTTTCTGTGCTTCAAGCCATGCAACAGCATTTGCTGCCCAGTCTGCTACAGCATCTTTATCCAAGTAGTCTGATTTTTCCATTACGAATTTATTCAATCTCTCTATTTCAACTATTCCTTTGGCAACTGCAGCCCTTGCTGCCACCACTGCCATTTCCTGTCTTGATATAACTTTTTCTGGAGCAAATGTACCATCTGGATTACCTATGAATAATCCTGAATCAACGGCAGCTTGTACATAAGGAGCCGACCATCTATCTTCTGCTATGTCGCTGAAAGCTCCTTCATAATCTTTAAGGTCATATCCTAAGGCAACAACTATTATTTTACAGAATTGCTCTCTGGTAAATTCATTACCTGGCGCAAATAATCCGCCACCAATACCATCAAGAATTTTTCTTGATGCCAAATCATAAATAGCTTCTTCAGCAAATTTATATTCATCGGTTATATCAGTAAATACAATTTCTACATCTTGATCTTTTTCAGGTTCAGTAACAGGCTCTTCTGGTGTTTCTGCAGCTTCAGCTTCACTTAAAGCAATTTTACAAATGTACTTATAAACAGTGTTATATTCTCCTTCATATTTTAAATTTCTGTAAATTGTTACTTCGCTTAGTTCTTCCCCATCCACCTCATAAGCTAAAACAAAATTAAGTTCTTCGTTTAATATGTCTTGAAGGGTTTGGGGATCAATAGGATATCCATCAGAAGCGAAAAATTCTACCTTTCCTTCTTCAGCTGTTACTCCTGCTTTTTCTTTTAGCAAGTAAGCCAAACTTACACCCTTAACTTCAACTAGATTTTCACCAGATTTAGAATTGTAAAGGTATTCCTGGTTAATTTGAGCTTCTTCAGGCAATGCCTTCAATTCATCCATAGTAAATTTCAGCTCTGTTTCAACTAAGGCTCCACCTATTTCTAAGGTGTAACTTTCTTCAGCTGCAAATACTGCTGTTTGCGACAATATTAATACTATTGCCAAAATTAATGATATTACTTTTGTTTTTCTCATCTTATTATTCCTCCCTATATTTATAAAATTGTGACAAATAAAATAGCATTTCCTGATGGAAATGCTTCTGACTTGCTCCTTTCCACCAGGAGGCTTAACCGTTTCCAGTTAAACCCTATCGGCCCTATATCCATGAATACCTCGTAGGTTATAGGGCTCGGAGTATCATGATTGATAAAAAGTATACCACAGTTTATAAAAAATGTAAACTTATTTAAGCTCCTTCTCTTCGTATATGTTTACTATTTTATTTTCCACTATTTCCATATTTAAATATTCCTCGTGCCTTTTTGGAATTGTTACTACATCTGGATTTCCGTCGCTTATAAATCTTTCTCTTTTGTTTTCTTCATATTGCTTGAAATAATCGTACATGCCGCAGTTGTCCACATCTATTTCACTTGCAGTTACCCTGTAGAGACTGTTGAAATTTGTCAGTATGTCAAAGGGTGAATAGGCCGGTCTCCAGCCTACATCCAATACCGCTATTGTGTTATACTTATTTCCTTCATATTCTCCTTCCAACACCCATTCCAAATACTCGTCCTTAGGATTGCTGCCGTGTGGCAAGGCAAGGGTTTCGACAGTATAATTAGGTATATACTCACCTAGCATATTATTTACTGAACCTATTTCAAACTGTATTTCTTCAGAGGTTAAATACTCCATTTTATTGTGGCTATAAGTGTGATTACCTATATCATATCCGTTTTCTATAAGCCAATTAAGCTTTTGCGCTGCATATTCTTCCTGGCCAAAGGGATTTGTTCCAAGAAAGAAGGTGGCTGTCACGTTAAAGTCGGGATATTTGTTTTTAAATTCTTCCAAAATACCTACTGCACAGTCCGGGTCTATAACTGTTTCCCCATTTACTTCTATATAGTTGAAATTATTTTGTCTTCCATCGTCAAAGGTTAAAATAATAGGGGTGTAGCCTGCTTCTGTATATATTTCCCCTTTTGCGTAATCACTTAACCTTATCATTCGATATCCGTTCTGATACATATATTCCAAGTCTTTACGAAAGTTTTCCGGTGTTCTCTGCCATGTTGATTCTTCCTCACCTACCCCGTGGTACATTAATATCATTATTTCCCCTAATTCATTAGGATTCAATGACATATCTATAGCAGCCACAGGGTCTTGTTCATCTAAGTCTTCTTTGTCTTTGTTTTCCGGTAAATTAGGTGCCTCCTCTAACTCATCTTCTACTTCAGCTGGCAAATTGGTTTCCTCTGTTATGACAGGATTCTCTGTGCATCCAGATAATAAAAACAATAATAGTGCAATAAAAAATATCCTCTTCATTTTACTCTCCTTTTCTATTTATTATTTTATATTAATTAAAAGCAAAAGTCCATATGAAGTATTTTCAAAATTATATTTATTGTTGCCTGTAAATTTGATATAATTAATTATAAAAATTTAGGAGGATAAATTGCAAAGAGGAAATAAAATTGCTCAAGATAAACTTAAGCTTCTGTATATATTAAATTATATTGATTTACCCCTAACTAATAATGAAATTACAAATTATATAATGGAATACAATATTTTTGATTATTTTACATTGCAGCTGCTGTTAGATGATTTGTTGGAGGACAAGTTCACAATTATTAAAAATATCAGCGGAAATGAATATTACAGTGTGTCGGAAACAGGAAAAACTGCCTTAGAAATGTTCTCTCACAAACTTCCTGAATATTTTAAAGAAGAGGTTGAAGAGAATTTTTCCCACTTAAAAAAGCTTATAGAGAAACAGAGGGAACTGTTTGGTCATTATTACCAAAGAAAAGATGGTGAATATACTGTCTCTCTTCAGGTTATGGAAAACGGCTCCAATATTTTTAATTTAAATATTAGTGTTCCAACTGAAGAATCAGCAAAAATGATTGTGAAAAATTGGAATAACAGTCCTCATGCTATTTTCGGACAAATAGTCAAGTTGTTAACCTCTAATAATGAATAACCTTAATTAAATCAGGGACAAAATTTAGTTCAACAGAACTAATTATTCTTAGTCCCTTTTTATCTATTAAAGTTATTTCTTGTTTTTTGGAATTTGTAACATAAATACAATTACCAATTGTAACGGCTTCAGGATAACCTCCCATGTATAGTTTTTTTATAACTTCTTTTGCTTCAGCGTCTACCATGTATAAACATTTATCCATTATATTAATCATGTACAGGATGTTATTTTCGTAATCTAATTGAAAATCAGAAATTAGACCCTCTATAACAATAATATCTGTAATTTTTCCTTCATTTAAATCAATTAAATTTATTTTTGTTTGAATATTTCCGTTCACATAGTAAGTCATTACAATAATAGTATCCTCTTGTAAAAATAAATGCATGGGCTTTCCGTCGGTTTTGATATTTCTGCTTTTTCCTTCCTCAATACTATATTCCATCAATAGGTTTTCTTCATAACAGGTTGTATAGAGAGAATTGTTTATAGGATTGTATTTCACATCATGAGCCTTTATTCCTGCTGGAATGGATCCGGACAAAGTAAAGCTTTCTAAGTCTATTATAGAAATATTATCCGATTCAAAATTAGCCACGTACATATTTTTATTATCCATACACATATGACGTGGATCTCTTCCTACATTGGTTTCATATACTTCCTTTGAAGAAAGATCATATTTATAAATTTTATTGTTAAATGAATCTGCCATGAACAGGAATTTTTCATAGCTTAGAATACTGTGTATAGCAAGACTGTCTTTTGTTCCTAAGTGTAAGACTTCATTACATACATATTCTTCATCCCAAAGCTCAATTATATACATCATCAGCTGCCCCCGGCTTATACCCATTGTCGCCACTACTTCATCAAACACCATCATCACCTCCCTACAGTTTATGAATATAAACTGTAGGTGTTACTTACTTGTAAGAAGCCCATAAAAAAAGCACTTCATTTAAGAAGTGCTCAAGAAATATTACTTTCCTATAGATACAGACATGCTCTTCGGATACCAGCCTACCTTATATCCTAAAGATTCTGCAACTTTACGTAGTGGTACATAAACTCCACTATAGTCTTTAAAATCTACTTCCATATTTGTATTATATTTAACTTTATTATTCGCTTCGTCAATAGTATATTCTACTCCAATATTTTCAAACAATCCTTTTACTGGTACATATGTTACACCATTTTCAAGAATTGGAATCCCTTCAAAGACTATAGGTAAACCTTGACACATAACAGTAATAATATTATTGTCTTTTACATAAACAACTTCTCCTCCAACTACAGTCATAAGTGGTAAAATATCCTTAATATCCCTGGCAGGACAAACCATGTAATCCCGGTCAAGTACTACAAAATCTGCAAGCTTGCCAACTTCCAAGGATCCTTTAATATGGTCTTCAAATTGACCGTAGGCAGCCCAAATTGTAAATGAACGGAGTGCTTCTTCCCGGGTCATACATTCCTCAGGATACCAGCCACCAGCCGGCTCTCCATCCCTGCCTGATCGGGTAACAGCTGCATATAATCCATGATATGGATTTACCAGTTCTACCGGTGCATCTGATCCATTAGGTATAACACTTCCAGCATCAATAACTTTACGCCACGCATAGCCTCCTTTTATTCTTTCAGGTCCTACACGATCTTCTGCCATATTTTTATCTGAAGTGGCATGAACTGACTGCATTGCAGGTACTATACCTATATCTGCTATTCTTTGAATATCCTCTAAAGTAGCTATTTGGAAATGTTCAATTCTATATCTGTGATCTTTTTGCGGCATTTCATTCAATACTTTTTCATAAGTATCTACAACCTGCCTTACTGCAGCATCTCCTATTGCGTGGGTTGCTACCTGGAATCCATTTTCCCTAGCTTCCTTAATTAATTCATAAAACTCTTCATCAGTATATCTTCCATTTCCCACATGTCCTGGACGGTCTGAATATTCCTCTAACATCCATGCACTTCTTGCACCTAAGGAACCATCGGCATAAAACTTAATACATTTAATTGTTAACCTATTGCCATACAGTCCAACTTCTGGTCCTTTTTCATAATAAGCTTCCGCACTTTCACCTGAATCAACCATAACATAGAGGCGTATTTTTAAGTCCCCGGTTTCATATAGATCTTTAATATACTGTATATCCTCTAAGCCAGAGCCTGCATCCATTGATGTGGTAATTCCATAAGCAAACAACTCATCCTGTGCTAGTAATAATGCTTCCTTTTGTCTTGCTTCACTTAAAGGTGGAATCTTTTCCTCTATAAAGTTTCCAGCAGTATCGGTTAAAATACCTGTTGGCTCTCCATTCTCATCCCTTAAAATTTCTCCCCCCTGAGGATCAGGAGTATCTTTATTTACTCCACCTATTTCTAATGCTAATGAGTTAACCCAGATAGCATGACCACATGTTCTTTCTAATACTACTGGATTATTAGGAGCAACTGCATCAAGATCTTCTTTTGTTGGGAACACCGGATTATCCCAAACTTCTTGATTCCATCCTCTACCAGTTATCCATTCTCCATCTGGCAATCTATCGGCCTCTTCCTTTACCTTTGCTAAAATTACATCTTTAGGTTTCCAAAACACATCTAAACTTAATAACTTTTGCCCCTCACCTGGATAGTGCATATGACCTTCAATTAAACCAGGTATTACAGTATTCCCTTTTAAATCAATTACCCTAGTAGTGCTACCGATAAACTTTTCTACATCTTCATTGCTTCCAACTCCGATTATGTATTGCCCCTTTATAGCAATTGCTTCCGCCTTGGAAAAGTCTTCGTCAACAGTGTAGATATTGCCATTAACATAAACCGTATCCGCAATTGTATCCTGGGCTAATACTTGAACCGGTAATAAAGTTGCTATTAAAGATAGCAGCAAAATAATGGTAACGTTTTTCCTCATACATACCTCCTTGTACCTAATGCTTGACATAATTATATCATATTCTTAACAAAGTTCAAGTTGTTTTGGAAATAGTTTCTAAAGGAGACAAAAAAATAAGCCACAAATTGTGACTTATTCTAATAAAAAATTACATAATCTATAAAGATTCCCTTAATCCATCAACCTACCAATTAGCATTAACTGATGGGTATACATATTTGCGTACCCTCAATTAAAAAATTCGCCGGTCTTAAATGAGGATTTGCAATAAGTAATTGTGATGGTGTAAGGTTATGTGCCAGTGCTACTGTTGAAAGACTGTCTCCAGCTTTAATTATATATTCTGTAGTTGTTTGGGGATCGCATGTAGAGAACGTTTCAGGAGGGATGCATAATTCAGTTCCTGGCACTATAATATTTGGATTGAATTCCGGGTTTGCATCAATTAGTTCATTAAGGCTTAAATTATAAGATATTAGTATATCGCTTAACCTTGTGCCTTCTTGTATGGTTACTAGGGTTCCAAAGGGGCATTCCGAAGGTACACCTGGTATACATATTTCCTGGCCAACTTTCAAGTCATAGGGATTTGCATCAGGATTTGCTTCCAGTAATAAATTCAAAGGTATACCGTATCTTTGAGCTATATTATAAAAACTATCTCCTTCCCTTATAGTATAGTAAGCACCGTTAATGCAGGGGGGTCTTGTAGGTACCCTGGGTACACAAATTGTCATACCTTCCATCAAGGTCCTAAGCCTTAAAGTAGGATTTAAATCAATAAGCCCAACTAAATTTGTACCAAATCTTTGAGCTATAGAATTTAATGTATCTCCAGGCCGTACTATATAGGGCATTGAATATATATTGGGACATAATTGCTGACCTTGTTTATAAATCATTATATTCACCTCATATTATTTTGTTAGTTTATAATATTCATGAGGTTATGAATGTTTCCTTTTTATATCCCTAATATAATTATTCAAATTTTTGTCTTGCCTCAACAGCTAATTTGTCACAGCGTTCGTTATAGATATGTCCGCTGTGACCCGGTACATGGACAAATTGAACTTTATGGCCTTCCATGGCTTTTAATAATCTCTGCCATAGTTCCTTGTTTAATACTTCTTCTCCCCCTGATTTCTTCCAGTTTTTTTTCTGCCAGGATTCAATCCAGCCCTTGTTAAATGTATCAGTAATATATTTTGAATCAGTAACAATTGTAACGTCACAGGGCTCTTTTAAAGCTTCCAAACCAACTATAACGCCCATAAGTTCCATTCGATTATTGGTTGTATACCTTTCACCGCCACTTAACTCTAATTCATGTCCCTTGTATTCTAGTATTACCCCATATCCTCCCGGACCCGGGTTTTTGCTGCAAGCACCGTCGGAGTATATGTTGACTTTTTTCATTACTTGGACTCCTTGTATTTCAAAAACATAACTCTTAATATACCGTAATGTTCTTCCATTTCTATAAGTTTGTCCACGTTAAATTCTCCCACTACATCAATAATATTGCATGCATAGTCTCCTTTTGACTTATTCACCATTCCAATTATATTAACATTGTGGGATGCTAATGCAGTAGTCATTTTACCAATCATGTTGGGAATATTTTTGTTTAAAACCACTATACGGTCTGTACCAGGATATCTGTCCATGGAACAGTCTGGGAAATTAACAGAGTTAATAATATTTCCATTTTCTAAATATTCTGTCAGTTCTGAAACGGCCATTTCAGCACAGTTTTCTTCTGCTTCTATAGTAGAACCTCCTAAGTGAGGTATGCATACTACGTTCTTTGCTTTAAGAAGTTTTTCATTAGGCAGGTCTGAAACATGGTAGCCTACCTTTCCAATATTTAATGCTTCTATTAAATCATCTTCGTTAATTACACCGTGTCTGGCAAAATTTAGAATTCTTACACCATCCTTCATTAATTTAATATTATCCTTGTTAATATAGTTCTTTGTTTCATTATTATAAGGTATGTGTAAGGTAATATAGTCACTTTTTGTGTACAGTTCGTTTATATCATTGGTATATTGAACATCCCAGGACAATTTCAGGGCATTTTTAACAGAAATATATGGGTCGTATCCAATAACTTCCATTCCTAATTTAACGCCTAAATTTGCAACTAAGTGTCCCACATTTCCTAGTCCTATTACACCTAAGGTCTTGCCTTTCAGCTCCGGACCTACAAATTGAGATTTACCCTTTTCTACGGTTTCTACCACATCTTTTTCCAGGCTCTTTGTCCACTCTATACTGTCAACAATTTTTCGTGAACTCATTAACAATCCTAAAAAAGTCAATTCACATACTGCATTGGCATTTCCACCGGGAGCATTAAATACAACTATCCCTTCTTCTGAACATCTTTCCACGGGAATATTGTTAACTCCGGCACCGGATCTGGCTATTGCCTTAAGTCTTTTGGAAAACTTCATATCATGTATGTCCTTGCTTCTCATAACAATTCCGTCCACGTCAGATGTTTCTTCATAAGTTATTTGATATTTATCTTCATGAAACAATTTCATGGTATCTTCTGGTATCTCACAAAATAATGCTATTTTATACATTTCGTCCTCCTATTTATGCATTCCTCTTATTGAAATATTAAGCTTAGTATACATGCTAATTTATATAAAATCAAGCTTTTTTGCATTATTAAAACAGACACCCTGTGGTGTCTGTTTAGGTAAGTACTATCTGCAGCATCCCCCTCTGCCGAAGAAACTGTTTCCTCCTAATAGGAAGAATATTATCGCTAATATTATAAGCCATTCAATCCATTCATTCCCGCCTATGTTGTCACAGCATCCGTAACTAGTAGCTTTTACTTCATCTGACATATATCTCACCTCACTTAATTTATAATTCAATATATGTCAGATAGTAAAATATGTGATTCTTATAAAATTATTTATTGCCTTATATAATTTCCAGTGTACTGTATACTTTTTCAACTAATTCTTCAATATTTAAATTGCTTTCTGATTTTTTTATTGCACTTAATTTTGGATTTGTCAAGGGACGTTCAGGGGCAAATACTGAACAACAATCATCATAGGGCAAAATAGAAGTTTCATAGGTGCCAATTTCACGTGCAATTTCAATAATTTCAGCTTTGTCCAATCCAACTAAGGGTTTTAATATGGGCATGTGGATGGCATCTTCTATAACCGCCATGGACTTCATGGTTTGACTGGCAACTTGGCCCAAGCTTTCTCCCGTAATCAACATATCCATATTATTCTCCAACGCAATCCTTTCCGCCAATCTCATCATAAACCTTCTGGCCAAGATGGTGGTTTCTTCTTCACGACAAAACTCCCTTATGGCTTTATGAACTTCCAGCATGTTCATACTGTAAAGATTTATTTTGCCGCAATATTCTTCAAGGATTTCTTTTAACTTTTTTACTTTTTCGTTTGCCCTTTCAGAAGTAAAGGGATAGGTATGGAAGTATAGAGCGTTTATTTCTACACCTCTTTTAGCAATCATATATCCGGCAACCGGGCTGTCAATTCCTCCAGAAAGCAGGAGCAAGGCTCTCCCATTTGAACCTACAGGAAGACCTCCCAAAGTCCTTATTCTTTCAGAAGAAATATAGCAATCTCTTTTAATATCAATATAAATTTCCACATCCGGATTATGTACATCAACAGTTATACCGCTGAATTCCTGTAGAATTTTCCCTCCTACATAGGCGCTGAAGTCCATTGATTTTATAGGAAAACTCTTATCACTGCGCTTGGTTTTTATTTTGAAAGTTTTAATATCTTTCTTTGTTAATAGATATTTAAACAGTTCTTTGGTTTTATCAATTATTACTTCTGGATCCTTAAGGGTTTTTATTGATGGACTTATAACGGAACTGCCAAATACCTTCCTTACCTTTTCAATTATACTGTCCATTTCATCTGTATTATCAGTTTCTACAAAGACTTTGCCAGAATCCTTATAAACATGTACTCCTTCAAATTCTTTTACGGCATATTTAATTTGTTCCATAAATTTATGCTCAAAAATACCTCTGTTTTTTCCTTTTAAATATATTTCTCCAAAACTTACGGCAAGTATATTGTACATCCTATCTTCTCCTATTCGTTATAAGTCGTATTTCATTTACTGATTGTTTAATATTTTCAATTACATAATCCACTTCTTCAAAGTTATTAAAGTATCCTAAACTTATTCTTATGGTTCCTTCATAATCTTTGCTTATTTTAATCGCATCCAAAATTCTGTTATCCCTTGCCTTGGAAGAGCAGGCAGAACCTGTGGAAACAAAAATATTTTTACCTTCCAAGTAATGTACCAGTACTTCACCTGGGACATTTTTGAAGGATAGGTTAATAATGTGAGGAGCACCCTCTTCGTCTGTAAGGCTATTAAACTTAATATCTTCAATTTCTTTTAATCTTTTTATATATTCATTTCTCAACTTATATAATCTTTCATTTTCTTCTTCGAAATTTTCAAATATTAATTCACAAGCTTTACCAAAGCCTACTATACCAGGAGTATTTTCAGTGCCTGAGCGAAGACCTCCCTCCTGGCCACCGCCAAAAATTAAAGAATTTAACTTTAAACCAGCTCGAACATACAGACCACCCACTCCCTTTGGTCCATGTATTTTATGACTGCTGAAAGCCATTGTATCAATGGGTACTTTTTTCACGTCAATCTTTAATTTACCATAAGATTGTACCCCGTCGACGTGGAGTTTAGTGTTTCTGTTTTTGGATTTGATGACCCTTGCAATATTATCTAAATCCTGAATTACACCTATTTCATTGTTAACATGAGCTAGGGATACTAGCTTTGTATTCTCATCTATCATTTCTTCTAGTTGAGCTAAATTTATTTTTCCTTTATTGTCCGTATCTAAGTATTTTACCTGACATTTCTTTTCTAATTCCTTAAATACATTGTATACGGAAGGATGTTCAATTTTGGTGGTAATAATATTATTTTTTTCCCGTAAATCAGACAATATCCCAAAAATTGCAATATTGTTGCTTTCTGTACCGCAGCCTGTAAAATAGATTTCCTGAGGGGTTGCATTTAACAATTTTGCAACAGATTTCCTTGCTTCTTCCACTTTCTTTTCTGCCATTAGTCCCATTCTGTGGAGAGATGATGGATTACCGTAACAATTAAGGTTAACATCAATTATTTCTTCCAAGACTTCCGGTCTTACCCTTGTCGTTGCACTGTTATCTAAATATACCATAGTTCCTTTCCTTTAATTTACATAATTTTAACATTTTTTTGTATGCGAAAAATGTAAAAAAAGCTTGCATAATGACTTCATGTTTGCTATAATATCCATGGTTATCCCCCCCGATAACCGATATATTCCCAATACCCCTTTTATGCATATTAATGCTTCACAACAATGGCCACGAGGCCATTTTTGTGTTTTTGATGACCTATCCCTATTATTTCTCCATTTCTTTTTTTACTTCTTCTAAATATAGTTCTGAAACCCTTCTTACAACTTCATTTTCTGATGAATTATACTGTAACTTATCAATAGTCTTTATAGGCAGTACATCATTTGATGTTCCCGTAATAAAAGCTGCCTCAAATTCTTTAAGTTCATGAAGTTTAACTGGTCTTTTTTCGATTTCTATTGAATTTTTCTCGCACAATTGAATTATCTTGCTTCTTGTAACTCCTAACAACACAGCAGAGTCTGGCGAAGTTATCAGTTTGTTACCCTTTATAAAAAATACATTTGATCTACTACCCTCACTTATGGTTCCATCCTGGTTTACCATTATTGCTTCAAAAGCATTGTTTTCTTTCATAATATTTGCTACTTTTTCTTTTAATTCCTTTTCATAGGATTTAACATTGGGATTTTTTCTTGCTATTTTAAGGGTAACCGTATGAATACCTACATTAAATTCTTCCTTTGTAGGATAGTAGCTTTCTATGAAATAAAAGAGTGTTACAGGCTCCTGGGAATAATAAAAGGAAACCCTTATGTTGCAATTTTTTATATTGTTCTCTTTAATTAAAAGTTGTGCTGACTTTTTATAATCTTCTAAGTTTAATTTGTAATTTATTCCACTTAATTCAATACTTTTATTCATTCGCTGGAAATGTTCATTTAAGAAAATAGTTTTTCCGTCAATTACTCTAATAACTTCATATATTTTGGGTTCTTCTTTTTTTAAGATCATTTCCAGTTCTTCTTTTGTAATTATTTCATTATTTTTTACATTTCTGTGGGATACTATTTTCATTTGGCCTCCTGCTTTATAATAGGCAAAGTAATTAAAAATAAACACATTGCGTGTTTATTATAGCAAGTTTATTATCTAATTAAAATAATTATTTCAAATATTGTTCACATATTACAGTATTTCCTCGTATATCGAATTTATCGGCCAATCCTTTTACCAGCATAAGTCCTCTACCCGATTCTGATAGATCATTTTCATTATATATCTTTTGATTATAACAAATGCCTTCCCCTTCATCAGAAACTTCAATTATTATCCGAGACTTATTAATGTAAATTTTCGTATATATCATTTTATTTAAATCTTCACAATTTCCGTGAATGACACTATTTATCATTAGTTCGTATAGAATAAGCTTGGTATTAAAAAAAGTAGTTTCGGAAAGTTTGTGTTTAATACTTGATAGTATTTCTTCAACTAATATTTTAACACAGTTTATGTCGCTGTGGATTTTTTTTTCGATCACATAACCCATCACCATTCCTCCTATCGGTTATAATATACCCTTTTTATTAAAACTTAAACCACCTGGAAGAATTATATATGTTTTAAAGTAAATTTTGTGTCAAAATTGAACTAATTATGTTCCACAATTCCTCTGTACCTTTTTTGTTTACAGATGAAAAAGGGATAATAAGATCATTGTTTTGTATGTTCAGAGTTTTCTTAATGATGGATATGTTTTTAATTTGCCTGGATTTTGAAAGTTTATCCGCTTTAGTTGCAATAACATATCCTGTAAATCCACAGTCCTTGATCCAATTATACATTTGTATATCATTTTTTCCTGGTTCGTGCCTTATATCCACCAACAAAATAACTTCTCTCAGCTGTTCCCTTTCATGTAAGTATGTGTCTATCATCTTTCCCCATTTTAATTGCTCTTCCTTAGATACTTTTGCATAGCCATAACCGGGAAGATCCACAATGTTTAACTCATCATTGACATTATAAAAATTAATGGTTTGCGTTTTTCCCGGTTGTGAGCTGGTTCTTGCAAGACTCTTTCTGTTTAACAGAGCATTAATAAGTGAGGATTTCCCCACATTTGATTTTCCGGCAAAAGCTATTTCGGGAACTAGGGTTGTGGGGTATTGGTCTTTTTTAACAGCGGTAATAAGTAATTCAGCTTTTCTTATAATCATATTCATCCCTTCTTTGATTAAGGGGAATCCTATCCCCATCTATACCTCTAATTGCTTCTTTAACTACTTCTTCAATTCTGTCCACATATACAATTTCCATGGAGCGAATTATTTTTGGATCTATTTTGGTAACGTCTGGCTCATTTTTGGAGCATAAAATTACCTTTTTTATACCTGCTCTTTTTGCAGCCAATAATTTTTCCTTTACTCCACCTATAGGAAGTACTCTTCCCCTGATTGTAATTTCACCTGTCATGGCCACATCTTTTCTGACGGGCTTATTGGTAAGTGCAGAAATTATTGCCGTTGCAATTGTAATTCCAGCTGAAGGTCCGTCCTTAGGTATGGCTCCTTCTGGTACGTGGACATGTATATCTGTTTCCTTGAAAATTTTGTAATCAATATTGAACTTTTCTTCATTAGCTTTTATATAACTTAAGGCAGCCATGGCTGATTCTTTCATAACGTCTCCTAATTGGCCTGTAAGCTGAAGTTTTCCCTCGCCTTTCATGGTATTGACTTCCACAAAGAGAGTCTCTCCTCCAACCTTGGTCCAGGCAAGACCTGTAACTACTCCAACCTGGTCTTCTTCGTAAGCTAAATTATAATCATACCTTGGTATGCCCAAGTATTTTCCTATATTTCCGCTGTTTATAGTAACTGATTTTTTCTTCTTTTCAACTATCTGAACGGCAGCCTTCCTTACAAGTTTACCTATATTTCTTTCTAAATTTCTTACACCTGATTCTCTGGTGTATCTTTCAATAATTTCAGTTATGGCATTTTCGGAAATTCTAACTGATTTTTCATTTAAACCGTGTTCCGTCAATTGTTTTTTAATAAGGTATTCTTGGGCAATTTTCTTTTTTTCATTATCAGTATATCCTGCAATTTCTATAACTTCCATTCTGTCTAAAAGAGGTGCCGGTATGGTTGCTGTAGTGTTTGCAGTAGTTATAAACATTACATTTTCTAAGCTGAAAGGAGCTTCAATGTAGTGGTCTGTGAAAGTTTTGTTTTGCTCCGGGTCAAGAGCTTCCAAAAGAGCTGATGCAGGGTCGCCTTTGAAATCACTGCTTAGTTTGTCTATTTCATCCAATAAAAAAACTGGATTATTCACTTTTACTTTAGCTAAGGATGAAATTATTCTGCCGGGTATTGCACCTATATAGGTTCTTCTGTGGCCTCGTATTTCTGCCTCATCCCTTACTCCTCCCAAGGAAATTCGCACATACTTTCTGTTCATAGCCCTGGCTATGGATTTAGCTATGGAGGTTTTTCCCACACCTGGAGGTCCTACAAAACACAGAATAGGCCCCTTCATATCTTTTCTTATTTGTTTTACAGCTAAGTACTCCAATATTCTTTCTTTAACCTCTTCCAGTCCATAATGGTCTTCTGAAAGAATTTTCCTAGCTTTCTTTAAATCTGTATTGTCTTTTGTTTTTTTGTTCCAGGGTAAATCTAAGAGCCAATCAACATAAGTTCTAATAACGCCCGCATCTGGTGATGAAGGAGATATTTTCAGAAGTCTGTTTATTTCCTTTTCTGCTTTTTCTTTAACTTCTTTCGGCATATGGGCTTTTGCAATCTTTTCCATATACTCTTCAACTTCTAAGTCGGCACTTTCATCTTCCCCTAATTCTTTTTGAATTGCTCTTAATTGTTCTTTCAAATAGTAATCTTTTTGAAATTCATTGATTTGTTTTCTGACAAGCTCATTTATTTCATTCTCTATTTTCAAGACTTTTATTTCTTTAGCCAGTATTTTGTTAATGGATTCAAGTCTCTCATAAGGATCAAAAATTTCTAACAAGGCTTGCTTTTGTTCTGCCTTTAAATATATGTAGGAAGCCACTACATCGGCAAGTTTGTCGGGATTTCTTATTTCCTTGAGGGAAATTACCGCATCAGGAGCTATCTTACCAAATATTAAGGAGTATTCCTCAAAGTAGTTTAATGTAAGGCGTACCATTGCTTCTAATTTATCGTCCAATGGTTCGCTGTAATTATAAATATATTCGTCCAATTCAACTTCAAAGAAAGGTTCGTTTTGAGTAATAGCAGTAATCTTAGCCCTGTTTATACCTTCAACCAATACTCTTATATTGTCTCCAGGTAACTTAATCATTTGTTTAATTTTGCAAATAACGCCTATTTCATAAAAGTCGTCTTCCATAGGTGAGTCTAAGTCTGCAACTTTCTGAATAGTCAAAAAAATATCTGAATCTTCAAGCATTGCCTCTTCCAAAGCATTTATAGATTTTTCCCTTCCAATGTCAAAGTGTATAACTGTATTGGGAAAAATCCCAATACCTCTTATGGGTATTAAGGGAAGAGTTCTCTTTTCTATACTGTAATTCTCTGCCATATTTTCTCCTTATAAAAACTGCCTGCTAAGCAGGCAGTATTTATGATACATTCTCTTTTTTGTTAGATACAGTCTTCTTAGCTAATACTAATTTAGGTTCGCTGTTATTAACGATTGTATCTTTTGTAATAACACATTTTTTGATATCTTTCCTCGATGGTATTTCATACATGACATCGGTCATCACACCTTCTATTATACCTCTTAGCCCTCTTGCTCCGGTATTTATCTCTAATGCCCTTTTGGCTATTTCTTCTAAGGCTTCTTTCTCTATTTCCAATTCCACATTATCCATTTTAAACAATTCCTTGTATTGTTTTATCAAAGCATTCTTCGGCTCTGTTAAAATGGAAATTAATGCCTTTTCATCTAATTTTTCTAAAGCAACTACTACTGGAACTCTTCCTACAAATTCAGGAATCATTCCGTATTTTAACAAGTCTTGTGATTGTACTTGTTTTAACAGTTTATCTGTATCCATGGAAGAATTACCGGAAATATCTGCACCGAAGCCTATACTTTTCTTACCAATTCTCTTTTGGATAATTTTTTCTATACCGTCAAAAGCACCACCAAGTATAAATAATATATTGGTAGTATCTATCTGTATAAATTCTTGATGGGGATGCTTTCTGCCTCCCTGGGGAGGAACATTGGCTGTAGTTCCTTCAAGGATTTTAAGGAGTGCCTGCTGAACTCCTTCTCCACTTACATCTCTTGTAATTGAAGGATTTTCCGAACGTCTTGAAATTTTATCAATTTCATCGATGTATATTATTCCTTTCTCTGCTCTATCCACATCGAAGTCCGCAGCCTGCAACAACTTTAACAGTATATTTTCAACATCTTCACCAACATAGCCTGCTTCCGTTAATGAAGTTGCATCTGTAATGGCAAAAGGAACATTTAATAATTTTGCCAAAGTTTGTGCTAAATATGTTTTTCCACTTCCAGTGGGTCCTATTAAGAGTATGTTACTTTTTTGAATATCTACTCCATCTTCTTTGGATTTATAGTTAATTCTTTTATAATGGTTGTAAACTGCCACTGCCAATGCTTTTTTTGCATGATCCTGCTGTACTACATATTCATCTAATTTTTCTTTAATATCTTTTGGCTTTGGTAGTTCGCTAAAATCACATTCTTCAAACAAATCTATGTCTTCGTCTACTATATTATAGCATAGTTCTATACATTCATCGCAAATATATACATCGGGACCAGCTATAAGTCTTCTTACCTGTTCCTGGGATTTTCCACAAAACGAGCATTTAATTTGTTTATCATTTACTTTGCTCATTAAAACACTCCTTATTTTCTTTTGGCTATAATGTCATCAATTATACCATAAGCCTTTGCCTCTTCTGCAGTCATAAAGTTATCTCTGTCTGTATCCCTTTCAACCTTAGCCAAGGGCTGACCGGTTTTTTCGCTGATTAATTGATTTAATGTGTCTCTAATTTTAATAATTCTGTCTGCATGTATTTTAATATCAGAAGCCTGACCTCTCATTCCTCCAAGAGGCTGGTGAATCATTATTTCTGAATGGGGAAGAGCAAATCTCTTTCCCTTAGTTCCGGACAACAATAAAAATGCTCCCATACTTGCTGCCATTCCAACGCATATAGTTGATACATCGGGCTTAATATACTGCATTGTGTCGTAAATTGCCATTCCTGCAGTAATTGAGCCGCCTGGTGAATTTATATAGAACTGTATGTCTTTATCAGGATCTTCTGATTCTAAAAACAACATCTGGGCAACTATTAAGCTGGCGGTAACATCATTAATTTCGCTACTTAATATAATTATTCGATCTTTTAAAAGTCTTGAATATATATCATAAGATCTTTCGCCCCTACCTGTTTGCTCAATAACATAAGGTACTAGATTCATCTTAATCCTCCTATCATTATACTTAAATCATATCTTAATTCTACTGATTTTTCTTAAAAAAATCTTAATTTTTATTCTTCTTCACTGTCAGCCTTTTCTTCCTTTTCGTCAACTTTCTCAGGAGCATCAACAAAGACTGCATTTTCAACAAGCATATCAATAACTTTTCTTTTCTTAAGAGTATCTTCTATATAACTTTTACTTGAATTCATTATGTTTTCTTTAAATGCTTCAAGTCTTTCTTCTTCAACCTTGTATGATTCTGCTATTTTTGAAATTTCTTCTTTTAATTCTTCTTCAGTAACTGTTATTTCTTCTTTTTTAATTATAGCATCTAATACAAGTTCTGTTTTAACATTAAATATAGCCTGTTCTCTTGCACTTTCTCTATATTGACTTACAAAATTGTTAATTATATCATCATATTCCTTGCCAAAAAATCCTTGTTGACGGAATTGCTGTTCATAATTCCTTGCAAGATAATCTAATTCTCTTTCTATTAATACTTCAGGAATCTCTAATTGAGTATCCTGTACAATTTTAGTGATAACATTGTTATCATTAGCAATTCTTTCTGAGTCAGCAGCTCTTTCTTCCAATACTTTTTTAGTATCTGCTTTTAGTTCTTCCAAAGTATCAAATTCACTTACATCCTTGGCAAATTCATCATCCAATTCAGGAAGTTCCTTTGTTTTTATTTCATGTATTTTTACTTTGAAAACAGCTTCTTTTCCTTTTAATTCTTCTGCATGGTAGTCTTCGGGGAATGTAACATTTACAGTTACTTCTTCGTCCTTATTTTTTCCTATTAGCTGATCTTCAAATCCTGGTATAAAGGTATTAGAGCCAATTTCAAGGGTTTGATTTTCTGCTGTTCCCCCTTCAAATTGCTCTTCCCCAACAAATCCAGCATAATCAATAGTCAGAATATCTCCTTTTTCTACTGGTCGATCTGTCACTTCTACAATTCTTGCGTTTCTTTCCTGGATTGCTTTTATTTGATTATCTACATCTTCATCTGTTACTTTGTAAACGGCTTTTACCACTTCAACTCCCTTGTATTGGGGAAGTTCCACTTCTGGCATTACTTCAACTTCTGCTGTAAAAACAATATCTTCGCCTTCTTCAAACTTTTCAATATTAATTTTAGGGCTGTCTATTACATCTAATTGTAATTGGGAAACAGCCGCAGGATATGCTTCCTGAACAGCAAAATCCAAGGCATCATCATAAAAAATGCCCTTGCCGAATTTTCTTTCAATAATATGTCTTGGAGCTTTTCCCTTTCTGAAGCCTTCAACACTTATATTATTCTTAACTTTTAAGTATGCTTTATTCACAGCCTTTTCAAACTCTTCCTGGCTAACTGTAAATTCCAATGTCACAAGATTTTTTTCCTTTTTAAGTAATTTTGAACTCATTTTTTCCTCCGCTCAGTTATTTTATGTAAAACTAACAAATTGTTTCATTTTACTAATTCATAATTAACCATTACATTATATCACAAAACATATGAAATGCAACATTTTATTGCCATTTTTGCTTTCCTAATGCTTGTGTCTGTCTTTTATACTCATAAACACAACATCTCATTATTAAATGGTTTCGGCTTAATAAAAATAATGTTTTATTCTTTACATATGTCATGCCGGCTTTTTTCATAACTCTTCCTGATGCTTCATTTCTTACGTCATGAAGAGCCCGTATAGTTTCAAAGCCTGCTTCTTCAGTCAGGTATTTTATCACCCTGATAAGTACTTCCGTGGCAATTCCTAAATTCCACATTTTCTTAGCAATGGTATATCCTACTTCACAATATTTTTTCCTTCTATTAATATTAGATACAGAGATAGAACCTATTACTTCTTCCTTTTCCTTATGAACGATGGCCCAATGATAATAATCATTATTTTTATAACTTTCTATCCATTCAGATAAATATTCCTTCGTAACTTCTAAATGAGGATGAACAGACCAGGCATTGTACTTGGCTGAATCTTTATCACTAGCCCAATTTACATATATATCAAGAGCATCTGATTCTTTGAATTTCCTAAGAAACAGTCTTTCCGTTTCCAGCTCATTAGTCCCTGAATTGCTTAAATACTCCAACAACATACCACCTTCATATTTATTTGCCAAATTTATATTCTAATTGAATTATACCAATAAAACTAGTATAATAAACATATTAATTCCAGGGAGGTACCATATGAAAAAGAATGTAGAAATAATTACGGATAATTACAGTGAAGCAGTAAAAACAAATACGGAAGTTAAAGATAAAAAATTCATACCCACTATTGAATCAGTACTGAAAAAAAAACCTATACAAATGCCTCAAGAAATTTATAGTGCCAGCGGTATTAATATATTTGGAAAAAGAATTAAATCCTTAATTTATACAACGGATTTAGCTATAATAAAAAATCATAATGCAGATGGAGTTATTGCCGTATATCCCTTCACTCCCCAAATAGCAATTAATCAGGCTATAATTGAGTTATCCTCCGCGCCAGTCTTCGTTGGTGTAGGGGGAGGTACAACCACTGGTCAAAGATCTATTGACATTGCCTTAAATGCGGAATTAACAGGAGCTTACGGTGTAGTATTAAATGCTCCCACTAAGAATGAACTTATTGCAGAGATGAAGGAGCGTTTAGATATACCCATCATTATAACCATTGTATCTGAAAAAGAAGATTTCGAATCAAGAATAAAGGCTGGAGCTTCGATTTTTAATGTATCGGGAGGACCCAACACTCCAAATATAGTAAGGGCTATCCGGGAAAAACATCCCCTCTTCCCAATAATTGCAACGGGAGGCCCTACCCCACAAAATATTTACGAAACTATTAAAGCTGGAGCTAATACGGTTACCTTCACTCCTCCCACTCCTGGAGAACTGTTCTCTAAGATGATGGACAAGTACAGAACGGATATTATTAATAGTTTAGAAGAAGAAAATTAGGACTGTCCTCGGGGCAGATCCTAATTTAAATTTTTCAGCACTTCTCTATTTTCTTCAATAATTTTGTTTATTTCTATTATTTTATCCTGAAGTTTGGACAATATTTCATCACTATAATTATAGGCTCCTAATTTCATTTCATTAGCCTTTTCTTCTGCTTCCTGGATTAATTTATCTGCATACTTTTGAGCTTGTCTAACTATTTCACTTTCTTCAATTAATACTCTTTGTTGTTCCTGAATTCTATGTATTATTTCATTAGCTTCTTCCTGAGCTTCGCTAAGTATACGCTGACGTTCCTTGGCAACCCAGGATGCTCTGTTTATTTCATCGGGCAGTTTCAATCTTATTTCATTAATTACTTCCAATATTTCTTCTTTATCGATCATTACTTTGTTGGATAAAGGAAACTTTGAAGCATCTTCTATAATATCTTCGATTCTTTCCAACAGATTTAATATATCCATTACTTTGACCTCCCAAGTTTTTTATGAATTGCTTTCGCAACATTTTCAGGAACCAAGTCTTCAAAAGCTCCTCCGTGTTCTGCTACATCCTTTACCATACTTGAACTTAAAAAAGAATATTCAGCTGATGCAACTAAAAATATAGTTTCTAATTTCTTATTCAGATGTTTATTGATATTTGAAATTGATAATTCATATTCATAGTCGGATACCGCTCGTAAACCTCTCACTATAATATTAATGTCATGTTTTTCGCAATAATCAACTACCAAACCTTCAGTATAGTCAACTTTTACATTCTTTAAATGTTTGACAGCTCCCCTTACCATTTCACATCTTTCTTCAATGTTGAACCAATAACTTTTGTTTGCATTATTGAATACTGTAACCACAACTTCGTCAAATTTACAGGATATTCTGTTTATAATATCAAGATGTCCTTTTGTAATGGGATCAAAACTTCCTGTATATAGTACTTTCATTAGTCCTCCAAATATTTTAGCATAGTTATTTTTGTTCTGCCATATATTTTCTCTTTACATTCTACCATGTTTGTATTTATATTATCAATGACTTTTTCATCTTTATCGCTTTCAATAATGAGTAATCCACCGGTCTTTAAAATATTACATTGGAAAACTTTTTTCCCAATATTAGGAATTGAGCTTAAGTTATATGGAGGATCCGCAAAAATATAGTCAAACTTTCTATTGTTTTCTGCTAATTTTTTTATTGCTTTTTCATAGTCACTCAAAATAATTTCAGCTCTGTCTTCAAAATTGCAAATTTCCAAGTTTTTTTTAACATATCTTAAACTTTTACGGGATACATCCACAAAGGTGCAATGCTTCGCACCTCTTGCCAAAAATTCAATTCCAATACTTCCTGATCCTGCAAAAATATCCAAGACAAGGGCTTCATCATTAATAGGACCAATTATATTGAAAACTGCCTCCTTGACTTTATCACCGGTAGGTCTTACATACTCTCCTTCCGGAGCATATAGTTTTTTTCCTTTGTTTATTCCGGATATTACTCTCATAATTCCCTCTCTAGTCCTACTTAAGGATGTCTCAATTAAATACTATATCTTCATTATTTAGTATATTTGAAATTTCAGCTTTTAAATTATAATAATCATTACCTTCCAAGCTCGGATTTTCCAATAAAATTCTTTTGGATAAGGACTGAACTTTTTGAAGTGACTCCACATCATTAATTATATTTTGAATTTCAAATTTCCACAATCCATGTTGTCTGATACTGAAGAAATCTCCAGGACCTCGTATTTTTAAATCCTCTTCCGCAATAATAAATCCGTTGTTTGTTGATTTTATAATATTCATTCTATCTCTTGACTTTTTACTCTTACTTTCATTTACCAATATACAGTAAGATTGATGGCTGCCCCTGCCCACTCTTCCTCTTAGCTGATGAAGTTGTGCAAGACCAAATCTTTCGGCATTTAATATGAGCATAACTGTGGAATTGGGGACATTTACGCCTACTTCGATAACCGTTGTGGAAATAAGTACATCTATTTTACCCTGGTAAAATTTATTTATAACTTCTTCTTTTTCTTTATTGGTCATTTTGCCGTGCAAGAGACCTAACTCATATTCGGAAAAATAAGAATATTTTAAATCATTGAATATTTCCGTTGCTGAACTTAGCTCCAAGTTTTCCGACTCTTCTACCAGGGGGGCTACTATGTATGCTTGTCTTCCCTTCTTCACCTGGTCTTTGATAAAGTCATAGGCTGTTATTTTATCTTCCCCGCCTATTACTTTCGTTACTACCTTCTGCCTTCCTGGAGGCATTTCATCTATAATTGAAATATCTAAATCACCGTATATTATCAGGGCCAAGGTTCTGGGAATAGGTGTTGCCGTCATTATCAGTACATGTGGATTGTTACCCTTATTTGCCAGTTTAGCTCTCTGTTTTACACCAAAGCGATGTTGCTCATCTGTTACCACCAAACCTATATTTTTAAACTCCACATTATCCTCAATGAGGGCATGAGTACCTACAATTATATGAATCTCGCCAGTTTTCAATTTATTAAGGATTTCTTCCTTTTCCTTGGCTTTTGTAGAACCTGTTAATACCTCAACATTAATATTGATTTCAGCCCTGTTAAGAAATTCTTTTATAGTATCATAGTGCTGAAGTGCCAGTACTTCCGTAGGTGCCATCATGGAAGCCTGATAGCCGGAACCTACTGCTGTAAGCATGGCATAAACAGCCACTACTGTTTTTCCCGACCCTACATCTCCCTGAACTAATCTATTCATAGTTCTATAGCTTTTCATGTCTCTCTTTATTTCTTCTATAACCTTAAGTTGTGCTCTCGTAAGGCCGTAGGGTAAAGATTCTATTAATTTATCAGCAAGGAAAGTATTGCTGATAAGATGGCCCTTGCCAGGCTTGTACAAAGTCTTTTTAATGCTGAATAAACTCAGCTGCATTATCAACAGTTTTTCAAAGGCCATGGTTTTCTTTGCCAAAGAATATTTTCTACCGTCTCCAGGAAAATGAAGGTTTTTTATGGCGTTTTTCCTTGAAACTAAGTTGTATTCCTGAATAATGCTCTCTGGCAGTAAGTTCTGAATTTTATTATAATATGTTTCTAAGGCAGTTTTTACTAGCTTCGTAATTTCATTATTGGACAATCCATAAGTCAATCCGTATATGGGAGTAATCCTACCTGCCTTCCAGTCCTTGTCAGCGAACTCTATTTCAGGGTTTACCATTTCCAATTTCCCATAAGCTCTTTTTACATTTCCAAATACATAGTAAAATTCATTTTCAATTAACTTGTCCCTTAAAAAATCCTGATTGAAAAAGGTAAGGGTAAGAAAGCCGGTACTGTCCCTACATATTGCTTTTATTATAGTCATGTTCTTTTTTATTCTTGTGTATTTAGGCTTTTCTACTAGCCTTACCCGCAATAAATATTTCTTTTCTTCACCTATTTCATTAATTTTGCTAACATACCTTCTGTCTTCATATTTAACAGGAAAATAGTTTAGTAAATCCTCCACGGTAAAAATATTTAGTTTGTTTAGTTTAGCCGCCTTAGCCGGTCCCACGCCTTTTAAATAGCGTATATCAACCTTTAACATAGTACACCTTTTGTAAGGAATAGTATCTATTATTCCACAGATACTATGTAGTAGTATAGAGGCTGGCCACCATATATTATTTCAACATCACAGTCCTCAGCTATCTCTTCAATACGGTCAACCATGCTTTCTGCCGTCTCTTTATCCACATCGTTTCCATAAAAGAGTGTTATTAAGAAACTGTCTTCATCTACCATTTCTTTTATAAGTTTAATTACTTCATCTTCCGGATTTTTTCCGTGACTTATAATGTCGCCATCATATATGGCTATAATTTCATCCTTCTTTATTTCCAAACCATTAAATGAAGTATCTCTAACGGCATAAGTTACCTGTCCTGTTTTTACTTCCTTTACGGCTGCAGTCATTGCTTCTATATTTTCCTCTATAGAGCTGTCTTCCCTAAAAGCTATTAAAGCAGCAATTCCTTGAGGGATTGTTTTACTGGGTACTACATGAAGATCTTTATTGGAAATTTTCTTTGCCTGATTGGCAGCCAATATAATATTGGAGTTATTTGGTAAAACAATAATGTGTTCAGCATTGATTTCATTTGCTGCCTCCAATATATCTTCCGTACTTGGATTCATTGTTTGTCCCCCGGATATAAACACATCTACGTTTAAATCCGTGAAAACTTTCTGAATTCCTTCTCCCATACCTATTGATACAAAACCGTATTTCTTCTTTACATTGTTTTTGGCCTGTTTTTGTCTCTCCCTAAACTGTTCCTTCATATTATCAATTTTAATATTTGTAAGCTCACCGTATTTTACGGCTATTGCTAATATTTGTCCTGGATTATTAGTGTGTATATGAGTTTTTATAACATTTTCGTTTCCAACACAAACAATTGAATCGCCTTTATCATAGATTTTGCTTAAAAACTCTTCAGCAGTCTTTGTTGGTTTCTTTATAAGAAATTCCGTACAATAGGTAAAAATTATTTCATCTTCACTGCCGTATTCTTTAAGTTCTTCTGCAGTATCAATTATTTCCTGTTCCTGTTTCTCAGGCTTAATTTCAAAACCCTTTAATACTGCCAAGGCACCTTCCAAAAGATATATTAAGCCTTTTCCACCAGCATCTACCACATCAGCCTGTTTTAGTACGGGAAGCATTTCTGGTGTACGGCTTAAAGTTTCTTTTGCCTGATTTAACAAGCTTTCTAAAAACGCGGTAACATCGTCATACTCTTCATAAGTTGCCATAGCTTTTTCTGCTGTTTCTCTTGCCACTGTAAGTATGGTCCCTTCTACAGGTCTCATAACTGCCTTATAGGCAGTATCAGCCGCTGATTGAAAAGATTCTGCAATTAATTTGCAATCTATATGTATAACCCCTTTAATTCTTTTAGCCATTCCTCTTAAGAGCTGTGATAATATTACACCAGAATTCCCTCTCGCACCCATAAGTGAACCATTGGCTGCGGCTTCAGCAATTGCTTCAACAGTGCTTTCTGAGAGGTTGTTGATTTCTCTTATGGCTGCCTGCAATGTAAGGTTCATATTTGTTCCCGTATCTCCGTCTGGAACAGGGAATACATTTAAAGAATCTACTATATTCTTGTTGTTTTCTAAATTGGCAGCAGCCCCCAAAAGCATTTTTTTAAATGTAATATTATCTATGTATTTTACTTTCATTTTAGCCTCCTACTATTTTTGCACTCGCACACCTTGCACAAAAATATTAACATTATCTACGCTTACTCCTGAGTAAGTTTCAACGCTATACTTTATTCTGGAAATTATATTCTCCGCAACTGCTGATATTTTTACACCATATTGTAATACTATATATAAATCAATATTTATTTTATCGTCAGTTGCTGAAACTTTTATTCCCTTAGTAATATGTTCTCTTTTTAGAAGTTCAAAGAATCCCTGGGTAGCATTTTTGGAAGCCATGCCCACAACACCGTAGCATTCCATTGCCGCTAAACCAGCAATTGCAGCTAAGGCCTGATGGTCAATTATGATACTTCCGTTTTCATTAAACATCTTAACTGACATATTAACCTCCTGTTATTCTATTTAATTTATTATAACCCTTTTGCCCGTAATTTACAAATTATTATACACTTATAGCCCAAAAACCAAACATATCCCTTATCGGAGAATGAGGCTCCCAGGAAAATTTCATTAATTAATTATACTAATTAAAAATTGATATTGCAATATTTAAATTTTAATGTTAAAATTATTGAGTTCGTATGGAGAAATAACTAATGTTTATATAAATGGGAGGTGGAATTATGGCTAATTTTTGTGAAGTATGTGGAAAGGGAACCATGACGGGTCATAGAATAACCCATTCTGACAAGAAAATAAAGAGAAAATGGAAACCTAATGTTAAAAAAGTTACAGTTGTAGAAAATGGAGTTTCTAAAAGAAAAACAGTTTGTACAAGATGTATAAGAGCTGGAAAAATACAACGTGCTATGTAATTGAATATAGCAAGACTTAAAAATAGTGGCCAAGGCCATTATTTTTTTTGCCTAGTCCCCTTACCTACAGCAACCTGAAAAGTGTACTTCCCAAAATAATTAATAAAATACCTAAAATAAACAACCAAATTCTTATGGGCAGTATTTGTACGATAATAATTGCTCCTAAAATTGCAATCATTATTCCTAGTATTTCAGTAAACTTTACTAACTTAGTCGGTGCACATTTATTTTTACGTTTAAAATAATTCATAATAACCTCCCTTTCCCCATAAAAGGACAAGAATGTAATTACCTTTATACATTCTATTCAGTAGGACTAAAAAAGATACATAAATTTTAGCTACAGCCCCCACTATTGGGACAAAAGGTCATAAAAAAAGAGGACCCTGGTCCTCCTAAAATTCTGCGTTTCTTGGTGTTCGCGGAAATGGTATTACGTCACGAATATTGCTTATTCCTGTCAGGTACATAATAAGTCTTTCAAAACCTAAACCGAAACCTGCATGTTTCACACCGCCGTACTTTCTAAGTTCCAAGTACCACCACATATCCTCTTTTTTAATTCCCATTTCGTCCATTCTCTTTTCAAGATACCTAAGTCTTTCTTCTCTTTGGCTTCCTCCAATCAATTCTCCTACCCCGGGAACCAGTAGATCCATTGCTGCCACAGTTTTATTATCATCGTTCATACGCATGTAGAAAGCTTTGATATCCTTAGGATAATTAGTTACAAATACAGGTTTTTTAAATATTTTTTCCGCCAAGTATCTTTCGTGTTCTGTCTGTATATCTGTTCCCCATTCTACGGGATATTGGAAATTGTCATTATTTTTCTTTAATATATCAATAGCATCCGTATATGTAATTTTTCCGAATTCTGAGTTTACCAAATTATCTAATTTCTCAAAAAGTCCCTTTTCAACAAAGCTGTTGAAGAAATTCATTTCTTCCTTAGCATTTTCCAGCACATAGTTTACAACATATTTCACCATATCCTCTGCCAATTCCATGTTATCATTCAAATCAGCAAAGGCAATTTCAGGCTCAATCATCCAGAATTCTGAAGCATGTCTAGCAGTATTGGAGTTCTCTGCTCTGAATGTAGGTCCGAAGGTATAAGTTTTCTTAAAAGCTAAGGCAAAGACTTCAGCTTCAAGCTGTCCGCTTACAGTAAGGTTTGTGGATCTTCCGAAAAAGTCCTTAGAATAATCAGTTTTTCCTTCTGCTTTTTCAACCTTATCAATATTATCTAAGTCTAAAGTGGTTACTCTGAACATTTCACCTGCCCCTTCAGCATCTGAAGCGGTAATTATGGGTGAATGGGCATAAACAAATCCTCTTTCGTTAAAAAACTTGTGAATAGCATAGGCGGCTATGCTTCTCACTCGAAAAACAGCTGAAAATGTATTGGTTCGAGGTCTTAAGTGAGCAATTGTTCTTAAATATTCCATGGTATGCCTTTTCTTTTGCAATGGATAGCTGCTGTCAGCTTCTGCTTCCATGGTTATTTCCGTCGCCTGTATTTCAAAAGGCTGCTTAGCTTCAGGAGTTAGCACTAGATTGCCTACTACTGTTATAGCACTACCTGTATGAAACTTTTTCACTTCCTCAAAATTGCTAAGATTATTCTCAAATACTATTTGCACATTTTTAAAATATGTTCCGTCGTTTAATTCTATAAAGCCGAAATTTTTTAAATCTCTTATAGTCCTTATCCAGCCTTCTACCTTTACCTGCTGAAATTTTTCAGGCGATTTAAATATATCTTTTAAATCTGTTGCTTTCATCCTTGCCTCCTTAATCTTTTGATATAAATACTAAGGCCGACCCCTTACTTAAAGTAATTATCCCCTCTTTTCCAATTACTTCATTGCTTATACAAAGGGTGGAACCTCTTTCAACATTTACATTGTTTAATGGATATTTAAATCCTTCCAAGGTAAGTCCCTCTAGTTCTGTAATAGGGATTATGGAAACGTATTGGTTTTCCAAGAATTCAACAATTAACCGGGAATCGTCGGAAATAACTTTAATTATATTACTATTATCTATCATTGAAATATTAATGCCTTCTTTATGGTATTTCTCCATAAGCATTATATTTCCCAAGGTATGGTCTAACCTAGAGCCAGACGCACCTATTAAGACTATGTCTTTAAAGCCTTTGGAAAGTACAAATTTAGCGGCTAATTCCATATCTGTATAATCCTTTTCCGCTGGAAATTTCATAATAGGTATATTAAGGGCTTCATACTCATTAAGAAGAGATAAATCTACCGAGTCAAAATCCCCTACTATTACGTCTGGTGTTATTCCATAGTTTTTCGCCTTTTCCAAGCCACCGTCAGCACATACAACGTAATCGTACTTAATACTGTCAATTATACTTTTGTTTATATCATTCCCATTACCGATAATTAAAGCGATCATTTCATTAATTCCTTAAATTTCTTAGTTTTTGAAACAATATCAAAGGAGTTGAATATTGCAGAACCAGCCACAATTACATTAGCTCCCCAGCTAAGAACTTCTTTTAAATTGGAAGTATTTACACCGCCGTCAATTTCTATATCTATATCTAAGTTATATTTTTCTATCAATTCTTTTAAATCATCGAATTTATATTTGACATTTTCAATTAAACTTTGTCCTCCAAAGCCGGGATTAACACTCATTAACAACACCATATCCACATCTCTTACTATGTCCCTAATAGTATGTACAGGAGTTGCAGGGTTAAGAGATACTCCTGCTTTTAGGCCAAAGGATTTTATTTTTTGGATTGTCCTGTGCAAGTGAATAACAGATTCCTGGTGTACCGTAATAATATCTGCTCCGGCATTGTAGAAATCTTCAATAAAATCATCTGGATTTTCAATCATCAGGTGAACGTCAAAAGTAAGGTCGGTAATTTTTCTTAAACTTCTTACCACAGGAGGGCCTATAGTAAGATTAGGAACAAAGTGTCCGTCCATTACATCTATGTGTATATAGTCTGCTCCTCCTTCCTCCACCAACCTTATCCCCTCACCCAAGTTGGAAAAATCCGCAGACAAGATGGAAGGAGCTAATTTATTCTTTTTCATATTTCCTCCTAGTAGGGCTTTTTGCTTTTAATTTCTTCTAATAGTCTAAGATAGTTTTTATATCGGATACTGCTTATTAAATCACTATTTAGAGCTTCCTTTACGGCGCAGCCAGGTTCTTTATAATGGAGACAATCTAAAAACCTGCAGTCATCACCATACTTTACCATTTCAGGATAGTAATTTTTAAGTTCATACTCATCTATTCCTTCCAATTCAAAGGAGCTGAATCCTGGTGTATCTACCCCATATCCGCCGAAATCAAATTTAAATATTTCAGCATGGCGGGTGGTATGCCTTCCTCTTTTTAATTTTTCACTTATTTCTCCTGTTTTTAAATAGAAGTTGGGCTGTAAAGAATTCATTATGGAAGACTTTCCAACACCAGAAGGCCCTGCAAAGGCATTAATTTTGTCTTTAATAAGGGCCTTTAACTCTAAAAGAGTATCCTCTTGGTACCTGCTGGTAAAAATTATTTTGTAACCAGTATTCTTATATATATCTAATATTTCTTCCTTTTTATCTTCATTAACTAAATCAACTTTATTAAAGCAGATAAGAGGAGTTAAATTATTTAACTTTGCCACAATAAGCAATTTATCCAACAGCAGTAAGTCAGGCTGAGGATTTTCTACTGCAAAAATAATTATTAGCTGCTCTATGTTGGCAATGGGAGGCCTTTTAATTTCATTGGTCCTTTCCATAATTTCTTCAATATAGCCGGCTTCTTCATCTTCTTCGGTAATTCTGATAAGGACTCTGTCGCCTACCAAGGGCTTAATATTTTTAAGCCTGAATAATCCCCTGGCTCTACATTCTACAATTCGTCCTCCTATATCAACGTAATAATTTCCTCCAACTCCTTTTGTTATGATTCCTTCAATCATATATTCCTGCTCCAATTATTAAAATGTAATTTCAACTCTATCATAGTATTCATTGTCAATATAAATCTCATAAACCTCCGTTCCTGATCCTTTAAGATTTATTATTATACTTTGTTCTGATGTTTCAACTTCTTTAGAAAAAATAACTTCTCTTCCATCCTGAGCAATTCTTTGAATTACTACCGTTACCTTATCTCTATCACTAGGAAGTGCTATAGTAAGAGGAAAGCTTCCTTCAACAGGCCCTGGATCTGGTTCAGGTTCAGGCTCTTTTTCCTCTTCAGCTTTTCCTAAACTTACGGTAAGCCATATTGAAGTACCCTGTTCCACATCCTGTCCCGGAACTATGCTCTGTCTCATAACCAAACCTTCTTCTACTTCATCGCTGTGTTCTTCATTAATTTGACCTACTGTAAGACCGTGTTGTACTATTGATAGTTTCGCTGTTTCTAAATCTAAGTTTATCAAATTAGGCATTTTAACATATACTACCTTAGGTCCTAAGCTTACAACATAATTAACTTCATCATTTTTGCTGGCTAAAGTATTTGCAGCGGGAAACTGGTCTATTATTTGTCCAGCTGGAACTAAATCGGAGTTTTCTTCCCTTACCTCTCCTTCTTTAAGTCCTGCATCTTTAAGTATGATTTCTGCTTCAATAGCATACTTGCCTATTAAATTTGGAACATAAATTTCTTTTTCGCCTCTACTTACCACTACTTCAATAGGATAACCTTCTTTAACCTTGGTACCTTCAGTTACACTTTGCTTAATTACTTTTCCTTCCTCGTATTCATCGCTGTATTCTCTGTTTGAAACTCTGAATTCCAGACCTAAATCTTCAATAATTTTCTCCGCCTCTTCTTCATTTCTTCCCAATAAATTAGGTACAGTAACCTCAGGAACATATAAGATTGCTTTGAAAACTAAAATTCCACCTATTAATGCTATAACCAGGGCACTTAGTATTGCCGCTATAGTAATTTTTTTATTGTTCTGTTTATTGTTTTTTTCTTCATTTTCCGTTTCATCCTCTCCCTGGAAAAAACTTCTGAATGCATTGTCGGCATTCTTATCGATTAAATCTATGTTTATGACCTCTTCTTCCAAATCTTTAATGGGAGGAATTACAATTGTTGGAGAGTCGATTATTTCCTTTTCATCTTTTTCTTGTATAATAGTTCCGTCAATGGAATTTAATTTTAGAATTAAATCATCTATTTTTTGAAATCTGAAGCCTTGATGTTTTTCAAGACATTTCATTATAATGTCTTCAAAAGCTTGTGATATTTCTACATTTTTTACCTTCTTAGAAGGTGGCACCGGTTTTTCCTGAATTTGTTTCATTGCTACAGAAATATGATTATCTGCATCGAAAGGAAGTACTCCAGTAATCATTTCATACATTACAATTCCCAAGGAATATATATCTGATTTCTCATCCACATATCCCCCTCTTGCTTGTTCCGGTGAAAAATAATGGACGGAACCTATTACATTGGAGGTGTTATTAATAGTGGAGCTGGTGGCTGCTCTTGCAATACCAAAATCCGTAACCTTTGCTGTACCCTCTTCCGTAAGAAGTATGTTGTGAGGTTTAATATCTCTATGGACAATATTTTTTGAATGAGCATGTTTTAAAGCTTCCGCCACCTGTTTAGAAATTCTGATTGCTTCCTTTTCACTTAATTTGCCTTTCCGTTTGATATATTTTTTTAGAGTTTCCCCTCTAACATATTCCATAACAATATAGTAAATATTGTCTTCAATTCCCGTATCATATATATTTACTATGTTAGGATGAGTAAGACTTGCTGCAGACAAAGATTCCTGTTTGAATTTATCAATAAAATCAGGGTCCTGAGTTAATTCATCTCTTAAAATTTTTATGGCCACGAAGCGGTTCAGCAGGTTGCACTTAGCCTTGTATACATTAGACATTCCGCCGCCGCCGATTTTTTCTATAATTTCATATCTATTTCCTAAAACTCTACCTATCATAAGTTTCACCTCTAATGATATTATCAACAATAATTATGGTAATATTATCGGTTCCGCCACTATCGTTTGCTGATTTAATTAATTTTCCCACACTTTCTCTTGTACCATATTTCTGAATTATTTCCAATATTTTATCATCGGACACATGGGTTGTTAGACCGTCAGTACACAGAAGAAAGATGTCATTTTCGTAAAATTCTATTTCAAAAATATCGGCATGTACATATTCTTCCCCACCCAAGGCTCTGGTAATAACATTTTTTTTAGGATGGTTTTTTGCTTCTTCCAAGGTAATTTCCCCATCTTTTAACAATTCATTCACATAGGTATGGTCTGTTGTAATCTGTTTAATTTCACCGTCTCTTACCAGGTATGCCCTGCTGTCACCAACATTGCCTATGTAAATAGTATCTGAGGACTTGTCTAAAACTGCCATAGTTACTGTTGTTCCCATGCCGAAATAATCCGGGTTTGTCTTTGCTTCTTCCCGAATTTTATAATTACTTAGCTCAATACTGTCTATAATAAATGTGGGAGGTTTGAATGTATCTTTTCCTTGATTGTTAATAAAGAATTCTCTTATTACATCAATAGCAATGGTACTAGCAACTTCTCCAGCCTTGTGTCCCCCCATGCCGTCAGCTACTGCGAACAGACTGTATCTTTCAAATTCTTCCACTATAAAATTATCTTCGTTGTTTTCACGCATTAAACCTTTATTTGTTTCGAAGAATACCTTCATACAGCACCTCACATTTTAAGTAAATCATTTCTCAGCTGACCGCAAGCCGCATTAATATCGCTTCCAAGCTCTCTTCTGACAGTTGCATTGATACCGTTTTCTGTCAATATCCTTTTAAATTTCTCTATATCCAAATTGTCAGATGGCTGAATATTTGCTTCCTTAACATAGTTACAGGGAATTAAATTCACGTTGGTCAGTTTGTTTTTCAATAAATTGCTTAATTTTACAGCATCTTCTTGGCTGTCATTAAAACCTTTAATTAATATATATTCAAAGGTTAACCTTCTGCCGGTTACCCTTACATAGTAATCACAGGCGTCTAGAAGGTCCTTTAATTTATGCTTTCTTGCAATAGGCATGATTTTCTCTCTTTTATCCTGGCTAGGAGCATGGAGAGAAATTGCTAAAGTGATTGGAATGTTTATATCTGCCAACTTGTAAATATTTGGGATAATCCCGCTGGTGGAAAGGGTTATTTTTCTCATAGAAATGTTTTGTCCCTGTTCATGATTTATTATATTCAGAAACCTTACAATGTTGTCAAAGTTTTCTAAGGGTTCACCAGAACCCATTATAACTACATTGGATATTTTCTCCTTAGTATCTTTTTGGATTAAGTATATTTGTTTCAACATTTCACCAGCAGTTAAATCTCTTATAAAACCATTTTTTGTGGAAGCACAAAAATGACAACCCATCTTGCACCCCACCTGTGATGAAATGCATGCAGTATTGCCGAATTTATATTTTAGAAAAACACTTTCTACTATATTTCCGTCTTCAAATTTAATAACGTATTTTTTCGTTTCATCTAATTTTGACTGAAGCTTTAACTCAATCCTTGCCACGGTAAATTCATATTCTTTTTGCAGCTCAGTCCTTGTTTTTTTGGATACATTAGTCATTTCATCAAAACTGTCAACCATCTTATTATGTATCCAGTTAAAAATTTGATCTGCTTTAAATTTTGGTTCTTTTAATTTCAGAATTACTTCCTGTAGTTCTTCAAAGCTTAAATCATCTATTTTTCTCATTTTCTACCTTCTTAGTATAGCCAATGGCGGGATGTGAAGATTATATCACAACCTTTTTATTTTCGCAATAAAAAACCCATCCATCCCATGGATGTGGGGATAAATTTCAATATATCCATCTTTTGCTGTATTAAAATCTTTATCAATATTAAAGGAGAAATCAACTAGGGTAAAATCCTTGTTTTCCCTTAAAAATCTTCTTATAATTTCAATATTTTCTTCCTTGTTTACACTACATGTGGAATAAACCAACTCTCCCGATGGTTTTAAATATTTGGAGCCATTAGAAAGTATTCTGTACTGCATTTCGGTTATCTCACCTAGTGCTTTCTCTACAGGGTTGTATTTAATTTCCGGTCTTCGCCTTATTATTCCAAGTCCAGTACATGGCACATCTGCTATAACATAATCTGCCTTTCCCATTAAAGACTCATCTAATTTGGTGCCATCATATTCTTCTACTTCAACATTATTAATATTTAATCTTTTCAATTCTTTTTCCAAAAGTTTAAGTTTGGCAGGATATATATCCCTGGCAAGAATCTTTCCAGTATTATTCATTAGTTCAGCAGCATTCAGGGTCTTTCCTCCGGGGGCTGCACACATATCTATTATGAAACTATTATCCTTAGGATTTAGTATTTGTCCTGCAAGCATGGAACTTTGACTTTGAATAGAAAACAGTCCATTTATATATTCCTGGTTTTTTTCAATTTCAAAAGGGTTTTCAACAATTAATCCCTTGTGGGCGTACTTGCATTTAATAGCTTTTATTCCCTTTTCCTCAAGAATTTCAATTAACTCATCCCTTTGAATTTTAAGAGTGTTAACCCTTATGTTCAGGGGAGCTTCTTTGTTATTAGCAATGAGAACTTCTTCAATATCATCACCGAACTGTTTCTCCCACCTGCTAATTAATTCCTTAGGATAGGAATACTTGACACTTAAATAATCTTTATAGGGTAGACTATTCATTTTGGTTATTAGTTTATCTTTATTGCGTAGTATATTTCTTAAAACAGCATTAACAAATTTTGAACCCCTTATGTTGCCTAGATTCTTAACGTATTGAACACTTTCATTTACAACTATGTTTTCATGGGATTTATCCAAGAAGAACAATTGATATACTGCTAACCTAAGTACCGTTAAAACATCTATTTCCATTTTTTTTGTCTTGGTTTTAGATACTTGATTAATAATCCAATCAATAAAAACTAAATTTTCTATAACACCTAAGACTGATTTACGGTATAAGGATAAAAACCTATAATCAATATTTTTCATATCATTATTTATTACGATATTGGAATAAGATTTGTTCCTGAATATTTTTTTCAAAGTTTCAATTGCTTGTTTTCTGTAACTGTTCATATTGACCTCAATCTACTATGTAATGATCTTTTATATAGTATATAATAAACCTATTCAAGTTTCCATTAAAATTATTGTACTTTTCTTTGACTTATAAGTTTTATAATAGTATAATCATTCAAGCAAAAATAATTATTACTAAAGGTGGGATATGGATAATCGACTAAAGAAAAAATATGGTTTGCATACAGCTATTGCCATGGTTGTTGGCATAGTCATCGGTAGTGGAGTATTTTTTAAAGCTGAAGTTGTATTAAAGGCAACAGGTGGCAATATGCCCCTTGGTATTGCTGCTTGGAGTATTGTAGGACTTATAATGATTATTTGTTCATATTCATTCGCTACGCTGGCAGCTAAATATGAAAATGTTAACGGTGTTGTAGATTATGCTGAAACAGCTGTTGGAAGCAAGTATGGTTACTATGTCAGTTGGTTTATGGCAATAATCTATAACCCTTCCATAACCTCAGTACTGGCATGGGTTTCTGCCCGTTACACCTGCGTCCTTTTAGGCTGGGATATTACAGGCGGTTCAAGTATGACTATTGCTTGTTTTTACTTAATATCCATCTATGCATTAAATTCCCTTTCACCTATAATTGCAGGAAAATTTCAAGTTACAACCACTGTAATAAAACTGATACCCTTAATACTTATGGCCATTATAGGCAGTGTAATCGGTTTGACTAATGGTGTACTATTAAATAATTTTTCAACAGCTCTTGGCAACTCCGGCAGTAGAGGAGGACTTTTTGCCTCAGTAGTGGCAGTAGCTTTTGCCTATGAAGGATGGATATTGGCAACTTCAATTAATGCTGAATTAAAAGATGCAAAGAAAAACTTGCCTAAAGCTCTTATCTTTGGATCACTGATAGTAGTATTTGTTTACATATTCTACTATGTTGGTCTTGCAGGTGCAGTGCCTACAGAAACACTTATGGAAAATGGAGAAACGGGTGCAAAGATTGCTTTTCAAAACATATTTGGAGCAGCTGGAGGAACACTACTCTTTGTGTTTGTTATAATATCCTGCTTAGGTACATTAAATGGTCTTATGTTAGCATGTACCCGTGGTCTGTATGCCATAGCCATACGGGATAGAGGATTCATGCCGGAAGCTTTTAAACAAGTAGATCCGGTAACAAATATGCCGACGAATTCTTCCGTATTTGGACTTTTTCTTTGTGCTTTCTGGCTATTATATTTCTATGGCGCTAATCTGACAGAGCCATGGTTTGGCCCATTTTGTTTTGATACATCAGAGTTGCCTATTGTAACACTTTACGCAGCATATATTCCAATATTTTTCATGGTCATTAAGAAGGAGAAGGATTTAAATACATTTAACCGATATGTAATGCCTTCCTTAGCTATTTTAAGCTGTATTTTTATGGTCATTGCTGCTCTTATTGCACATGGTAATGCAGTACTCTACTATCTTATAGTCTTTATGCTTATTATGTTAATTGGAGTTAAATTCAACAAAGCTTAAAAATATCCCCCAAATTTATAGTTTTGGGGGATATTCCTTCTAATTTAAAATAATTTTTTCAGGAAATATGTTTCCTCGTAAATAGGCATCCACCGTCATTCTCTTTTTACCCGGCATTTGTATTTCCTGAAGTATTACTGTTCCTTCCTTAGCCTGAACGAAAATTCCTTCATTGTTGGCTTTTATTACATAACCTGGTTCATAATCTGAATTTTCATTTGAATATGTAGATTTGTATACTTTCACCATATTACCATCTATTGTAAAGTAGGCTGTAGGCCAGGGTGCCAGACCCCTTATTAAATTATGGATATTATTTGCTGGTAGATTCCAATTAATTTTCCGGTTTTCCTTATTAAGCATGGGAGCATAAGTAGAAAGAGAATCATCTTGTTTTTGGGGAACTAGTTCATTTCTTTCTATTTTGTCCAAAGTTTCAACTAGTAAGTCCGCACCTTTATCCATTAAAATATCGTGGAGTTCTCCAACATTCATATTTTCGTCAATTTCCACTTCTGATTTTAAAAGCATATCTCCTGTATCTAGTCCTTGGTCCATTTGCATAGTTGTAACACCGGTCTTAGTTTCTCCGTTAATTATAGCCCAGTTTAAGGGAGCTGCTCCCCTTAATTTCGGCAGCAGTGAGGCGTGTACATTAATACAGCCATACTTTGGTATCGATAAGATTTCCTTGCTAAGTATCTGACCATAAGCAACTACAACTATAACATCAGGATTATATGATTTTAATATTTCAATATTTTCTTCTCTTTTTATTTTATCTGGCTGAAAAATTTCAAGGTTAAGTTCTTCAGCCGCTACCTTTACTTCCGACTTCTTTAATTTTTTACCCCTTCCTGAGGGTTTATCCGGCTGGGTAACCACTAAAGCTATACTATGTCCCTTTTCATGAAGTTTTTTTAAGGTGGGAACCGCAAAGGCCGGTGTACCCATAAAAATTACCTTCATGCTAATTCCCTTCCTCAACTCTATCTATAAATAGTATTCCATCTAAGTGGTCAATTTCGTGACATATGCATCTGGCTAAAAGTCCTTCTGCATTCAGTTCTACTTTTTCACCATTCTCATTTAAATATTCAACCCTTACATTCATAGGACGGGAAACCATACCTATCTTTTCCGGAACACTTAAGCATCCTTCCTGGTCAGTCTGTTTTCCACCGGTTTTAATTATTTTAGGGTTTACCATTTTATATACATTTCCATCTCCTACATCTATAACTACAACCCTTCTGAGAATTCCCACCTGAGGAGCTGCAAGACCTACACCGTCATTAGCATACATGGTTTCCACCATATCGTCTAATAGGGTTCTTATTTTATTGTCTACCACAGGAACTTCTCTGCTTTTCTTTCTTAATATTTCGTCACCTTCATACCTTAAATTTCTTAAAGCCATATATCCTCCTAAATTGTATCTGTATTAATATTAATACTTACTTTTATATTTTCTATATCTTTTTCCATATATACTTTTCTTAATATCTTTTTTAGTTCTGCCAAACTATGGTTGGATACCTTTATATACAGATTAATTCTGTATTCGTTATTAACCCTGTATATATTGTGGGGTATTGGTCTGTATAATAATAAGCTTCTCTCCTTAATCATTTCTTTAACTGCTTCTTTAACTTCCAAATATTTTTCATTGGCTGTTTTATTAACCAGCTCTTCATCATGGGAAATTAAACATATATTTATTATATTAATAAAAGGAGGAAATGCAAACTCTTTTCTTAGTTTTAATTCTTGCTGTAAAAACAATTCATAATTATTGTCTTTCGCAGTATTAATAATAAAGTTTTCCGGCTCGTAAGTCTGGATGAATACACTTCCCCGTTTGTTTCCTCTGCCAGCTCTTCCGCTTACTTGGGTAATTAGCTGGAATGTTTTTTCGCTTGCGTTGTAAAATGGCAAATTCAACATGGCATCGGCAGAAAGAATTCCCACGGTAGTTACATCAGGAAAATCAAATCCCTTGGCAAGCATCTGGGTACCTATTAATATATCGATTTTTCCCTCTTTAAAATTATTATATATTTTTTCATAATCCTCCTTGTGGGTCATGGAGTCAAAATCCATTCTCTCCACTCTATATTCAGGAAATAAATTTTTCACTAATTTTTCCACATGTTGTGTACCAGCACTAAACTGTTCTATTTTATCACTGCCACACTTAGGACAGGTGTATATCATTCTCTTGGTCATTCCACAATAATGACATTTAAATAAATTTCCCTTGAGGTGGTAGGTCATGGCTACGTCGCAACGCTGGCATCTGAGAGTATGTCCGCACTTGGTACAGGTTACAAAACCAGAATATCCTCTTTTGTTTATAAAAAGTATGGTTTGCTCCTTACTGCTAAGGGATTTCCTAATACTGGAATAAAGTTCTTCACTTATAATAGTGTTATTCCCTTTATCTAATTCCGCTGACATATCTATTATTTTCATTTCTGGCAACTGAGCATCTTTCACTCTGTTTTTCATTTCTAAGAGTTCAATTTTTCCCTTCATTGCCATATAGTAAGTGCTTAAAGAAGGAGTGGCAGAACCTAAGACTACCTTTCCGCCCAGCATATAGGCCATTTTTATAGCTACTTCCCTGGTATCATATTTAGGGGAAGTGGAAGATATATAGCTTTCCTCGTGTTCCTCATCTATTACTATTACTCCCAATTCCTGGATGGGGGCAAATATTGCAGACCTTGCTCCTATTACTATATCTGCTTCCCTATTATATACCCTGTTCCACTGAATAAATTTTTCTCTTTTACTTAGCTTGGAGTGAAATAGGGCTATTTTATTTCCGAATCGTTTTTCAAATCTATCGATAGTTTGAGCAGTAAGGGATATTTCAGGAACCAATACTATTGATTGTTTGTTTTTCTTTATATATTCTTCAATCAAACTCATATATACTTCTGTTTTTCCACTGCCAGTAACACCATGAAGCAAGAAAGCTCTTTTGTTAGAATTAAGAATACCGTCCACAACTTTTTTTTGCTCTGCATTTAAAGGAAAGGGTTCCGTTAATTCTACAGGCTTTTCTGTGTAGTCAAGAACAAATTTTTCTATTAAAACACTTTTTTTTATTAAATTGTCTATTACAGCCCTGGATACATCGAGGTTAAGCATTAATTCTTTAACGCTTGCAGAAGGGTGGGTTTTAAGATATTCTATTATTTTTTGCTGTTTTGGAGTATTTCTTATAAGGTGTTGAGCTTCCTTATTCAGGTAGACATGTTTATCAAAGGCACTGTCTGTATCGGAAGGTAACATAAGTCTCATGGCATCAGAGTACTTACTTATATATCTTTCTCTGATCCAGAAAATCATTTTAATCATTTCCTTGCTGATTACAGGCCTTTTATCTATTATTTCAATAACAGGTTTTATTTTCTCAATGGGATAATGGCATGTGGAAGTAAGGCCGACTATCAGAGCCTCCATATTACTTTTGCCTCTGCCGAAGTTTACCTTGACTCTTTTTCCTTCTTCCACAGAACTTTCCAATTCATGAGGTACCCCGTAAGTATACAGCTGGTCGGTACTTTTTGAATTATTGTTTAATATTACTTGTACAAAAAGATTATACATAGCTTCTCCATCTCTTGAAAATTAAATAATCAGTCAATTGACTGATTATCAGACTGTTCTTCCATAACCGGCGTTTCAGTAACTTCAGCTTCTATAGTTTCAGATTCCTTTGCTTCTTTTTCTTTTAAATATTTATCGTAGTCGTATATAACTTCAAATTTCTTATTGTAAAATTCTTCGATGGCAACAGCCACAGGTTTAATAGTCTTAGTTTCAATTAAAGGTTTTGCACCGTCAATTATTTGCCTTGCTCTTTTTGAAATAATTGTAACTAAGGAATAACTGCTATCAACCATTTCATTTAATTCATCTATGGATATTTTTCTCATAATTCCTCCCTTATTTTTCTTATAATTGCTTTGTTTCGTACTGCCTTGTTCTTCTCTGCAAGGATAATATGCTTTATTTTTTCCGTTGCCTTATCCACCTGGTCATTTATAATAACATAATCATATTCAAAGGCATAGTTTAATTCATCATAGGCACATTCCATTCTTCTTAAAATCACTTCTTTAGAATCAGTGCCTCTTCCCTCAATTCTGTTTTGTAATTCCTTCAATGAGGGTGGAAGGATGAATATAAATACTCCCATGGGATAATTTTTCTTAACTTGCAATGCTCCCTGTATATCAATTTCTAATATTATATCATTCCCCTCTTTCAGCTGCTTAAACACTTCATCTTTTGGGGTACCGTAATAATTGCCGTAAACTTTTGCATATTCTAAAAATTCACCATTTTTTATTCTCTTAATGAATTCCTCTTCTTCTATGAAATAATAGCTTATACCGTCTATTTCTCCTTTTCTAGGCTTTCTTGTGGTGGCTGACACGGATACCTTTAAAAAGTCCATTTCCGTCAAAAGTTTTTTACAAATAGTGCCTTTGCCTGCCCCTGAAGGACCTGATATAACTATTAATAAACCATCATCCATTTTACACCTCTACTTTTTATTTTGGCTGTTTTCAAATCTTTGTGCCATTGTATCCGGTTGAACGGCTGAAAGTATTAAATATTCACAATCAGTAATAATAACAGCCCTGGTTTTTCTGCCGTAAGTTGCATCAATAAGTTTACCTTTTTCCCTGGTTTCCTGTATTATTCGTTTTATAGGTGCGGATTCGGGACTTACAATGGCTACTATTCTATTGGTCATAGCTATATTTCCAAAACCTATGTTAATAGTATTTGACATATATAACTCCTATTCTATATTCTGTACTTGTTCTCTTATTTTTTCCAAAAGGTTTTTTATTTCTATTACCATTTGTATAATATCTAAGTTTCCAACCTTAGAGCCTATGGTGTTAATTTCCCTATTAGCTTCCTGTATTATAAAATCTAATTTTCTTCCTACTGGTCCGCCCTTTTCCAATGTTTTTGATAACTGGGATATATGGGAGTTAAACCTGACTATTTCTTCATTAATATCACTTTTATCCGCATATATTACTATTTCATTATACAGTCTGTTCTCATCAAGCTCCATATTCCCCAATAATTCTTTTATTCTAATCTCGAACTTATTTTTATAATCCTCTACAATAGTCTGAGAATTCTTGGAGATTTCCTCAATCAAGGGAATAATTTTTCCTATGGTTGAACTAATGTCATCTTTAAGTTGATTGCCTTCAAGTTCTCTCATTGCAACTAAATTGGCTACTGCTTCTTCCATTGCTTTTTCCAGACAGAGCTTAAGACCTTCAGCATCCTGATCATCCTCTTTTGCAATTAAAACATCCTGAAACTTTATTATTGTATCTAAAGAGAGATTATTATTAATGCCAAGTTCATTTTTTATCTGAACTATGGCATCCATGTATTGTTTCGCTAAAGATAGGTTGGGTACAATGACAGTTTCCGACTCGCTTATATAGTCAATATTGACATATACGTCTATTCTACCTCTTTGAAGGCTATTTTTCAAGATTTTTCTAATATTATCCTCAAAGATCCTCAAATGTTTAGGTACTTTAATATTTATATCACAATATCTGTTATTAATACTTTTTACTTCAACGGCGATACTTCTCTTACCATCGTTGTATTCTCCTTTTCCGTAACCCGTCATACTGCATATTTTTGCCATTTTACACTCCATATAATTATATTTTATGGGTTATACCCTTTGTCCCTATAGTCATTATAACATTAAAAACTATTTAGTAAAACAAAAAATAATTTTTAAATGACATTAATAAAGATTTAGGGTACAATGTTAAGGAAATGGAGGTTTTAATATGTCATTAGACGGTATTTTTTTAAACAGTATAGTAAATTCTTTACATGATAATTTAACTGGAGGACGGGTTGATAAAATTCATCAACCGGACAAAAATGAAATAGTAATATCCATACGTAACAGAGGAGAAAACTTTAAGTTGCTAATTACTGTAGCCAGCAGCAGCCCCAGACTCCATATTACCAATATAAATCGAAAGAACCCAGAGCAGCCTCCCATGTTTTGTATGTTGTTAAGAAAACATCTCCTAGGTTCCCGTGTAAGGGATATAAAACAAATTAACTTTGACCGGATAGCAGAAATTACATTTGAAACTAAGGACGAGTTGGGAAGGATTGTTGATAAATCCCTTATAATAGAAATAATGGGCAAACACAGCAACATTATATTTGTAAAGGAAAATGGGATAATAATCGATTCATTAAAAAGAATTACAGAAAACATCAGTTCAGTCAGACAGGTATATCCGGGACTTACTTATACCTATCCTCCTGGAGCGGAAAAATTAAATCCTATGAATACTACCATGAAATTATTCTTTGATAAAATAGACTCTGCTAATTCAGGAATATACGTATATGATTTCCTTTATAAAAATTTTACCGGAATCAGTCCCTTTATAAGCAGGGAAATCTGCTACTTAGCAAATTTGAATGAAAGTACACACTTAGGTGAATTAAATGAGTTAAATATGGAAAAATTATGGAATGCCTTTGACAGAATAATTAATAAAGTAAAATCCAAGGATTACTTATTTAAAATATATTATGACCAGGATGAAAATCAATACGGATTCTATTGTTTCGATGTAGAATATTTAAAAAGCTATAAATCAAAAATCTTTCCCGAGCTAGGTGAGTTATTAGATGAATATTATTGGGAATTAGACAGACAAAACAAAATTAACCAAAGGGTTAACAGCCTTATAAAAAGTTTAAATACGAAGTTAGAAAGAAATTACAAAAAAGTAGAAAAACAAAGAACAGAACTTTTGAATGCGGAAAATAGAGAAAAATATAAAATATACGGTGAGCTTATACTTGCAAACCTGCATAAGACTCCTGAAAACAATAAGTTGACCGCTATAAATTACTATGACCCGGAAATGAAAGAAATTACCATACCTTTGGACCCAAGACTGAATCTGTCCCTTAACAGCCAAAAATACTTCAAAAGATACAACAAACTAAAAAATGCTGAGGAAGAATTACAAAAGCTTATTGATTCCACCTTGGAGGAAATTTCATACTTAGAAAATATATTGTATTCTATTGAAGCTTGTGAAAGTCAGGAAGACTTGGATGATATATATAGTGAGCTTATGGAAAGCGGATTTATTAAAAGAAAATCCAATACAAAAAAATCCCAACCCGCAAAAATTACAACATATATTTCTTCGGGAGGACATGAAATATTAGTGGGAAAAAACAATACTCAAAATGACAGTATTACATTCAAAATAGCAAAAAAAGAAGATTATTGGTTCCATGCAAAAGGAATTCCCGGCTCCCACGTAATTATAAGAACTAACGGTGATGAATTAACTGATGAAGAATTTGTGGAAGCAGCGCGAATTGCTGCCTACTACAGTAAAGGAAGAAATTCCAATACCGTGGAAGTGGATTACACTAAGAAATCAAATATTAAAAAGCCCCCTAATTCAAAACCCGGCTTTGTAATTTATGATAGTAATTTTTCCATGACTGTAAAGCCGGATATTGAGGGAATAAAAACTAAAGATTAATTACCTTAATCCTGAAGCTTTGTAATAGTTGGATTTTCACCACATATGGGGCATTCAGGATTTTTTTCTATCTTAATTATGTCAAATTCCATATCCAATCCGTCAAAAAGCAACAATTTGTTCTTTAATGTTGTACCTGTTCCTGTAATAACTTTGTACGCTTCCAAAGCTTCTATTAAGCCCATTACTCCTGGCACAGCCCCTAAAATACCAGGTGCCTTAAGGGACATCCCATCAATGTTTGGATATAAGCAGCGATAACAATGACCTTTTTCAGGTATAATAGTTGTACTAGTTCCGTGGAACCTTAATATACCAGATTCAATTAAAGGCTTCTTCAAAAAATAACAGGCATCATTTAATAAGTATCTGGTTTCAATATTATCAACAGCTGCAATTACTAGATCATATTCTTTAATAATTTCAATGGCATTTTCTTTTGTTAAGTTTACATTATGTGTATTAATTTTAATTTGTGGATTTAATTTTTTCAGTATGTATTTGGCAGATTCCGCCTTAAGCATTCCTATACGGGATGTAGAATGAAGTACCTGTCTGTTTAAGTTACTTAACTCCACCACGTCAAAATCTAAAAGTCCTATTGTCCCTACTCCTATCGTAGTCAAAGCAATGGATACGGGGGAACCTAATCCTCCTGCACCAACCACCAATATTTTTCCTTGGGAAATATCAGTAGGTTTTTCGTACTCACTGTTAATACTCTTTATAGCTTTAATACTTTCACTTTTATGGTAGTCTTTAATATCCAAGTTTAATAAATCAAAGGAGAGTATTTTTTCTAACTTATTTCCAATATTTAAAATTTCTTTAACTGCCTCAATGGAACAAAGGGCTCCAGACAATAGGAAAGGAAAAGATATATCCCATTCTCCTTCCTCTTCAGGAAGTAATTCAATGAATTCCAACATATCCTCTGAATCTCTCAATAAATTAAGAGCAAATTTCCATTGCTTTACCAGGGAGAATAATGTAGGAACAAAGTTGTCTTTTAATAGATGTTTAGAAATTCTTTTAATAAAAGGGGGACTGCCTAACACTATTCTAAAATTTGATTTCGGGGATTTATCCCTGATTAATTCTATTCTTACATCTGTATTTAAATCTTTTGCTTGAGATATTAATAAAGCAACTCCATCATCCTTTTGAAAATAACAATTAACTTGTCCAATTCCCATTGCAGTTAAATATAGTACCAAGGAAAATAGTTCTTTAACGTTTTCTCCATAAATAGAAACAGAGGCCTCTAGGAGCTTTTTTTGCCCCTGGTCCCTTATTTCTGGTATTATAATATGCCTTAAATAGCGGCTAGACTGTTCCTTTGTTAAAACCATAGGCTCCTCCCTATTCGCTTATAACAACTTGATTTATGTCATCAGTTTCAGCCAACTGGACACTTATTCTTTCGGACTTTGAAGTAGGTACGTTCTTCCCTACAAAATCCGGTCGAATGGGAAGTTCCCTGTGTCCTCTGTCTATTAATACGGCTAACTTCACATTTTTAGGTCTTCCTTGATCTACAATTGCATCAAGAGCAGCTCTTACAGTCCTTCCTGTATATAAAACGTCATCAACCAATACCACAGTCTTATCCTTTATATTGTAATCTATCTTCTGTACCGCCAAAGGAGCTCTGTCATCCTTTTCTACATCATCTCTGTAATAAGTAATGTCTAAGGGAAAGACTGGCACTTTTGAACCTTCTATTTCTTCAATTTTCTTAGAAAGCCTTAATGCCAAAGGCCAACCCCTGGTCTTAATTCCAATTAGAACTATATTTTCAACGCCTTTATTTCTTTCAATAATTTCATGGGCAATTCTGAACACTGCCCTTTCAATAGCTTTCTCATCCATTATTAATGCTTTAATTTTCATTTTTCCCTCCTTGAACCCTTAATTATCCTTCTTGATCAAGTATTTTTAATACTTTTAAAAAATAATCCGGCAATTGTGAGTTAAATTCCATGTAGTTTTTTCTAGTGGGATGTACAAATCCCAAAGTTTTTGAGTGAAGCAGCTGTCCCTCCAGCCTGAACTTATTCGACTTGCTTCCGTAAACTGCATCTCCAACCAAGGGATGACCCAGGTACTTCATATGAACCCGTATTTGATGAGTTCTACCTGTTTCTAATTTAAACTTTGCCAGGGTGTATTTTCCGTATCTCTTTAATACTTTGTAATGAGTAATTGCTTCCTTGCTGTTTTTGTAGGTTACCGCCCGCTTTTTTCTGTCTTTTTCGCTTCTTCCCAAGGGTGCGTTAATTGTACCTTCTTCTTCTTTAATATTTCCCTCTACTAATCCATAGTATATCCTCTTAATAGAATGTTCCTTTAAAGCCTGAGCTAAATGTTTATGGGATAAATCGTTTTTTGCTACCAACATAAGACCAGAGGTGTCTTTATCCAACCTATGGACTATTCCAGGGCGTAAAACTCCATTAATTGAAGATAGATTATTTAGATGGTACATAAGTGCATTAACCAAAGTTCCTGAATAATTTCCCGGTGCCGGATGAACTACCATACCCTGAGGTTTGTCTATTACTGCCAAATCATTGTCCTGGTAAACAATATCTAAGGGGATATTTTCCGGAACTACATCCAATATTTCCGGCGGAGGTATGACAACTTCAATCAAATCGTTTATTTTAACTTTATAATTCGGTTTTATTTCCCTTTTATTGACTGTAATATTTCCCTCTGTTATTAGTTTCTGAATGGAATTTCTTGAAAAGTCCGGTAACTTTTTAGTTAGATAAACATCTATTCTTTGATTTTCTTCTTCTGAAATAACTATTATTTCTTTTTCCTCATCGTCTTCAAAATTCATGTCTATAAACTTATTGGGATCCATCATTTTCTTCACTCATTTCAAACTTATTTAACAAAACTAACAAAACCATTAGTATGGCTCCACAAACTACAAAACTATCGGCTATGTTGAAAATTGGAAAATTATAAAAGTTACCAAACCTTACATCTATAAAGTCAATAACATATCCTAATCTTACCCTGTCAATAAAGTTACCTATAGCACCTCCTGCCGTCATAGCTATGGAAAACTTAGCCCATTTATTAAGATTTTTTGTTCTGAAATACATATATCCTAAAAATATAAGCACTATTATAGTAACGATTATAAAAAACCATCTTTGGTTCTGTAGTATACTAAAGGCAGCGCCCTTGTTTTCCGCATAGGTCAGTCGAAGGAAATTTTCTGTAATTTTAATTGATTCCCCATATTTAAGTACCTTTGCCGCCCATATTTTAGTAACTTGGTCTAATATTATAGATAATATAAAAACAATTCCATTGATAGTATTCATTTATTCTCCTTGTTAAATGTATTGCTTTATTTCGATTTTTATTCTACCGCTTCTTGTCTTTCCTTTAATTTTATGTATCTTAAAACGTCCCTCCTTACTTATTGACAACAAGTCACCTTCCTTTAGTTCAATGCTTACTCTATCTTCAGGAAGGAAGTTTACTTTTACATTTCCTGACTTTATAATATTTGAAGCTTTCTCCCTAGAGGAATTTGTAATATGTTTTACAATATTGTCAATACGCATGGAGGAACTATGGATTTCCATAAGAACATGCTCCTGTTCCTTGTAGCTTACTTCTTCAACTTTTATTATTTCACCTTCTACCTTATTACGTCCTATTTTATCCAAATTATAAATTATATAATCAGCAATATCTGTATGGACAACTATATCTCCATATGTTTCATAAACGTAAATATCCCCCACCCTTTTTCTTTCGATTCCTAAGGACATTAAAGCTCCTAAGTAGTCTCTGTGGTTTAATTTTTTGAATTTAGACTTATTATGTATTCGAATTCCACAAAGAAAATCATTAACTTCCGGTTTTTCACAGTATTCTGGGTATAAAATGAAAACTTTCCTCTCACTTTGTTCAAATGAGGGGAAAATTTCAAATTTAACATTATTTTGTATTACAGGTATACATAACTGCACAAGATGGGGGTTTATAAATTCCGTAACTTCAGGTACGTAATTTTTATTAACCACTATACCCTTACGGGCAATTTTCTTAACTGTATTTTTTGCTTCTTCATCCTTAATAAAACTAAGATATTTCTCTAAATCCTTCATATTTCTCCCTGGGTCGTCGTTGCAAATGACCTCCCCATTTTTATCTCCCTCCGGTCGGAAAAATGGGAGGTCAGCTTACAGTGCGCCCACTATAGTTTGTAATAAGTTTAATAGTATTATTGCCAATAATGGAGAAAAATCTAACATTCCCATGCCTAATCCTAGTCTATCTAAAATTGACCTACAAGGAACCAATATAGGCTCCGTCATCTGATAGATAAAGTAGGAAATTCTTGAAGAATGTAGGGTTGGGAAAAATGATAGTATCACCCTCACTAATATTAAAGAATCCATGATTCTGAATAGTAGTCCGAGAGCTATCTTAATAGAATAAAACATATATGCTCCTTACCTTCCGAAGTAGTAATTCCTTTCATATCTGTCTCTTAGTCTTCCATCAATCTGTACATTGCTGGGAGCTATAACAAAAATTCCGTTAGAAACCTTCTGTATGCTTGCTTCTAAAGCATATACTGCACCTTTAATAAACTCAAAAATTTGTTTTTGGTTTTCTAATTCCAGCCCTTCAATATTTAGAACTACAACCTTTCTGTTCTTAAGTTCATCTACAGCTTTAGTGCAGTCTTCATATTTTTCAGGCTCACTTATGAAGACTTTCATATCTGTGTTTGAATGAACTTTAATTACATTGTTTTTTCTTGAAAAAGTTTCCATTCTTTCACTTCTGTTGCTCTCCAAATTATTTTCAGAAACAACATCCTCCTCTTCATAATCATCTTCCAAGTCTGTGATGCCTATGAAGTCTTTTACTCTGTTTATCATGCCCATACTAATCCTCCTTGTATTCTCTTGCTCCAAAAATTGCTGTTCCTATACGGATAATATTTGCGCCTTCTTCAATAGCAATTTCAAAATCATTTGTCATGCCCATTGACAAATACTTCATTTGGGTATTTTTATAGTTCATACCCGAAATTTCGTCAAATATATTCTTCATTTTTCTAAAAACCCACCTTACATCTTCTGGGTTTTCAGAAAATGGGGCTACTGTCATTAATCCCATTACTTTTATATTTTCAAAATCCTCCATGGATTTTAAAAATTCATAAATACTGTCCTCACTTATACCAAACTTGCTTTCTTCTCCTCCAATATTCAGTTCAATCAATACTTTGCATAGTAGATTTTTTTGAGCTGCCCTTTTATTTATTTCCTCAGCAAGAGACAAACTTTCCACAGAATGAATCATTTCCACTTTATCTATTATGTATTTTACCTTGTTCCTTTGTAAATGGCCTATCATATGCCATTTAACATTGGTATCCTTTAACTCCTCGTACTTCTTCACCAATTCCTGTACTCTGTTTTCTCCAAGGTTTATTATTCCTGACTCTACAGCTTCCTTAGCCCTTTGAGCATCAACTGTTTTCGAAACAGCAATTACCGTTATATCTCTAAAATCCCTACCTGATTTCTTTGCACTTTCTTCTATTCTCTTTAAAATAATGTCAACATTCTCTTTAATGCTCAACTTTTGTCCTCCTAATCTACTATTTGACCTTCGTAAACTTTATCCGGTTCTAAGATTACTTTGTCAAATATTTTTATTGTAGGATATATATCTGTTCCAAGGGTTATAGTCCTTCTTTCATTTGCTGCCACAAAATCTCCCAGTGAAATTATTGAATATTCTTCATTACTCCCTAATATTTCAACAGGGAAGAATTTAATAATATTGCTGGCATCTTGGACGTAGGCTCCCATCACACCGTCTTTTTCTATCAATGCCTGGTTTTTTATTTTTATCCCTTCATGTATAGCGGTTATTAGCTCTAAGTTAATATATCTCTTATCATATATTTTATAAAAATAATCATCAAAAAACAATATTAAAACTGACTGTTCGCTGCCATAATTAATTTTTTCTATATAACCCCAGACTTCAAATTCCTCTCCCTCTGAAAGTATTCTAACTTTTACATATTTATTTTCTTCAAAAAGCTTTGCTTTTTCATTATCTACCGTTGCAGCAATATAATATTCAAAGTTCCTTATAATTTTGAAAACTTCTTCATCTTTATGTATCTTTTTCTTTTTTTCACTTATGGTATAATTGAGTCTGAGAGTACTACTAGGGGTCAATTCCTTTACATTTTCAAACTTGTAAATATCCTCTAAACCATCTGTTTTATATGATATTATTCCTGCTATAGAGGAATAGTAGGGTATTCTGTTGGTTGAACCACTCTCCACGAGGCTATTCTTCATTTCCTTAAGCTGTGCAAGGGTATAATCATCATATATGGAAGAAATACTTATAGAACCATTATTTACTTGTCCAACTATATTGTACATATTTTCTAAATCATTGTTTAGTATGCATAATTGTATTTCCTTTTCAAATACAGTAAGGTTTTCCGTAGATAAACCCTGTTCTCCCTTTTCTTTATTATCTATGGCTGACTGAATTTCTGCAATCTGTCTTATTATTTCCTCAGAATCTCCCTCTGTGTTGATTTCTGCAATTAGCTGACCTTTCCTGACTTTTGTTCCTTCTTCCAAGTAGTATAAAGCTGTACCCTCAAGGTTTGCTCTATATACTACCTCATCCTTTACAATAATTCCTTCAGCCTTAATAATATCCTCCAATACTCCGTTTTCTGCTACCATGAATTGGGCAGATACCTGAAAATTTTTAAATATATAAATGGCTATTACAACCGTTGCAAAAGAAAAGAAGAAATTCTTTAAACCGAAATTTTTTCTTGCCACTTCTTAACCCCATATTTCATAATAATAAACAATTTGCAACTTCTTGTATAATAGCTATATTATAACATGATTTTCATAAAATGTGCAAGCTATATATGCTCCTCCCCTTATAAATATTCCAATAATTATTAAAAGAAATCTATATATATGACATAATTAATTTTTTTATATCAAAAAAAAACAGATTTTCATGTTCTTAAACAGAAAACCTGTGTTTATTAGTTATTGACCTACCAGCCATATGTTCTTCGCTATCTCTTGAACATATGGTAAATCATCTATATTATCAAGAAAATTATACTTCCCTGGCCATCGTTAACTATTTTTTCAATGGTCCTTTTTAGTTTTTTTCTTGCATTTTCTGGCATTGCCGTTAACTTGGTGTTTAGCTGTTCCTCTACTAAAGTTGACAGTGTTTTACCAAACATTTCCGCTTCCCATATACTTTGTGGATTTTGTTGCATCTGCTCTGTAAGATAGCTTATGAAATCCTCACTTTGAGCTTTATTCCCTATTACTGGTGCCACTTCTGCCTCCACTCCTGCACTGAAAATATGAAGGGAAGGTGCCTGGGCTTTAATTTTAATTCCGTACCTGCCTCCTTCTTTGAAAACTTCAGGAGTTTCAATAGTCATATCGCTTATAGTTGGAGTTACATAGCCGTAGCCCTTAGTTTTTGCATCTTCTATGGCTGCTTCAACTCGGCTGTAGCTGTCTCTCATTCTTGACAGATCTCCAATGAGTTTTAAAATCTGATGTTCTCCAGTTATTTCTTCTCCAGAAAGTTCACTTATTACCTTGTAATAGTAGGAATTATCCAAGTCGATTTTTAAATTAATTGTTCCTGTACCAAGTTCAATATCTTTTACATAGTAATCTTCTACATACTCGTTTTCCACAGAGAATATATTTTCCCCATCAAAATCGCTTAACCTGTAACAACTTTCAAATTCGTTTCTTAAAATATCTATTAAATCCTTTTTAATGGAATAATCGTAAGACATGCCATCAAACCATTTAGGCAAATCTACGTTAATTTCCTTAATGGGGAATTCGTATAGAACAGTTTCTAATACTTCTTCTACATCATCTGTTTTCAGATTAAGACAATCTAAAACCAATACTGGAGCATCATACTTTTCCTTTAACTGAAGGGATAATGCTTTGGTGTTTTCATCCTCCGGATGGGTGGTATTTAGTATAATTACAAAGGGTTTGTTAATTTCTTTTAACTCCCTTACCACTCTTTCTTCTGCCATAATATAATTATCTCTGTTAATATCTGTTATACTTCCGTCTGTAGTTACCAACACTCCTATGGTGGAATGGTCTTTAATTACTTTCTTCGTTCCTATTTCCGCTGCTTCTGCAAAGGGTATAGGGTCTTCGTTCCAGGGAGTGCTTACCAGTCTTGGTATTTCCCCTTCCATACTTCCGATTGCTCCGGGAATCATATACCCTACACAGTCTATTAGTTTTAGTTTGGCTTTTACATTATTGCTAAAAGTAACCGTAACAGCTTCACCAGGAACGAATTTCGGCTCCGTTGTGGTTACAGTCTTGCCTGTACCGCTTAAAGGCATTTCATCTTTTGCCCTTTCTCTATTATATTCATCTTCAATATTAGGTAGCATTACATTTTCTGAAAATTTTCTGATAAATGTTGATTTTCCCGTCCTTACGGGACCTACCACACCTAAGTATATTTCACCCTTTGTTCTTTTTGCAATATCCTCATATATATCTAAATTAATGATAATAATCCCTCCTCTTGCAAATATGCATTATACAATAAATTTATATGCCACATATACATGCTTTATTCCAAAAAAATAAAAAATTAATAGAGTTGCCATAAATACATCTTCTTATAAAAAAAGCGGGTTATTTCCCGCTAAATTCTTTCTTCCTTTTTATCTCTCAGCATTAATTTATTTACTGTTTCTTTTGCATCTGCACCATGTTCTAAAACTTCGTACATGGCCGTTACTATGGGCATTTCTACGTTTAGTTTTTTTGAAAGTTCATAAGCCGCATAGGTAGTAGGGATTCCTTCCACAACCATTCCCACTTTTTTAATGGCTTCATCCTTTTTCAGTCCTTGACCTATCAAGTATCCTGCATTCCAATTTCTTGAAAGCTTACTGGTGCAAGTTACTATTAAATCTCCAATACCTGATAGCCCGTAAAATGTTTGTACCTTGGCACCCATTGCCACTCCTAATCTGGCTATCTCTACTATTCCTCTGTTTATAAGGGCTGCTTTTGCATTATCCCCATAACCTAAACCGTCAGATATACCTGCCCCTAATGCTATTATGTTTTTTAATGCTCCTCCTAATTCTGCACCAGTAACATCATCGTTAGTATACACCCTGAAATAAGGAGTCATAAAAATATCTTGAATTTCTTCCGCTACATCCATATTATCACATGCTACGGTTATAGCTGTGGGCATTGAAAGTCCCACTTCTTCTGCGTGAGATGGTCCTGAAAGTACCACAAAGGTACAATTGTTGGTTTCTTCCCTAACTATGTCCGATACTAAGGACAAGGAACCTACTTCAATTCCTTTTGATGCGTTTATTATTATTTTGCTATTTTTATACTCATCTTTAATTTGCTTTAAAACACTTCTTATTGCCTGGGTGGACACAACTATGAGCAGTATTTCTGCATCCTTGGCCCCCTGGTTTATATCTGTTGTAAAATCTATATTTTCAGGTATTTTAACATTTGGAAGGTATTTTTTATTTACTCTTTCATCTCTCAAAATCTTGCATTGTTCTTCATCCCTTACCCATAGGGTTACATCATGATTGTTTTCTGAAAGTAACTTTGCAAGGGCAGTTCCCCAGCTTCCTCCTCCAAGGACTGTAATTTTTCTTTTCATCTTCATCTCCTATAGTTTTAGTTTATTTTCATTACCTTGTAATATTCTCTTAATATTATCCCTGTGCCTGTAAATAGACATACTTGCAATGAATATACAGAATAATAAAAGTTTAAAATCAAAAGGTTTAACAAATAAAATTGCAACTAAGGGTGCACATGCCATTCCTATAATGGAACCCAAGGAAACCATTCGGGTCAGTATTATTATAATAATTCCAATGGCAACACAAATTAATGTAAGTAAGGGTTTTACGAATAACATAACACCTATGGTAGTGGCTACACCTTTTCCTCCCTTAAATCCAAGTATTACCGGCCAATTGTGGCCAATTATTGCAAAAGCACCTCCTAAATATGCTCCTGCTTGTCCGCCTAAATTTCTTCCAATGACTACTGCAATTAAACCTTTTAAAACATCTCCCACCAAAACCATGGCGCCAATTTTTTTGCCGAAAGTCCTTAATGCATTGGTCGTGCCTGCATTACCACTTCCATAATTTCTAACATCTTTTTTGGCAAATATTTTTCCCAATATATATGCAAAAGATATATTTCCCAAGAGATAAGCTATAATTCCGATTAAAACGTATTTCATACTACCTCCCTGCTTATAAGGGGGACATTTCTCTTATGTACCCTTCCTTTATAAGCTCTTTTCGTTTCTATTTCTGAATTCTATAATAATAGGCGTTCCTTTATATTCAAAAGATTCACGTATTTTATTTTCTAAATATCTCTCATATGAAAAATGCACCATTTCCTTATCATTTACAAAAATCAAGAATTTCGGCGGGTTTACAGCCACTTGAGTTCCGTAGAATATTTTCAGTCTCTTTCCCTTTACCGTTGCTGGTGGATTCATAAGTACTGCTTCCGTCAGAATGTCGTTTATTACTCCTGTGGAAACTCTTAAATTTCTGTAACTGTAAATTTCATCTACCAATTCTAAAATTTTATTAACCCGTTGTCCTGTTAAGGCTGATACTGTAATAATGGGAGCGTAAGGAGCGTATGCCAATTTCTCACGGATGTTTTCCGTATATTCTTTAAATGTTTTATTGTCTTTTTCAATAAGGTCCCATTTATTTATAACTATTATCAAACCTTTATTATTTTCGTGAGAGTATCCTGCAATCCTTATGTCCTGTTCTGTTATACCCTTTTTAGCATCTATTACCAGGATGCATATATCAGCCCGCTCCACTGCGGTAAATGCTCTTAGCACGCTATATTTTTCTACAGCTTCCGTTACCTTGCTCTTTTTCCTTATACCGGCTGTATCTATAAGGGTGTACTTTTTCCCGTCATTTTCAAATTTTGTATCTATGGCATCCCTTGTTGTTCCCGGTATATCACTTACTATAACTCTTTCCTCTCCCACAATTCTATTAATTATAGATGATTTTCCTGCATTGGGCTTTCCAATTACGGCAATTTTTATCCGGTCTTCTTCCTCAGATGTATCCATAGTTTTCTTGAATCTTGAAACAACTACATCTAATAAATCTCCTATCCCCAATGCTTCAGACGATGATATGGGAATAGGATCGCCTAAACCCAAGTTGTAAAATTCATATATATTGTCTTCGTCTACGAACCTATCCATTTTGTTCACAACTAAAACTATTTCTTTCTTTGCTTTTCGAAGAATTTGAGCTACTTCCATATCTGCTGGCACAATGCCTTCTTTACCGTCTACCATGAACAAAACAACATCTGCCATATCTATGGCTATTTCAGCCTGTACTCTCATTTGGGCAAATATTGTATCTGTAGTATCCGGTTCAATACCTCCCGTATCTATTAAAGTAAAATAATTATCCAACCATTCACATTCTGCATAAATCCTGTCCCTGGTAACACCGGGAGTGTCTTCAGTAATCGATATTCTTTTTCCCGCTATTCTATTAAACAATGTCGACTTTCCCACATTGGGTCTGCCTACAATGGTTACTATAGGTCTACTCATTTTTTCCTCCGTTTATTTAACAATTAAACTAAACAATGTCTCTGCATCTACTTCACAAACAAATACGTCCGTATTCAATTCTTTTTTTAAATCTTCAATAACCATATCGTCTAACATAACAAAATTATCATTAATCATATTCCTTGGAATAATAAGATTTCTATAATCTTTACCCTTAAGCTGTTCAATAATATCCTTGCCAGTGGTAAGTCCGGAAACAGTTATACGATGCCCAAAATGGTTATTAATTATTTTAACAACATTTATTTTAATGTTTATTTTGTTCATGATTTTTCGGGATAATTCAACCATTAAATCATATGCAGCCACTCCTGTTACTATTGTAACTTCATCCCTTATTACTTCCTTATATTTCAAACTTCTTAAAGTATCTTCTATTTCACTCTTAAATAATCTGCACATTCCTATACCATTTTCCAACTGATTGAAGTCTTCATATTCTTCATAGGATGGAAAATCCCTGCCACTAAGTATATAGAACTCATCAGCAATAAAAGCAAACCTTGTATTTATTTTTTTCAACAAATCTCTCTGTAGTCTTTCCACCTGGGCTACAACTTCCATTGCACTTTCTTTATCAAAAGCTTTAAGCTCCAAAAGTTTTTCACGGTGCTTTGTTAGTCCCACAGGCACAATTGCCACACTTCTTAAATATGGATGGAGAGAAGCCAAATCGTTAATTGTCTTAGTCAACTGTTCCTTATCATTAATATCCCTTACCAACACTATTTGACAGTCAACAGTTATTCCTCCATCAATGAGTTTCTTTAAATACAGCATAATATCTATGTCCCTGTCATTGCCCATCATAAACTTTCTTAACTGGTTATCAGTGGTATGGACAGATACTTTTATGGGACTGATCTTATATTTTATTATTCTATCTATTTCATCATCGGACAAATTGGTTAATGTAATGAAATTTCCATATAAAAAGGACAGTCTAGTATCATCATCTTTCACATACAGGGTTTTTCTCATCCCCTTAGGCATTTGATCGATAAAACAGAAAATACATTTATTTGAACATACCTTAATATTATCCATAAGTGGATTCTCAAATACAATTCCTATATCTTCATCATATTCTTTTTCAATTTCCAGCTCCCAAATTTCCCCGTTCTTCTTTTTTATTTCAATTAATACTAGGTCGTCAGATATTTGGTACTTATAGTCTATATAATCTTTTACGGGGGTATTATTCACCCTTAACAGTTCATCGCCAGGTTCTATTTCCAATTCTTCAGCTATGCTGTTTTTTAATACTTTAACTATTATATTTTTCATAATTTATCCTCTTTTTAAATGTGGCCTCATTATATCATATCTTCACAATTTACTGCAACGCTATTTTAAATGTGAATCAGGCACCTTATTATCTTGAAGGAATATTATTATTCTTTTATTGTACATTAGCCAATTTTTGTTATAATATTACTGTCTGAAGGGAATACCTAAAGAAAATAATAGTAAGAGAGGTACCACATGTTTAAGGATTATAAATATGTAAGACCGGACTTTGATGAAGTTCAAAAGAAGTATTCAGAGCTTATTAATAATTTCAACAATTCGGAAACTTTTGAGGAACAATATTCATATTACCAGAAAATCAATAAACTATCCAGAAATGTTGAAACAATGGTTCAGTTAGTCTACATAAGGAACTCAATCAATACTGCAGACGAATTTTATGACGGTGAAAAAAAATATATTGATATGACAGCACCGAAATTCCATGGCTTAAGAGTTGAATTCTATAAGGCATTGTTAAATTCCAAGTTTAAAGAAGAGTTGAAAGAAAAGATTAAACCTCATCTATTTACTTTGGCAGAAATAGAAATAAAATCCTTCTCGCCGGAAGTAATCCCTCTTATGCAGGAAGAAAATACATTAGTCAGTCAATATGACAAATTAGTTTCTTCGGCACAAATAGAATACGATGGAAAAACTTTAAACTTATCACAACTTCAGCCTTATATGGAATCTAAGGATCGTAAAGTTAGTAAAGAAGCTTATGAAAAATGGAGTAGTTTCTTTGAGACAAATGAAGAAAAGTTTGATGAAATTTACGATAAGCTAGTGAAGATAAGACATGAAATAGCTCTAAAACTAGGCTTTAAAAACTTTACGGAATTAGGATACTTAAGGATGGGAAGATCAGACTACAAGGCGGATGATGTTAAGAAGTTCAGGGAGCATGTCTTAAAGTATATAGTACCTATTTCCAATGAACTGAGAGAAAGGCAGAGGTGTAGAATCGGCGTTGATAAATTGAGATATTATGATATTCCTTTTAATTTCTTGTCTGGAAACCCCGCTCCAAAAGGTAATAAGGAATGGATAATGGAGAGGGCAAAAAAAATGTACGAGGAATTGTCTCCGGAAACTGGTGAATTTATCAATCTGATGATAGAAGAAGATTTATTCGATTTAGAAACTAAACCCAATAAGCAAGCTGGCGGATATTGTACCTTCCTATATGATTACAGAGTTCCCTTTATCTTTGCTAACTTTAACGGTACTCAAGGAGATATAACTGTAGTTACCCATGAGGCAGGTCATGCCTTCCAGACTTATGAAAGCAGGTACATGGATGAACCGGAATATAGTTTTCCAACTTCCGAATCAGCAGAAATTCATTCCATGAGTATGGAATTTATCACATGGCCTTGGATGGAGTTATTTTTTGAAGAGGATACGGAAAAATTCAAATTCTTCCACTTATCAGATTCATTAACTTTCATACCCTACGGTGTAACTGTTGATGAATTCCAACACTTTGTTTACGAAAATCCCCATGCTACTCCCCAGGAAAGGAAAAAAGCCTGGAGAGATATTGAAAAGAAATATACTCCCTACAAGGATTACCAAGATAATGATTTTTTAGACAAGGGGACTTTTTGGTTTAAACAGGGTCATATTTTTGGCGTACCTTTTTACTACATAGATTATACGTTGGCCCAAATATGTGCATATCAGTTTTGGATTAAATGTAATAATGACAGAAAAAAAGCATGGAATGATTATTTGAACATCTGCAGAGTGGGAGGAAGCCAGTCGTTTTTAGAAATACTAAAGACAGGAAATTTAAACAGCCCCTTTGAAGAAAATACTATTAAACAAGTGGCCTCGGAGATAAAAAGCTACTTGGATAGCATTGATGACATGAAAATGTAAAATATTGATTTAAAGGTACAGACAGTAATGGTCTGTACCTTTTGTCATCATGAATGATTATGTATTTAAATGAAAAAACTTGTTTTCAACGGCCCTGCTTAAAATCTTCAAAATATCAACCTTGTAAGGACCCTTTCTTGTGATTCTAAATTTTAATTGGTCTCCATAACGAAAACTAATGGTTCTTTCTCCATCCAACGCAATTGTGCCATCATAGTTTGGCAAGGAAAAATACTCATAGTCAATATCCATTCTTTCCAATTCAGAAAAGGATACCTCTTCAACATTGCCAGGACTAACCGGAGCAAAAATTTTAATTCCAAAGTCATCAAACTTTATCCTGTATCCAAAGTCGTGATCCTCGTTACATATGGTAATGTTCCCTGCTATCGAAGAGAATCCAACTGATACAGGTGAACACATGCTGACAATTAACTCCTTGATGTTTTGGGTTTCTGAAACAACCTTACTTCCTACATATGGCAGGTCGGTAATTACTGCATCAACAAGAGCAATGTCGCTGAATTTGCCATTAATATAAACTTCAATTCTTTTGCTTCTGTCTAAATCATAATTTCCTCTATTCAGTGAAATATATGATGCTGCAATTCCAACAGTGGTGCCTTCATAAAACTGGGGATATACATTATTAGTACCAGTCGATACCGGAATAATAGGTACATCAATATCCGTCTTGGCAACCAATCTGCAAGTACCATCACCACCAAGAACAATCAAACAAGAAATATCTAAGTTCTTCATCATTTCAACAGCCTTTATTGTATCATCCGGACGGTCAATTGGCCTGAAGTTAAGTAGTTCAACTGTCAAGCCGGAATTTTTATCCCAAAAGCTAAACCAACAGCCACTCCTACATATCCTGACTCACTGATGGGTGTATCGAATATCCTGTCAGGTCCAAACTCTTTATACAACCCAGCTGTCTGTCCTACACCGCTGCCCATATGTCTTAGTTCAATACCCATCAGAAAGATACTCTCATCCCGCTTCATTTCTTCCATGTGTGCTTCCTGCAACGCCTGCATGTAAGTTATTTTTCTCATGCCAAATCACCTCCTAAAGTTTTATACACAAGGCTTAAATCACATGTTTCTTCCTTGGATGGATAATTGGATGCAAAACCATACTCAAATGCATCCATGGATAACTTCTTCATCCTGTCGTATATTTCAGAAATCATACTATCATTAAGAATGCCTAAATCTTTTAAAACCTTTTCATAACGCTTTATAGGATCATTCTTTTTGGCTTCTTCAACCATTTCAGGATCTCTTGTTTCTGCTGAAAGCCCCTCTGCATGAGGTCTGAAACGCACTGATTTTGCTTCCACTATACTTGGCTGACCTTCCCTGGCCCTTTCTATTGCAGCCTCAACAGCTTCCCTTACTGCTAGAACATCGTTTCCATCTACAGTAATTCCAGGTATACCTACTGCAGCACCCTTCGCCGAAAGATCCTGAACCCTTGTTGCATTGCTTATCGGATTGGTAAAACCTATGCCATTGTTATCGATAAAAAAGACTACTGGAGCTTCCATAATTGCTGCCAAATTTATAGCTTCATAAAAGTTTCCTTCATTTGATGCTCCATCTCCTATTACTGAAACAACAACCCCATCTTTTTTCTGCCTTTTCAAAGCAACGGCAAATCCAACAGCAATTGGTGCTCCTGCTCCTAGAATGCCGTTTGCAGGAAACACCTTATCTTCCATGCTTGAAATATGAACTATTGCAGCTTTTCCTCTTTGGTAGCCAGTACCCTTGCACAAGCATTCAGCTGTATACTTATTAATGTCTAATTTTGATGCCAATACCCCATGACATCTGTGTGTTGGTCCAAAATAGTCATTTGGTCCCAATGCACTGAGACACCCTACCTGTGCTGCTTCCTGTCCAATTGCCAGGTGCCATGCTCCCCCTTGAATTTTTCCCATAGCTAAAAGTTCGATAACCAATTCTTCATAAACCCTAGACAAGACCATTCTTTCATACAAGGTCAGCAATTGTTCGTTGGAATATTTCAATTCTAACACCTCCATATAATAAGTAATTTTAGTTAAAATAATCTAATGGGTTTTCCATAATGCTCATAAATGTTTCAAGAAACCTTGCTGCAGGCAAGCCATCTAAAACAGCATGGTCCAGCGTAAGGGAAAGAGTTGTCATCGGCTTTATTTTTATTGTATCGTCCTTTTCCACAACAAGCTCCTTACAGGTTCTTCCTATACTTAATATGGCTGCTTCAGGAGAATTTAATATTGGCGTCATTACATCAACCTTGAACATTCCCATATTGCTAATTGTGAAGGTTCCTCCTGTCAGTTCCTCAGAAGTGATTTTCTGCCCGTGAATTTTATTGACCAACATTTTAAATTCCTCTGACACTTCTATCAGGTTTTTATCCTGTACATTCTTAATTACTGGAACAAACAGTGCTTTGTCAGTACCGACGGCAACTCCTATATTGATAGATTTATACTGTATGATTTTTCCGTCCTGAAGTGAGACGTTCATTTCAGGATGCAACTTAATGGCAATTCCAGCTATTTTAATGAATAAATCAGTAAATGACAATTCAATACCCTGATTTAGGTATTTCTTTCTAAGAGATATCAGATTGGACATATCTGCTTTGCCTGTTATAGTTGCTTGTGGTGAATTTCTCAAACTTTCCTGCATCCTATTGGCAATGATTTTCCTAATGCCTGATAACCTGGTTTCCTTGAGGACCTCTTTATCATCAATTATTTTTACATTTCAATCGTTTTTCATTTAGGTTCACCTCCTGCTTTATTCAACTATTACTGCAATTGGCTCACCCACTCCTGCCACTTCACCTTCTTCTACCAATATTTTTTCCAAAGTTCCTGAAACCAAAGCTTCAACCGTATGTACCGCTTTGTTCTCAGCTATCTCCACAATTTCATCTCCCTTATTGATTTTATCACCTTCTTTTACAAGCCATTTTGCTATTTCTCCCTCAACCATGGACATTCCAAATTTAGGCATGTAAACTTCATGAACCAATTCATATTCACTCCTTTCGATTTTTGTGTGAGAAAATTATAAAATAAACTATTTTAATATGTAAATCAGTCCAAATTAGCAACTTTCACTTTGCGTCTAATACTTTTTACTTATTTTTCTAAAAATTTTACTTTCCCTTTTTGAATTCAAAGAATTATGTTATAATAAGGAAAGCGATATCTGACAGTACTTTTAAGGCTTGGTGTTTGAACTCTGTTTAATATGTATGGAGGTTCTTATGCTGTCTTCTAATGATTATAAAAAGTTATTAGACTTCCAATCCCAGATATGCAGCTATAATGATGATTTTCGACAAACAGTATTAAAAGCAATGATTGATCTGTATCAGGAATATTCAATGGCATTCTTTCTCACTGATGAAAATGAACAGTACATTAATCCAGTCTCTGTCAATATTGATGCTGACATCATGAAATCATACGAAAAGTATTATTTTAAAACTGATATCTTTCACACCTTCAGCATCCCCAAAAAACTTCTGGCAAAAGATATAGTTCACATAACTGACATAATGTCCATAAATAATTTTGAAAAGACGGAATTTTACAATGATCTTCTAAAGAAAATGGGCGTTTATGATGAGATAGCACTTCAACTTAGATACCAAGGTAAGCTTATTGGAGTTGTAGGTATAATGAAACCAAAAGTGCTGGGTGATTTTACAGAAAAAGAAGTCCAATGTGCTGCCATATTACAGAAAAATATTTCTCATATGCTGGGTAACTCATTGGCAAAGCTCAAGTATCAACACCAGAACAACCTTATTATGAGCTTTGTAAATGAAGCACCAATTGGAATGGTAGTACTTGACAGCAAACTGGATGTAATACAATACAATCAAATGTCTGTCAGATTGATAAGTGACATATTGGAAAAGGATTGTGAAAACAATTTTAATGAGAGTTTTGCAAGGATGTTGTCTGATAAGCTTTATTTCAGGGAAATATCGTACAACACTACATCCATAGAAACCTGCATCAATAATCATTTTGTAAGAATTGTCCCCTTTATAGTTCCGGATTTTATTCATGGAATTAAAACTTTTTATGCAACTTATATTATGAAAACTGATAAGATAGGCATGTCGGACTATGATAACCTTAAAACTATATACTGTTTAACTGATAGGGAGTGT
>CZCB01000441.1_pt1 | contig 77496 bp, 86 predicted proteins | sample 591991 | NCBI WGS metagenome assembly CZCB01 (sample SAMEA3556809, study PRJEB10932) | anaerobic digester metagenome
TCTCATGGATGACATATTCCCAAAACATCTCAGCCCTGACACTATCACAAGATAACCACAGGTGTAAAGAAAAAAACTTGACACCGTTAGGGAGATAATTTATACTACCTAAGGTAGGGGACGGCCATGGAAATAGTTAAAACGGTACGCATGGGTCTTCTCAATGATTTTTACGGGCAGCTGTTGACGCCCAAGCAGCAGCGCTGCATCCAGCTTTACTATGAAGCCGATCTCTCGCTTGCCGAGACTGCCGAACGTTTCGGCAGTACCAGACAGGCAGTGTATGATCTCCTCAAGCGTACAGAAAGGCTCCTTGAAGAGTACGAAAGCAAGCTGGGCCTTCTGGAAAAGCACGAAAAGCGCATGCAGAAGTACAGAAGGATCAGGGAACTTGCCGTAGGTTCTCAGCATGAGAAGGAGATTAGGGAGATAGTAGCTGAACTCGAAAGGATGGAGACCGGTGATTTTTGAAAACCTAGCGGAGAAGCTGCAGAACACATTCAGCAGCTTAAAAAACCGCGGTAAGCTGAGCGAAAAAGATGTAGAGGCGGCTTTGAAAGAGGTCCGTTTGGCTCTACTTGAGGCAGACGTTAACTATAAAGTAGTAAAAACCTTTACAGAAAAAGTCAGAAGCAGAGCTGTTGGTGAAGAGGTCTTAAAAAGCCTTACCCCTGCACAGCAGGTGATCAAGATCGTCTACGACGAACTCACAGCTCTGATGGGAGGGAGCGTTTCCTCGCTCGATTTGTCCCACTCGCCGTCGGTGATCATGATGGTGGGTCTCCAAGGTGCTGGTAAGACCACGACAGCTGGGAAACTGGCCAAGAGCATCAAGGAGAGAGGACGCCGTCCGCTGCTTGTTGCCTGCGACATCTACAGACCAGCTGCCATTAAACAGCTGCAGGTCGTCGGGTCTCAGGTGGGGGTTGAGGTGTTCAGCCTTGAGAAGGAGAAACCCGTTGCGATAGCCAAAGCAGCGCTGAAGCATGCAGCTCTAAACGGCTTTGATGTGATCATCATCGATACTGCCGGTAGGCTTCACATCGATGAAGAACTCATGAATGAGCTGGTAGAGATTAAGGGAACGGTCAAGCCCCATGAGATCCTGTTTATCGCCGATGCCATGACAGGGCAGGATGCAGTGAACGTTGCAGACAGCTTCAACCAGCGTCTGGATATCACCGGCGTTATCCTAACCAAAATGGACGGAGATGCCAGAGGTGGCGCAGCGCTATCCATCCGCGAGGTAGTAGGCAAGCCCATAAAGTACGCATCTTTTGGCGAAAAGTTCGATTCTTTGGAACCGTTCCATCCCGACCGGATGGCGTCGCGAATTCTGGGTATGGGCGATCTGGGAACCATCCTGGAGAAAGCTCAACAAGCTATCGATGAAAAAGAAGCCCAGAAGATGATGGACAAACTGACTAAAGACAGCTTCAACCTGGAAGACTTCTACGAACAGTTGCAGCAGATGAAGAAAATGGGTCCGCTCAATCAGCTTCTGGAGATGGTGCCCGGTATGGGCAAGCAGCTCAAGGGGCAGGACTTAAGCGGTGCTGAAGGTGAAATGAAGCGCATTGAAGCTATCATCAACTCGATGACAGTTAAAGAACGAAGACAACCTGAGATTATTGACGCCTCCCGGAAGCGCAGGATTGCCAACGGAGCTGGCGTTAAAGTTCAGGATGTAAATAAACTGCTCAAGCAGTTCGGCGAAACCAAAAAAATGATGAAGCATTTTGGCGGTCTCGCAACTGGTAAAGGCAAACGCAAAATAAAAATGCCGTTTTTCGGTTAAATAGGAGGTGAAATGCTGTGAGTGTAAGAATCAGACTGCGCCGTATGGGCAAGAAGAAACAACCATTCTATAGACTGGTAGTAGCCGACTCTCGCACACAAAGAGATGGTCGTTTTATCGATATTATTGGGACCTATAACCCTTTGACCCAGCCTGCTGAGATCAACATTGATGAAGAAAAAGCTTTGGACTGGCTGCAAAAAGGTGCTCAGCCATCTCAGACAGCAAAGAGACTGCTATCTCAAGCTGGAGTCATTGCCAAGCACGCCGACAAGGGTGCCAAAGAGGACAAGTAGGTTTTTAGTTCAACTGTTAAGGAGGCCTGTGCCATGAAAGAACTCGTTGAAGTTCTTGCCAAAAGCCTTGTTGATAACCCAGACCAGGTTCTTGTTACTGAGAAACTCGAAGGCGACTCCATTATTCTCGAGCTTAAAGTAGCAGATAGCGATATGGGAAAGGTTATTGGTAAACGGGGTAGAATAGCTAAAGCCCTGCGAACAGTGCTCAAGGCCGCAGCCAATAAAGACAAACAGAAAGTCATGCTTGAAATTGTGGGATAAAGTTCAGCAGGAGCAGGAGCTCCTGCTTTTTTTCGGAGGTCCGTTAGATGAGGCTTTATACCATAGGTAAGATTGTCAGTACTCACGGCCTTAAAGGTGAGGTTAAAGTATATCCTGAAACGTCCTTTCCCGAAAGATTCTTGGAGATGGAAAGAGTTCTCCTCGGCGACGAATCCTACCAGGATGTCTATGTCATCGAATCTGCCAGGATCCAGAAGAACGCAGTGATTTTGGGCTTTCGGGGCATCTCAGACAGCCAAGCAGCAGAGGCGTTGATCGGGAAAACCCTTTTCATCACAGAGGACGAGCTCTACGAGCTGCCAGAAGATCACTTTTACGTCTTCGATCTTATCGGTCTTCTGGTGATAGACGAGAAGTTCGGAGAGTTGGGAACTATAAAAGATGTTGTTCAAGGTGCCCAAGATCTCTATGTAATCACTCCCTCTGCAGGCTCTCCTGCAAGCGAAGAGTTTTACATCCCCGCAGTTAAAGCATTGGTAAAAGAAGTCGACCTGGAAAACCGCAAAATGCTGGTCGACCTTCCGGAAGGTTTGTGGGACTAAATGCGCATTGATATTATCACTCTGTTTCCCCAGATGTTTACGGGTGCTTTTGCGGAGAGCATAATAGGCAGGGCAAGGTCTTCGGGCAGGGTAGACATTGCGGTGCATAATCTTAGGGACTACACCTACGACAGGCACCGCACTGTTGACGATACGCCCTACGGTGGAGGTTCGGGAATGGTGCTCAAGCCAGAACCTCTCTACGAAGCAGTGACCAAAGTCAAGTCGCTACCCGTTGGGTTTATGCGAGAGCCTAAGAGACTTACGGTTTTCATGACCCCTCAAGGGCAGCAGTTCAAACAGGAAACTGCAAGAAGTCTTACAGGTATCGATCAGCTGATTTTGGTTTGCGGTCACTATGAAGGCTTCGATGAAAGAGCACGGGTGCTTCTTGCAGATATGGAGATCTCCATAGGTGACTTTGTTCTGACCGGTGGTGAGATCCCAGCGATGGCCGTGACCGATGCGGTGGTTAGGCTCCTTCCTGGCGTCTTAGGTGATGAGTACTCTAAACACGAGGAGTCATTTACCGAAAACCTCTTGGAGTATCCTCATTACACCAGACCGAGAAGCTTCATGGGCTTGGAAGTGCCAGAGGTTCTGCTCAGCGGCAATCACGGGGAGATTGCCAAATGGCGGAGGAAAATGGCCCTTGAAAGGACAAAAGCAAGAAGACCGGACCTGTTAGAAGATGGTTCTGGGCTGAAACGATAGAGTTTAACTACTGCTTGCCAGCCCAAAAAGAAAGTGCTATAATTGGCATGTTAGTGCGGATGGTCCGCTGTCGGGGACGACATGAACATCCTAAGAGAGGGGGACTACCGAAATGGACCTGATTAAAATCGTCGAACAGCAATATGCCAAAAGCGACATTCCCGAGTTTCGTCCTGGCGACACAGTAAGAGTTGATTACAAAGTCGTCGAAGGTGGCAAAGAGCGTATCCAAGCTTTCCAGGGAGTAGTAATCAAGCGCCAAGGCGGCGGCATCAGAGAGACTTTCACAGTCCGCAAGATTTCCAACGGCATTGGCGTGGAAAGAACTTTCCCACTACACAGCCCCAAAGTGGCTCACATTGAAGTCCTGCGCAGGGGTAAGGTACGCCGTGCCAAACTGTACTACCTGAGAGACCTTCAGGGCAAAGCGGCAAGAATTAAAGAACGTATGTAGAAATGAGGGGGACTGCCAAAACAGTCCCTTTTTTTCTAGGCATTCGACTAGTACATCTTTGGAGGGAAAAAAATGCTTCCAGAGTTTTCCATACAGTGGTTTCCGGGACATATGCAGAAAGCTACTCGCAACATCAGAGAGAACATCTCTCTCGTGGACTTGATTATTGAGATAAGGGACGCAAGAGCACCGATTACCAGTGCCAACCCGACTCTCGAGACCATCGGGAGGGACAAGTCCAGGCTGATTCTGCTCAACAAAGCCGACCTCGCAGACGAAAAGGTCAATGAAATGTGGCGGGAGTCAGATTCCGACATGCTGCTCTTTTCTGCAAAAAGTCCCCAGCAGGTAAAGCTTTTGGAAAAAGAGCTGTCAAGAAGGGGTGAACTTCTTAGAGAAGACTGGCTGAAGAGAAGAAAAGGACTCCGTCCGTATCGGGCTTTGGTTTTAGGTATGCCCAACGTTGGCAAGTCCACCGTCATTAACGCCTTGGCAAAGTCCGCCAAAGCCAGAACTGGCGAAAAACCCGGGGTAACCCGAGGCAAGCAATGGATATCTATAAAGAATAACTGGCAGCTTTTGGACACGCCTGGTGTTATGGTGCCCGAAGCGCTAGAGGGAGAGCGGGCGTTGTTCCTGGCGCTGATCAACGCAGTTGATGAAAGACTCTACGATTTGGAACTTGCAGCCCTGCACTTTTTGGCTTGGCTGAAAGAGAACGCTCCTGCAGCTTTAACCTCCAGGTATAAGCTGAAAGAGGATTTGGTAGAACCTCATGAACTCTTGGAAGAGATCGGCAGAAAACGAGGCTGCTTGCGAAGCGGTGGAGTGGTTGACCTGACTCAAGCTGCATTTGTGCTTCTCAAAGACTTCCGCGAGGGTGGTTTAGGAAAGCTTTCTCTGGAGACGCCCGAATCTGGAGGAAACGGCGATGATTGACTTTACAGCGATGAGTCTTAAGCAGATCAAAGAAAAGCTGGAAGAATACGGACCGTATGTCCCTGAAGAACTCCTTGAAGCCCTACGCAAAGACGGCCGTGCAGGCGCGAAGAAACTGGCCGCGGCAATCGAACGGCAGAATCAGGAGAAAGACAACGTTCTGCAGCACTTTCGAGAGCTTGGAGACTTTGACAGGAAGTACGGCTGCAGGGTGGTAGGCATCGATGAAGCGGGAAGGGGCCCTCTTGCAGGGCCGGTGGTCGCGGCAGCGGTAGAACTCGATCCGGATCACATTGACTGGGCCGTTGGAATCGACGACTCTAAGAAGCTAACCAGAGAAAAACGCAGAGAGATCTGCGCTACCATAAAAGCAAAAGCCCTTTTTTGCGGCATAGGCGTAGTGGAAGCATCTGTAATCGATCAGATGAACATTTTAAACGCAACGCATCTTGCCATGGCAAAGGCCATCAAAGATGCAAAGGAAGGCTTTTTGTGCCTCGTTGACGGTCTGCCTGTGCCGAGGCTCGGCAGAAGGCAGGAGGCTATCGTTAAAGGCGATGCAAAGTCCCTTTCGATCGCGGCTGCCTCAATAGTCGCTAAAGAAACCAGGGATAGCCTTATGGATCACTGGGACGCTGTTTATCCTGAATACGGTTTTGCCAAACACAAAGGTTACGGAACTAAGGAGCACTACATCGCTCTGGAAAGATACGGTCCGTGCCCCATCCACCGCAAGAGCTTTCTTACAGGTTTCGAACTCCGTCAGGGAGTGCTGTTTTAATTGCATATTATACCGTAGGTTTTGCAAATTAATAGGTAAAAAGTCCTTTCCTATCGTGGTTGTAAAGGAATCTTAAGGTCAACTGGAAAATATTACTATGAAAGATGTGAAACATCTTTTGTAAGACAAAAAACCTGTGGGCAATATCGGCTTGATTTGTCCTTATTTTCACCAGCACATGCTGTACTCGATAAGTCCTCGAAAACCGTTTGAAAGAGGTGCTAACTTATGCAGTTATTAAGGATACACCAATTAACTGAAGGCATGGTTCTTGCAAAAGATGTATACGATTATTCAGGTCGAGTCCTATTGTTTGAAGGCATTGAGCTGACAAACAGCTTTATCGCCAGGCTGAAGGAACTGGACGTATATGCTCTGTACGTCCAAGCCAAAGGAGATGTATCTCCTTTTGATAAGTCGATAAAGCCGATCAGTAGAGAAGAAACTCTGAAAGCCATCACGGACTCGATCCAAGACGTGACTGCTGCAAAAAGCATCGATGTCGGTCAGATCAAAGAGGACATTTTGAATCTTCTTCAGACCATCACTCAACATAAAACAGTCTGCCTTTGCATCTCGGAGATCCAAAACTACGACAGCTACACTGAAAGCCACAGCTTCAACGTGGCAGTGCTGAGCCTTGTAATTGGCATTAAGCTCGGGCTTTCAGAAAGCGAGCTTTTGGATCTTGGCATGGGCGCCATCGTCCACGACATAGGAAAGCTTTACATCCAGAGAAAGCTTTTGAATAAAGCGGAAAAACTGACAAATGTCGACTATACTGAACTAAAACGCCACACCCAGTACGGGCACGACATGCTCGCTAACGTTGACGGGATCTCTCAGGAAGTAAGGGACATTATCTTAGACCATCATGAGAGAATGAATGGATCGGGATACCCCAGGGGATTGAAGCGGGATGAAATCGGTCTCTTCTCGAAAATCGTTATGGTGGCTGATGCCTTTGATGCCATGACTTCAGACCGTATCTACAAAAAGGGTGTAACGCCCTATGAAGCGGTTAGGGTGATTAAAGCCATGGGTGGAGTCCTGTTTGACCCAGATGTTGTAGAGGCCTTTCTCTCTACGGTGGTGCCCTATCCTGCAGGCAGCATGGTCGAGCTCAGCAACGGCCAAATTGGCGTGGTTACAGCCAGTGATCCGGATTTAACTGTAAGAGTGATCTATGACGAGCAGGGGTATAAAGTTAACGAAGCAAAGGAGTTCGTTCTTGACGAAGATACCGAGCTCAAGGTTATTAGAATTTCCTAAATTGGTTTTAGAAGGTAACGGCTTCTCGAAAGGGCGTTACCTTTTTTGCATGGTAGAACAGCGGATCTGCTTTTTGTTGGGACTAAAAGAAGAACTGTTGATTATCTGGGAGTCGATGACAGTACTAAAGATAGTTCGTAAACTGTATATGCAGGTGTTTGAAACGAGTGTAGCTTTACATAATCGATTGCATCTTTTGTCTGATGGGAAGGAAAACGAAAGACTTGGGAGAGTACATATGATCCATAACGAAACGTCCACAAGGTGTTGACATTTCTGGGCGTTTTTTTGGTGTAAAACACCAAAGGTCTTTTCACCTGAGGTTAGGGTCCTAAAATTTCAACATTTCCAACTCCTCCAAAACACAGCCAGGACTCCCCAACGATGCTATTGTGAGTTGTGGTTTGTAGTGTTAAACGCTACCGTTACAATTAGCAAGACTTCCTGTTACTACATGCTTTTTCGAGGTTGAAGTCGCTTTTGTGATTGCGGACAGGTCCTGGAGATGATTGATAGGTAAAAAACTCTTGAATCCCACTTCAAAAGGTGATACAAATATTAGAAAGACCAAGTTTTTCCTTCATCTGCCCGGGCATTTTGGACGAATAGCGTACTTATAGTGACGTTTTGTTACTTATTTCTTTTCAAAGAGCTGTTAATGTCTGGAAAAAATGTCAGAATGTGGCAGGGATGGTAAAGCCCACGTCGAATAACAGGAGAAATAACAAGGGAGGAAAAGAAATGAAGAGTAAGGGACTTTTGGTTGCAATTGCGATTTTGGCGATTGCAGTTGTAGTTTACTTTGCCTTCTTTACAGGCAAAGGCGAAGAGGAATCCGATGTCATTAAAATCGGGTTTATTGGGCCTTTGACCGGGCCTGCGGCTTCATACGGAATCAACGCCAGGAACGGTGCATTGATCGCGGTAGAACAGATCAATGCCGCAGGTGGGGTTTTGGATGGCAAAAAACTGCAGCTCATCGTGGAAGATGACAAAGGAGATACCACAGAAGCTACTAACGTGTTCAACAAGTTGGTTGAGCAGGATAAGGTTGTGGCCATCGTTGGTCCTGTTACTACCGGGCCTACAACTGTTGTGGCAAGACTTGCCGGAGAAGAGAGAATTCCTATCGTTTCGCCAACTGCAACCGGCGACGACATTACTAAAGTCAGCGATTTCGTAGCCCGTGTTTGCTTCTACGACTCCTACCAAGCTCCTGTAATGGCAGTGTTTGCAGTCGAAAAGCTAGGCTACACCAGAGCAGCGATTCTGTACGACAATTCCAATGACTATTCAATTGGATTGGCCAATGCGTTTGCTCTGAGATTTACAGAACTTGGCGGAACTATCGTTGCCAAGGAAGCGTTTACCGAGGGAGATCAGGACTTCAATGCTCAGCTTACCAACATCGCTGCTGCAAATCCTGAAGTCGTCTATGTACCCGCCTACTACAGCGACGATGCTCAGATTCTCCTGCAGGCAAGACAGTTGGGTATGACTGCAGTCTTCATGGGCGGAGACGGTTGGGACTCTGATGAACTGGTTAAAGCCGCTGGCAGTGCTGCTGAAGGCTCTTACTTCACAACTCACTATTCATCAAGCGACGAGTCCGAACAGGTTCTCGAGTTCTTGAAAACTTACAAACAGAAATACAATACAGAACCCAACTTTGCAGGTCCGCTAGGCTATGACGCAGCTTTCCTCATTGCTAACGCTATCGACGAAGCTGGCTCCACAGATCCCGTCAAGATCAACAAGGCCATCCTGGAAACCGAAGGGTTGGTTGGTGTCACCGGCGAGTTCAGCTTTGACGAGAACAGAAATCCCCTCAAAGAAGTCATTATATCCACAGTTAAAGACGGTAAGTTCGTACTGGTCGACAAGGTTCGTCCGTAATTCGGTGGGGGCTGTTGCCCCCACTTGTTATTATTCAGGTATTTTCTGCACAACGATATCGTAAAGTATCCTAGAATTTGTCTCCATTTTGGTTTATTATAGAGTTATTACAGCAACATTTTAGAGAACTACTGCGTGAAAGTGTGCGCGGTGGTGCGCAGAGAAGGCTATTCGATGAGTTGAATAGCCTCTTATCTGATTCAGGAAGGAAGTGTAGGGAGTTGGGAATCTTACTGCAACAGATTGTCAACGGAATAGCTCTCGGCAGCATCTACGCGCTTATAGCCTTGGGCTACACTATGGTCTACGGCATTATACGTCTCATCAACTTCGCTCACGGTGAAATCTACATGATCGGAGCGTTCGTAGGATACTTCGCACTTACCGCTTTTGGACTCCCTTTTTGGGTCAGTCTGCTCCTTGCAATGGTAATCCCTGCCCTACTTGGAGTTTTGATTGAACGCGTGGCATACAGACCTTTGCGGAGTTCTCCCAGTATTACGGTTCTGATTACAGCGATCGGTGTGTCGCTGCTTCTGCAGAACCTGGCCATGCTTTGGTTTTCTCCTGACCCAAAGACCTTTCCCCAGATCTTTACCAGAGCTCCTTTTAACATTGGGGGAGTCAGGATCACTTTTCCGCAGGTCATCGTCCTTGCCACTTCAGTTCTTCTCATGATCGGATTGAACTTCATGGTGCAGAAGACCAAGATCGGCAAGGCCATGAGAGCGGTCAGTCAGGACAAGGAAGCCGCGAAACTTATGGGGATCGATACTGACAGGATTATTTCGTTTACGTTCGCCATTGGCTCAGCTCTTGCTGGTGCGGCAGGGGTCATGGTAGGCATCATCTACCCCAGAATTCAACCCTTAATGGGCACCATGCCCGGGCTCAAAGCTTTCGTTGCCGCAGTGTTCGGCGGTATCGGCAGCATTCCCGGCGCCATGCTCGGTGGAGTGATCATGGGTCTTACAGAGAGTCTGGTTACTGCCTACATCTCTTCCACCTGGAGAGACGCCATCGCCTTCAGTCTTTTGATTATTATCTTGCTGGTGAAACCTGCAGGAATTCTAGGCAAATCTACGAGAGAGAAGGTGTAGACATGACAAACAACCCTAACAAGAAAAACCTGGATGGTTATGTGACGTTAATAGCAGTTGTGGTGCTTGTCCTTCTCAACGTGGTTTTGCTTGCTGGGAAAATGCCCACCTACTACACCGGCATTCTGCGATTTATGGGCATCAATATCATTCTCGCAGTATCTCTCAACCTGATTAACGGAATCACCGGACAGTTTTCTTTGGGACACGCAGGCTTTATGGCCGTAGGTGCATACGTGTCGGCTTTGGTGTCCATCCATTTGGGTTGGCCGTTGGTTTTTGCACTCCTTGCAGGTGCAGTTGCCGCATCGCTCCTTGGCATTCTCATCGGCCTGCCGACGTTGAGGCTCAGAGGCGACTACCTTGCCATTGCTACGCTGGGTCTTGGAGAAATCATCCGCGTGGTAATTCTCAATTTGGACATAACAAAAGGTGCAAGAGGTCTCGGCGGAATACCCCGAACAACAACCGTGTATCTCGTTGAGCTTTTTGCCATCATCACCATCTTGTTCACGGTAAACCTCATGCGTTCTACCCACGGACGGGCATTGCTGTCCATTCGAGAAGACGAAATCGCCGCAGAGGCTATGGGTATCAACACAACATTTTATAAGGTTTTTGCCTTCAGTGCAGGTGCGTTCTTTGCCGGCATCGCCGGAGGTCTGTTCGCTCACTCTATGGGCTATATAGCTCCTGCCAACTTTGAGTTTATGAGGTCCATCGAGATTTTGGTGATGGTAGTATTAGGAGGCCTTGGTTCTATTACCGGGTCTGTGATTGCCACTGTAGTCCTTACTATTCTGCCTGAAGCACTTAGAGGCTTTGCTCAGTACAGGATGGTCCTTTACTCGGCAATGCTTATCGCTATAATGCTCTTTAGACCGTCCGGACTTATGGGCACAAGAGAGCTGGATGTTCGACAGGTGCTTGGTATTTTCAAGACCGGAGGTGAAAAAGATGCCAGCTAATCTTTTGGAAGCAAGATCTCTAACCATGAACTTCGGAGGTCTTACAGCAGTAGTGAACTTGAGTTTTCAAATTCTCAAGGGAGAACTCGTCGGACTCATTGGTCCGAACGGAGCGGGCAAAACCACGGTCTTCAACATGCTCACTGGCGTCTATGCGCCTTCGGAAGGTTCTGTCTACCTGGAAAACGAGCTAGTATCCAGTCTCAAACCCCATACCATTACCCAAAAGGGGATTGCCAGGACCTTTCAGAACATCCGCCTGTTCAACGATCTCAGCGTGTTGGACAACGTCCGCATCGCTTTTCACTCAAGGTCTAGTTTCCCTATCTTTGACGCGGTGTTTTTGACTCCCAGGTTCTTTAAAAAAGAAAAGGCCATCTACGATAATGCCATGGAGCTTCTGGGCATCTTCGGACTTGCCGACAAAAAAGACGAAAAGGCAAAAAACCTCTCCTACGGGCAGATGCGCCGCTTGGAGATTGCTCGAGCCCTTGCAACCAATCCCAAACTCCTGCTTCTTGACGAACCTGCAGCAGGCATGAACCCTCAAGAGACTGAAGAACTCACAGAGCTCATCACCGAGATCAGGGAGAAGTTCGATCTGACGATCCTTTTGATCGAGCACGACATGAGTTTGGTTATGAAGCTGTGTGAACGGATTATGGTCTTGGATTACGGGATCTTAATTGCCAACGGGACTCCCGATGAAGTGAGGGCGAATCGCAGGGTTATTGAAGCTTATTTGGGAGGGGACGTCTAAAGTGCTGAAGATTAACAACCTCCACGTCTATTACGGACAGATTCACGCACTGAAAGGCATTTCGCTAGAAGTAAAGAGCGGTGAAATCGTCACTCTGATCGGGGGAAATGGTGCAGGGAAAACCACAACCCTAAGGACCATCTCAGGTCTACTCACCCCCAAAGAGGGCGAAATCGTCTATCAAGGTAAGAGTACGGAAAACCTTAAAGCCCACGAACTAGTTGCAAGCGGTTTGATCCATGTTCCAGAAGGCAGACATGTTTTTCCTCAGATGTCTGTGCAGGAGAACCTGGATCTCGGTGCATACACCCGCAAAGATGCGCAGAACATAGCAGAAGACTTGGAACAGGTCTTTGAACTGTTTCCCAGGCTCAAAGAAAGGCGCAGTCAGGCTGCGGGGACTCTTTCCGGTGGCGAGCAGCAGATGCTGGCAATGGCCAGAGCTCTGATGGGAAGGCCAAAACTTCTCCTTCTCGATGAGCCTTCCATGGGACTTGCACCGCTTCTCGTTAGAGAGATCTTCAATATCATCACCGAGATCAACAAGACAGGCGTTACTATTCTTCTGGTGGAACAGAATGCCAACATGGCACTATCCGTTGCCCAAAGAGGTTATGTCATCGAAACGGGGAAAGTAGTATTAGAAGGAGATAGTGCAAGCCTTGCTGCTAATGAGGCAGTCAGGAAGGCCTATCTCGGCGGTTAGTGCAAATCTTAGTGTATTTTTAGAGAGGGGTGGGTGTGGATGTTCGTAAATCAGATCATGAGTAAGAACCTCGTCACGGTCACTGTGGATACCGGAATTTTAGAAGCTGCCAATCTCATGCGCGAGAAAAATATCCGCAGACTTCCGGTGATGGAAGACGGCCGGCTCGTGGGAATCGTCACCGAAATGGACATTCTCAAAGTACAGCCTTCGCAGGCAACCACACTGAGCGTTTTTGAAGTTAACTACCTTCTGGCAAAAACCAAGGTAAAGGACGTAATGACCAAAGACCCTCTAACTATTCCTGCAGATGCTCCCATTGAAGAAGCTGCGTTGATTATGCGCGAACACGAAGTTGGCGCCCTTCCAGTGTTGGACGGCGGGAAGCTAGTAGGCATTATCACCGAGAGCAACATCTTTGACGCGTTTATCGACCTCATGGGACTGAAAAGACCCGGTTCCAGGCTGACAATTGAAGTGAAGGACCGCCCTGGTATTCTTGCTGAAATCGGTGAGATTACCGAAAAACGCGGGGTAAACGTCAGCAGCTTTGCAGCTTACTATCCCACCGACACCACGGTCCTGGTTGTGAGGATCGACGGAACTGAAATAGACCAGATCGTTTCCGATATCGAAAAGCTGGGGCACAAGGTCACCCACGTGGCATCCTACGGACCTGGAAGGTAAACGCATAAAAACGCTCCCTAAGGTCTATCCTAAAAGTGCTGAAAGGGGCTGCAAGGATGGACATAGGGAGAACACAAGTCTATCGCTGTCCCAGTTGCCGCACTGATACAAGTCATACGGTCAAAACCAGACAGGGCAGCATTTACGGTGTGATTTGCAACAGGTGCCAAACGGCATCACTGGTACGCAGGGAGGAACTCCTTTTCTACCAGGATCTGTGGGAGGACGAAGTTCGAGCCATATTAATGAGCTTAGAAAACCACGATGACAAGTAAACTCCAGGCAGTTGCCTGGAGTTTTGTCGTGAAATCGGCCTTTTTCCCTAGAAATACTAAAAGGTGTTTTTCTCTAAGACTCTAAGTTTAGTACAGTAACCATTGGTTACTACTGGCCGGGAATGGGGTATAGTTTTTCGTGGGCAGTGATGTCAGAACATTCTCAAGCTACATATTTAGATTAGAGAATAGACAACTTGCCTGGTATGTGATAAAAGATAATATGAGTGCAGAATAACAGGCAACCAAGAACAGGGGCGTGTACACAACATGGAAGATCGTTTGGCACTAGTACTTGCAGCACTGATTAAAAACCTACTTAGAGATGAGGAGTATCCAGAGGAGTCAGCGATAATCGCAAGAGCTGCACAACTGGGAATTAGTTCCGACGAACTGGAAATAATTGGGCCTCTAGTCATAAAAAACGACACTGAAGGTCAAACTTACTCTTGTGAAGAGGTCACCGGCAATAGGGTGTTTTCTAAAGTAGAGAGCTTATTAATAGGAAGAGATAAGATTAACTACTTGACCTATCTTTTTAACCAGGGCATTATCTCCGGGGCCGAACTTGATGCTATACTGGTTTTTGCTCAGAACTTGGCAAAAGAACAAGACGAATCGGACTATCTCTCGAAGGCAATCAACCTAGTACTGGAAGACAAAAGCAGAGCGGATTTTGTTGCAGGAGTTCTGTCTTCAACACAGGAGCTGCCTAACTAAGAAAGGATGACCTAGATGGCGAAAACTCTGTTGATAGTAGAATCACCAGCCAAGGCCAAAACCATCAAAAAATTCTTGGGTTCTTCGTACAAAGTTGAAGCGTCCATGGGACACGTGCGCGATCTACCCAAGAGTCAGTTTGGTGTCGACATAGAAGACAACTTCAAGCCGAAGTATATTACCATTCGGGGCAAAGGTGAGCTCTTGAAGAAGCTACGCGCAGAAGCTAAAAAAGCGGATCGCGTCCTGATAGCCACCGACCCCGATCGCGAGGGCGAAGCCATAGCTTGGCATCTCGCAGAGATCCTTGACCTGGATACCCACAAACCGATCAGAATCGCTTTCAACGAAATCACCAAAGAAGCAGTTAAAACAGCGGCCAAATCTCCACGGGTCATAGACTTCAACCTGGTAGATGCGCAGCAGACCAGACGAATACTGGATCGCATCGTCGGCTACAGGCTGAGTCCTTTTTTATGGAAAAAAGTAAAAAAGGGTTTGAGCGCCGGCAGAGTCCAATCTGTGGCGGTGAGGCTGATCACCGAGAGAGAAGAAGAGATTGAAAATTTCGTACCTGAAGAGTACTGGACTATAGACGGCATCTTTTCCACTGAAAGCGGCGAGATCAGAGCGAAACTTGCCAGATGGGAAGGAAATAAGCTAGAGCTGGCAACAGCCGAACAGACACAGGCAGTCTCTGCGCAGCTAAAAAGCTTTTCATATACGATCCAAAGTGTTGAGAAAAAAGAACGCCGTAAAAACCCACTTCCTCCTTTTACCACTTCAACTCTACAGCAGGAAGCCTTTAGAAGGCTGAACTTTGCTGCTTCGCGGACGATGCGCGTAGCTCAGCAGCTTTACGAGGGAATTGAACTGGGAAAAGAAGGCTCTGTGGGTCTTATCACCTATATGCGTACAGACTCAGTGCGCATCTCGGAACAGGCATCGGCCCAGGCCAGAGCTTTTCTCAAGGAGAGTTTTGGCGATAAGTACGTGCCTACAAAGCCGAGAGCCTATCAGTCGGGGAAAAAATCGCAGGATGCTCACGAGGCCATCAGGCCGAGCTACGTGGACAAAACTCCCGACAGCATCAAACAGTATCTGACAAGAGACCAGTACAGGCTGTATGAGCTGATCTGGCGCCGCTTTTTGGCCAGTCAGGCAGAAAGTGCCGTCTACGACACGGTTCAGGTAAAAATTGCCAGCACAGACCAGAGAGCCTTGTTCAGCGTTTCAGGATCGACGCTGAAGTTTCCGGGCTTTTTAACCCTGTATCCAGAACAGGACAACGGCGCCGAGAGCGAAGTTCCCGAGTCTTTGGCTGAGGGTCAAAGCTGCGTCTTGAAAGAGCTGAAAGAAGACCAGCACTTCACCCAGCCACCGGCAAGATACACTCAGGCCAGCCTCGTCAAGGAACTAGAGGAACTTGGCATCGGCAGACCTTCAACTTATGCGACGATTATCGATACCATCAAAAAAAGAGGATACGTCGTTGAAGAGGAGAAAAAACTCGTGCCAACCGAGCTGGGACAGGTAACTGTCGATCTTCTAAAACACTATTTCGACGACATTGTCGATGTGGATTTCACTAGGGAACTAGAAGCACGGTTGGATGCCATAGAAGAAGGAGAAAACTCGCCGGTAAAGATTTTAAAGGGTTTTTACACGGCTTTCGATGAAAAACTGAAAAAGGCGGAAAAGACTGCGGACAAGGTGGAAATCGCAGATGAACAAACTGATGAACCCTGTCCTAACTGCGGGAGACTGTTAGTAGTGAAGATGGGCCGTTACGGGAGGTTTCTGGCGTGTCCCGGTTTTCCCGAATGCAGGTTTACCAAACCGCTCCTTAAAGAGATGCCTGGCTCCTGCCCACTTGATGGAGGTAAGCTGGTTGAGCGCAGGTCGAAAAAAGGCAGGGTATTTTACGGATGTGAAAACTATCCCGACTGCGAGTTTACCACCTGGTATACTCCTACAGCGAAGAACTGCCCGAAATGCGGCAAGACCATGGCAGTGAAGGGGAGAGGAGCAAAAAGAGAGTATCTGTGTCTGAGCAGCGAGTGCGGAAACAGAATGCCGGCTGGTGATGAGTGATGCTGGTTCTTAAAAAACGTGTAGAAGACTGGTTCGATCGCTTCATGTTCTTTCTGCAGGCAGAAAAAGGCTACTCGGAGCATACGTGTCAGGCGTATGCTCTGGACATCCGGGAGTTTCTGGATTATGTGGAAGCAGAAGACAGTTACGAACTTACCACGGCAAAGGTCAGGCAGTATCTCGGTTATCTGTACGATTTAAAAAGGGAAAGAACCACAGTGGCCAGGAAGCTTGCAGCCCTAAGGAGTTTTTTTCGCTATCTGGAAAAAAGGAATCTATTTCAAGATAATCCGATAGTTGACATCAAAACGCCGAAAAAAGGGCAGTATCTGCCTTTGTTTCTCTATCCAAAGGACATTGAGAAGCTTTTAGAAACCCCAGACCTCACCACGCCTATAGGGAGACGGGACAGAGCGATCCTGGAGCTTTTCTACAGCGCAGGTCTTAGACTCAGCGAGCTTGTTGGCCTGAACCTTACAGATATCGACTGGGATATCGGCTACCTCAGGATTAGGGGCAAGGGAGGAAAGGAACGCATTACTCCTCTGGGCTACTACGCCTACAACTATCTTGAGGACTACCTTACCCTGGCAAGGGATGCACTGCTGAAAGGTAAAGAGACAGAAGCGGTGTTTGTGAGCAGCCGGGGGATGCGCATCAATCCCCGTACAGTTGAATATATGGTAGATAAGTATGTGAAGATCGCAGGGTTGAACAGCGGCATCTCGCCGCACTCCCTCAGACATACTTTTGCCACCCATATGTTGGAAAATGGCGCGGATATCCGGTCTGTGCAGGAGCTTTTGGGACACGAGAGCATTTCCACCACGCAGATCTACACTCACTTGAGCCGGAGCCGTCTGCGCGAGGTTTACTTTAAGGCTCATCCCAGGGCTAAAGGAGAAAGTGAAGATGTTTAAAGGAACTACCATCATTGCAGTCCGTCGCAACGGGCAAGTAGCCATTGGAGGCGACGGGCAGATTACTTTTGGCGAAAATACCGTGTTCAAAACCACCGCCAACAAGCTGCGGAGGCTATACTCCGGAAAGGTTATTGCCGGTTTTGCCGGGTCGGTGGCAGACGCGTTTACGCTGTTTGAGCGCTTTGAGAAGAAGCTTTCTGAGCACAGGGGAAACCTTGTGAGAGCCAGCGTCGAGTTGGCTAAAGAATGGCGGAGCGACAGGATTCTCCAGAAGCTAGAAGCTCTTCTCATTGTTGCCGATAGTGAGCATATCTTTGTCATCTCTGGCTCTGGAGAGGTTATCGAACCAGACGATAACATTGCCGCCATCGGCTCGGGAAGCAGCTATGCGCTGAGCAGTGCCAGAGCGTTGTACCGGCACACCAATCTCAGCGCCAGAACCATTGTGGAAGAAAGCTTGAAGATTGCTGCAGAGATATGCGTCTACACCAACGACCATATTTCTGTTCTAGAGTTGGAGGGTGAGTGATGGAGGGTTTAACCCCAAAAGAGATAGTCGAGTATCTCGATAAATATATAGTTGGCCAGCATAAGGCCAAAAGGGCTGTGGCTGTTGCGCTGAGAAACAGGCACAGACGCAGGATGCTTCCGCCGGAAATGAGGGAAGAGGTAGCCCCTAATAACATTCTGATGATCGGACCTACAGGCGTTGGCAAAACTGAAATTGCCAGACGACTTGCCAAGCTGGTTGGTGCACCTTTTGTCAAGGTTGAAGCAACCAAATTTACCGAAGTGGGCTATGTGGGAAGAGATGTGGAATCGATCATCCGAGATTTGGTTGAGGAAGCCAGGAGGCTTGTCCGCAGTAGGAAGATTGAAGAAGTCAGAGAAATTGCGCGGGCGCAGGCAGAGATCAACCTCTTAGACCTTCTCGCTCCCACGAGGAAAGAGGAGAAGAGCAACCCCTTTTCCATCCTCTTTGGCTCCGAACAGGCTGATCAACGACCGCAGGTTTCCGTTGAAGAGAAAGAAGAGATCAGGAGGAAGCTTGAAGCCGGCGAGCTGGAAGACGAGCTAATCGAGATCACTGTGCCAGAGAGAGAAGCTCAGCTGGATCTTTTTTCCTTTGGTATTGATGATTCAGGTGTCAATCTCCAGGATGTATTTGGTGGCTTTTTGCCCAAACGAACGGTGAAGAAGAAGGTTACCGTAAAGAAAGCGAGAGAAATCCTCACTGAACTGGAAGCGGAAAAACTTCTCGATAAGGATTCCATCAATCAGGAAGCTATTGAACTTGCGGAAAACGAAGGTATCGTCTTCATTGATGAAATTGATAAAATAGCCGGAAGTTCTTCCAACAGCGGACCGGACGTTTCCAGAGAAGGAGTCCAGAGAGACATCTTGCCCATCCTCGAAGGATCGGTAGTAGCCACAAGGTACGGTCATGTGAAGACCGACCACGTTCTCTTCATCGCAGCTGGAGCTTTCCATGTTTCCAAGCCTTCTCAACTGATACCCGAACTCCAAGGTCGTCTCCCAGTGAGGGTGGAGCTATCGAGTCTCACCGAAGAGGACTTTGTCAGAATCTTGGAAGAGCCCAAGAACTCGCTTCTGCAACAGTACAAAGAACTCCTGAAAACCGAGGGTTTGGAGGTAGAGTTCACCAAGTCGGGCATTAGAGAGATGGCTGCATGTGCCCGCAAAGTCAACGAGAACACCGAAGACATCGGAGCGCGAAGGCTCAATACCATTTTAGAAACCGTTCTGGAAGAAGTGGCCTTTGACGCACCGGAGCTTTCTGGCCAAAAAGTGGTAATCGACGACAAATATGTGGAAATGAAGCTGAAAGATCTCATTCAAGATCGAGATCTCAGTCAGTACATCCTTTAGAAATGCAGGCGAAAGCCTGCTTTTTTTCGGTGTTGGCAGCGATTAGCCAACAAACCAAAAACCCAGCGGTTAGAAGCGCTGGGTTTTATTGATTCTGTGATCGTTGCCCTACTTACTTTATCAGCCAACAGGGCTTTTCTGTTGTTAATACCTGTAGATTACAGGCTCACGATCTAATGGATCGTGGTATGTGGGCGTTTGGGCATATTCCGTTGAAGATGCGTAGTAGGTCAGTTCCCCGTAGACGTAGGTAAAAATCTCCTTGGACGTGACACGTCCGTCTTTGTTGTAGTCAGCCCTGCGGTTCAGGAGCCCTAGTAAAAAATGCTTGGTGAAGTACCCCAAACCGCCGTCATCGGCATACTGATAGGAGTTCTGGTCCGGTTGCGACGACGCCAAAATGACGTAGTTGGTCTCTTTGAGAGCACGAGTCTGGACGGTTCCATCAAAAAGCGAGCCAGAATTGCAGGCGTCAACGATCAGCGTGATGTTTTCTGTAGGCATCTGAGACAACAGTTCCTTGAGATCGCTTTCGTATAGGGCTTCCTCGCGGTTTTCTTCGCTGTAGCCGTACAGGGCTAGAAGTCCTTGGTGTCCGTGACCTGAGAAATAGATCACAAGAAAGTCTTCGGGGCTCAACATCTTTTTTAGTTCAGCGAACTGCTCCTCAATGTTGGCACGGGTGGCATCTTCGTCTCTAATGGTTTTGACCACGTTTGGCGAGCTTGCAAAAAAGGCTTCCACAGCATTGGCATCAGCAGAGTTAAGATCGGCTAAATGCAAATATTTGCCAATTCCGATGATGATGTAGTACCCTTTGCCAACAGGATAGAAGATCGTGTTAACAACGCCCGGGTAAACGTCTACTTCAAAGCGCTTCACCAGATCGAGCTGGGGCACCGTTACGGTGACTTCTTCGCGACCTTCGGGGATGCGGTCTATGAGGAAATACCCATTCTGGTTGGTCTTGGTAGATCTACCGCTCTTTGTTGTTACAGTAGCATCTTTAAGGGGAACGTAACCTTTGGGTATTGCTGGGTGCGAGTTAATCTCTACAGCATCTGCCAGCTCCTCCCGGATCACTATGGTTCCTGCGATGCTGCCAACTCGAGTTTCGCGGAAAAGGCATCCCGATAGAAGCAGTGAAGCAAGAAACAGAAAAAGAACTGTATTTCTCCGGAGCATGGCAGTGCCTCCTTACAGCTTGGGCACGAAAACCTGGAGTTTTTTCGGGTAAAGGGTGACGTTCAGAGGAGTCTTTCCTTTGATTTCGCCATCCACCATGATCTCCGTATCTACAGTGCTCTTGATTTGAATGCTTTTTGCCCTAAGAAACTCTACCTTGGGGTGATTCACATGGCGTCCAGAGTAGGTTTTCGGGAGGACCTTGAGGAGCTCCCAACCGGTGACATCTTTAGCTACCACCAGGTCGAGGTAGCCATCACCGGGATCTGCCTCAGGTGCCAGGTAGATTCCACCGCCGGTGTAGGAGGTGTTCATAACGTATACCAGAATGGAGGTAAGCTCTCTGTGCTGGTCGTCGGCATCGATGGTAAGCTCTAGCGGTTTGAGCTGGAATGCCGAAGCGATGACTTCAACCAAAAACGCCAGTTTCCCCCTGAGAAAGCGCATGTGGCGTTTGGCGTTGACCCTCATCATTACATCTGAGGCTAGTCCTACAGCTACCGAACATAAAAAAACACCTTCGGAATATACACCCATATCTATCTCGCGAAGCTGTCCTTCGGTGATCAACCTCAGACTTTCCACTCCAAATGGAATATTGAATGATCTGGCAAAATCATTGCCAGTACCAAGCGGAACAACGCAGAGAGGTTTGTTTTTCGGCATGCCGTTTACAACCTCATTGAGCGTACCATCTCCGCCTATAGCGACTACTCCAGAGTAGTCGTCCAGATCTGCCGCAAGCTCTGCAGCATGTCCAGGTCCTTCTGTGAGAAACAGCTGGTAATCAATGTCCATTTGCTCCAAAACTGCTTTGACTTTTGGCACGTTGCTCTTAGCCAGTCCTCTTCCGGCTATCGGGTTCACTATCACTTTATACGCCATTGTTTGTCCCCACTTTAAGTAGAAATATTTTACTTGTCTTATTCTCTTGTCTGGCGGTAGTTCCTTCTTTCCGATGGTTGTGGGGTTGATGGAGCAGGGAGGTAAAGGCAGTTTGCCTAGCAAGATTACGATGCAAGAGGAAGCAATGGGCGGAAACCGACACTTCAATTTTGATGAGATTTGCGAGCACCTAAACGGAGGAAGGGCCTCAAACGAGTTTTGCATCTTTACGCTTCCGCGACTCTTAGGACTTTGCACTATACCTCCTGTCGCAGATCAGGGTTTGCCACAGGTCTTCCGAGGTAGGAGATTCCCTCTAAAATGATGCTCTTTCTTTCCTGATCTATGGTTCCGGTAACGACCGCTATGCCTCCCTCCCTGATGGAAATCTGATGGTTTTCTCTGGGGAAGTAAGTGACATCCACCTGCCCGGTTTCATCTTCCATAACAAAGAACACTACCGTTTTGCCGCTTTTAGTGGGCGGGCGGTGAGGTCTGAGGATCTGTCCTGCAAATTGAATGCGCCCTTGTCTCTGGAAAACCTCGTCGGCTGTAGGTATATAGTTGGGGATTTTGGGCCTGAAAAAGTGCATTACGTGGTAAGAAGGAGACAGGTCCAAAACCTTGATCTCTCGCAAAAAGCGCTCCCAAGGAGTAAAGTCGCCGGGAATCGGCTTTGTGCCCCACGCTTCCCACAGAAGGCTTCTGCGGCTTTGGCCGAAGGAGTCCAGCGCCCCTGAAAGCACCAAAAGGCGCCGCTCTTTGCTGGGGATCTTTTTGATGTCTTCCAGACTTAAGGGACGGTTTTCCAGAATGTAGTCCATGGTTTTTGCAGAGAAGCCATTGATGAGCTTCAGCCCCAAATAAAGCATGGAGTCTTTACCGTAGGTTTCATGCGGCGATTTGTTGATGTCTAAAGGCACAACTTTTACTCCCAGGCGTTTGGCTTCCCAAAGGAGAGACTGGGGAAGATAGTACCCGAGAGGCTGGTTGTTGATGAGAGCGCCGAAAAATTCTGCAGGGTAGTGGCACCGCAAAAAAGCAGTTTTATAAGCTGTTTGGGCAAAAGAAGCAGAATGAGCTTCGCAGAAGCCGTAGCCGGAAAAGCCTTCGAGGGTTTGGAAGATGCTTTCTGCGGTGTCTTCGGGCACACCCCTTGCTACGGCCCGCTCCACGAACTGGACGTGAAAGTCGTAAAGCTCGCGTTCCCTCTTTTTATTGGAGAGCATTTTGCGCAGCTTGTCGGACTCTCCTGGTGAGAAGCCCCCTAGAGCAGATACGATCTGAATGATCTGTTCCTGGAAGACAATGAGGCCGAAGGTTTTTTCCAGGTAGGGTTTCAGCTCTTCTGCAGGGTAGCTAGCCTCTTCTTCCCTGTTGTGGCGCTTGATGTAGGGCTCTACCATATTGCCCCTAATAGGTCCGGGCCTGATCAGCGCTACGCTTGCCACGACATCGCTGAACCTCTCAGGTTTTAGCCTCTGCTGGAGGCTTCTTTGTGCAGGGCTTTCCAGCTGAAAGACTCCCAGGCTCTTTCCTTCCTGCAGCATTTTATAGGTGGCTGGGTCTTCGGGCTTGATGGGCAGATTCAGCTCGGAAAGGGCTCCGAGAGTTCGCAGGGAAAGAAGATCGAGCTTTACAATGCCTATTTCTTCAATGTCGTCTTTGTCCAGTGCGACAATTTTTCGGCCAGTTGCCGCTTCCACAAGGGGAGCGTGGCGCGAAAGGTCTTCCGAAGCTATGGCGATTCCGCTAGAGTGCGTGGCGATATGCCTGGGCAGACCGTACATTTTACCTGTAAGCTGCGGAATGAGCTCTGGAGACAAGCCGATTCTGAGAAGATCATTTCGAGCCATGTCTTCCCTGTAGCAGTGGAAAGCTGCGATACTTGCCACATGACTGCTGCCGTACTTGCCTTCTAGATAATCCCAAAGCTGATCTCTTTTAGCCCAATCGAAATCGATGTCGATGTCCGGCTGCTGCCCCCGTTCAACGCTTAAAAAACGCTCAAACACCAAGTTATGTTCAATGGGATCTACTTGCGTGAGATCTAGGCAGTAGCTTACTAGGGATCCTGCTGCCGATCCACGTCCCTGATAGGCGATATTCCTCCTTCTTGCCTCGCAAATGAGGTCGTGGACCAGAAGAAAGTAGCTGTCGTAGCCCAGGGCGGAGATGGTAGAGAGCTCGTGCTCCAACCTTGCCAAAGCTCTGCGGTTGCCTGTTCCGTATTTTTTCTCAAGACCTGCCAAGGCAATCTCCCGGAGTTTTTCTTTAGCGCCGGGAGTGCTAGGTAAAAGCATTGGCGGCGACAGGGGCTTTGACTCGCATATCTCTGCCAAATAGTGCATTCCCTGTAGGGCATTGGAGAAGTTCGAAAAGCGCTTTACAAGCTCATCAGGGGAGCAGAGATAGCCGGCGTTGTTGAAGGATCTTTCAGGGTGCACGTCTTCGAGCTTGATGCCCAGACGAATGCAGCTCAAGCTATCGTGAACCGGAAAGTCTTCTTCGCAGGCATAGTGAACATCCACCGATGCCACAGTGGGAATTTGCAGTTCTTTACCGAGTTCATCTAGGCTATTCAAGATCTCGTTGGTACGGGGAAGAAGGTCATTGGTCATTTCGATAAAAAAGCGTCCTTCGAAAAACAAGTAAAGCTCTTTTGCCAGTTCCAGTGCCTCTTTGTAGCGTCGCCTTAGGAGTAGCCTCTGCAGCTTGGAGTTCCTGCAGCCGGAAAGGGCAAAAATTCCCTCCCCATGGGGGAGGAACTTGTCAGCTTTATCGGTCATGTTTAAGTAAGAGCAGATTTTCTGGTAGCCGGTGTAGTTTTCCGCTATCAGCGTCAGGTGGCTGCCGTCTTCTAGCGTAACTTCGCAGCCGATAATTGGTTTGATCCCTGCATCAAGGGCAAGTCTTTGAAACTCCCAAACTCCAGAGACGCTGTCGTGATCGGTTAGAGCTATTGCCACATATCCCAGCTCACTGCCTCTTTTAATCAGGTCGTAAGGCCTGCTTGCTCCGTCAAGGAGCGAGTAGGCAGAATGAGTGTGAAGTGATATAGCCATAATACAATCTCCTTTAGTCAAAACTCTGATATAAGAGCGCTTCTTTAGTAGGGGTGTACGCTATTTCAAAAAGCCCTTCAGGGTCCGTTTTCACCAGAGAAAAGTACAGCACCGGCTCTCCATGCCACCAGGCTCCGCTTTCACACCAGCTGTCCAGCTCTGCAACGATGGTGTAGCGGACGTTTCTAAACACAAAACTGTTGTCTTTAATTGCTATGGGTTTTTCCCAGATATGAGCCACTTCCATACCCCCAGATGAAGTTGGATCTACGCACTTTTTCGCGGCGGCTGACGGAGATGCCAAGGGTCAGGTTTTTCTCTTGGTCCAGAAGGCTTTGAACCACGTCTGGAAGGCTGAAGTCAAAAAGACTTTTTTGATGGGCCTTGGGCATTTCCCAAACCAGGCAGGTTAGAGTTTCCCAGGGGAAAAGAGCTTTTAGGGCTAGAGACAGAGAGAGCCTGCCGATTTTGTCCTGGCACAGTTCGATGCTGCTTTTTTCTGAAGTGAGCCAAATGCTTTTAGCATGCTTGGGGAGCTCCCGCATGAGGGACAAAAGAACTTGGTCCGGATCTTTGCTGCGGAAGACTTTCTCAAAGAACGGAGGATTAGGCCGAATCTGCGTATGGTCGATACCCCTGCAGTAGTTGTAGATTTTTTTGCCTTCTTCTCCTAAGCGGCCTTCCAGAGATTCTAGGGGAATTTCTTGCAGAGAGCCAATTGTGGTGAAGCCTGTTTCAAAGAAGTCATCGAGAGTTTTCGTTGCAACAGGCCAGAGGTAGTAAACGGGAAGTTTATAAAAGGCGGTTCTAGAATTTGCCCAAAAAAGCCCGGACTTATTTTGAAAAAGCGCAATGGCTTTGGCAATCAACAAATTTTCGGCCACGCTGAGGCAGCCTCCAAGCTGCCTGCCCCAGTCCAGAAGTTCGTCCTTGCTGGTTTCGCCGAGCATCATTGCATAGCCGGAGAGCTCTTCGCGGAAGAAGGGTGTTTTGCAGTAGACCTTATAGCGTTTTTCTAGAGATGGAGCAGTAAGTAAGTAGGAAAACAAAGCAGGTCACCTCTATAGCGAACATATGTTTGTGTATATTATTATATACCCGAACTCTGCAAAGGGCAACTGCCTGTAGTCTGGTAGTAAATGGAATGGTAGGCTTTTCGGTGCAAAAAAAAAATAAACCCACAGGTCAAAAGACCTGTGGGTATGAAGGCAAGCAATCAAAAATTCTGCATAGTGACTGCTGCCTCATTAGTTATGATAACCACTGCCACAGCGATTATACTGGTAGATTTTGGTATGAAAAGGTGGGTAAACCGTACTACTTGCGAGGAGCGTGGTGCGGTGGGACGTAAAGGGCGTTCGCTGTCTAGTATGCAGCAGGAGAGAGGAACGAAGGGGAATCATAAAGCTCTCGTGGCTGCGATCAAACGGTTTTTGAGCGATGTGAAGCAGCGTCCATAAAAACGGTGATGTCCTTAAATCACGCAAGCAGCTGCTATTTGAGGGCTTTTTTGCTTTTTAAACGGCAGTATTTAAAAATTGTGCACAGATCCCCTTGACAGCCGCTGCAGCTTTGCCTACAATCATAGTGTACTAGTCAACTAATGCACTGGTGGTGGTAAACTTGGAGTTTAACCCAGAAAGGCCCATCTATCTGCAGATCATCGATGAGATCAAAAAGCGCATTGTGCGTGGGGACCTCAAACCCGGTGAAAAACTACCTTCGCAAAGGGAGCTGGCTGCAATCATGAGTGTAAATCCCAATACCGTTCAACGAGCATACAGAGAACTGGAAGACACCAAAATCGCTGAAACGCTGCGAGGCCAGGGTACCTTCGTCAGCAGCACCATTTCCATCAAAGAGCTGCAGAAAGACCTGGCTGAAAGAGCACTAGGTGAGTTTCTCACGGAAATGTCTGAGCTGGGGCTGAGCCACAGTGAAATCAAAGAACTCTTGGAAAAAGCACTGGAAAAAGGGGTGGAGTAAGATGCTGCTTACAGCTACAGATGTAACTAAGACCTATTTTGGCAAGCCTGCATTGCGGGGTTTCTCTTACGAACTAGACCGGGGAAAGATCATCGGACTTCTCGGTCCCAACGGTTCAGGGAAATCCACGCTGCTCAAAGCAATTGCCGGACTGATTCCTGTAGATTCAGGGAAGATTCTCGTGGACGGACAAAAAGTGGGCGTCAGGACCAAAAACCAGGTAGCGTATCTTCCTGAAATCGATCCTTTTTATCAGAGTCACCGAGTAATTGATGTTCTAAACTTCTACAAAAGCTGTTTTAAGGATTTCGACACCCAGAGGGCAGAAGCTCTTCTCGAGGAGCTTGCGCTAGAGCGAAATCAGGTTATCAGAAGCTTTTCCAAAGGTATGCGGGTTCGTCTGAAACTTGTTCTTACACTATCCAGAAGAGCTCCGCTGCTCCTTCTAGACGAACCTCTTTCCGGTATCGACCCTCTGTCCAGAGACACCATTATCAAAGCCATCGCTAGAGAGTTCGATCCGGCAAACCAAAGCATCATCCTTTCGACCCACGAGGTGTTTGAATCGGAAGGCCTTTTCGACGAAGTAGTCCTGCTGGAGAAAGGTCAGATCAAGTGGCAAGGTCATATGGAATCCCTGCGAGAGAGTTCTTCTCTTAAAAGGCTTTTGGAGGAGGTATACTTATGATTTCTTGGAAGCTGTATCTGCATGAATGGCGCGAAAACGGCTTTTACTGGCTGCTGATGATAGTGGGAACGATTGCAGTTAAAGTCCTGATGAATTTCGGTCTGTTTCCGGAAGAGCTCTTCAGTTTTCCATTGATCCTCTCCATCTTCGCCTATGGCATTCTCTGCACGAGCCCTCTTGCGAAGGAACGGAAAAACAACACCATCTACATCAAAAAAAGCCTCCCTGTCCCCGGATATGTTCACCTCTTGGTAAAAATTGGCTGGCTGATGTCCAGCTATGTGCTGTATCTTGTTTTTTGGTGTGCCCTTTACTTCAGATTCATTGTGGGCGAGGGAGACACTGTGTTCTTGTTTAGCGACACAGGCATTTTGGAAGCGGCGTTTTTCCTCCTTGCACCATTTTTCGGCATAGTCTTGATGCAGTTTTCTTACCTTATAGCCAACTACGTAGCCAAGTTCAGAAGTGCATTCAGCTTCTGGGCCTTCGTTCTCACCTTCTATCTTGTAATTCGGATCGTCCCTCTTGTGGCTAAAGTCTTTGAGTTTCTGCCGGACTTTGCCATAGCAGGAACGTCAGGCAGCTACGTAAGCAGTGGGTTTATCCTTGCGGTTTTGGCAGTTTCAGTAGCGCTGTTGTTTATCAACGGAAAACTTTGGGATAACGAACCGGCAATCTAGGGGGGAGAGAGATGATCAAACGATTTGGCTTAATTGCAGTTATGCTCGTTCTTACTGCAGTCATGATCTTGGATTTCAAGATAAACGAACCTTTTCTGAGGTTCTTCGAGAGCATGGTGGAAGTAGACCTCTCCGCACGCTCGGAGATGCAAACTCAGACCATCGAGATTGAAGAGGGCGAGAGGTTCTTTATAGAAGTTGATGAGAGCAGGCTTAACCTTGAACCTACCAAGAAAAAGTCCCTGACAGTTACCGCTCAATCCGAAGATGCGGTCAGCGTGGTTCGGAGCGAAGACGGGATAGTTCTGAAGGTTCTAGAAGGAAGCGTTGCTACGGTCAGCCTGCCCGAGGCAATCCTTCCCCAAGTCACCGCTTACGGTGCGTCGGTTTACGTAAGCGTCAACGTAGCGGAGATAGACGCAAGAAGCTCATATCTGAGTCTAACAGATGTGAAGACCGGTAAAATAAAGGCAGCAGATTCCTATGTCCAACTGACAAACTCAACTCCGGAGATCATCGAGACCACTCGGTGCCAGCTGGAGATAGCCCAAGCTGAGGCCAAGAAGGATCAAATCATACTGGATGCAACAGAGACGGTTGTCAATGTAAGCTCAGTGGCACTTGTAAAGGGGAATGCGCAGAACTCTACGGTGAGTCTCGAGTACGTCGACGAAGTGGACCTTACGGTTAAAGGCGGCACCCTCAGAGTGAGGAGAACTGAAAACAACCTCGGTTTACACCTGGAGGGAACCAACGCTTATCTCGAACTGGGAGACCATTTTTCTCGCATAACTGCCGAAGAATCTGAAGTCACGATAAAAATGCTCCGCACAGACGCTGAGCTCTTAGTTGAGACTACGGGCACAGAGATCTCCACAAACGTTGTGGGTGCAGAAGGACCGAACTTCAGCTACGTACGGGGCAAGGATGCCAAAGAGCAGACGTTAAAAACCCAGGGCGGCATCTTGCGGTTGTACTCTCCATTTGTTTCCATGTAAAGGCAAAAAGCAGCGGACGCGAAAAACGCATCAGCTGCTTTTTTGTCTGCTCCTGACCACATCAAAGCAAAGGCCCACTGGAAACGTTTTGCAGGAGATGTCTTTTTTTTGCAGCAAAGTGCTATAATAGATAAAAAAGAGCAACCCACAGGTTGAAAAACCTGTGGGTGTGCAGGCAACCAATCAACAAACAAGCATATTGATTAGCGCCTCAGTATTATCATGACTTTTTTTGCCGGTTTTATTCTGGCAAATTCTGGAATGCGAGTTCCCGAGAGTTTCAAAAGAACGGGAAGGGGAAAATGGAACAAGAAGTACAAAATAAGATGTAGGGGGCGATCATGTGGCAAAGATAGCGATGATTATAGCAAAAAGTGAGTTTCGCGATGAGGAGTACCTCCATCCGAAAGAGGAGTTCCTGAAGAACGGCCACGAAGTTATTACCGCTTCATCAACGCTCGGAGAATGCACCGGCCGCTTTGGGGCTAAGGTCACACCTGACATAGATTTCAAAGAACTGACAACCGACGACTTCGACGCTCTGGTTTTTGTTGGGGGCGGAGGATCAAGCGAATACTTCGATTCGCCTATAGCCCACGGGCTAGCCAGAGAGGCTTACAGAAACGGAAAGATCGTTTCTGCGATCTGCATCGCTCCGGTGATTCTGAGTAGAGCCGGTCTCCTTCAGGGGAAGAAAGCAACAGTCTACCCTGACGGTGAGAACGACTTGGTCAAAGGGGGAGCCTTCTATACAGGGAACCCCGTTGAAGTTGATGAAAGGATCGTTACCGGAAACGGTCCAGCGGCAGCAAGAGACTTTGCCAAAGCCGTAATGGAAGCGCTCGAGGCGCTGCAAAAGTAAACTGCTGCTGTAAGTAGAATAAAGAGATGCCCAAACTGAGGGATGCAGAGACAAGGCTTTAGGCGCCACTCCTGCATCCCTTTACTTTTAGGGCAGCGCATGGCAAAAGACCCAGCGGGTGTCCCAACAGACTCCCACTGGCATTGGACTTGGCTATACTTAAGTTTTTGGGACCCCGGAAATCTCTTTGTACCACTTTGCAGCTCAATGCATATTATGGTTAAGTAGAGTGTAGAGAGGTATTTCCAAAACAAGGAAGGGGAAGCTGGTTTTGGATAAGAGAAATGCCGTTTTAACTGCAGTTTGGTTTGCAGTAGGCGTCTTGTTAATCTGCTGCATTGTGCTGGCGGTAGGAACGAAGAAAGAAAGAGCCCTTTTGGACAGAAAAGTCCGGCTGTATGTCTACGGCAAGGGCCTTTTAGAACTGGATCTGGAAGAATACCTGGTTGGAGTAGTGGCTGCGGAGATGCCCGCTTCGTTTCACGCAGAAGCGCTTAAGAGCCAGGCCGTAGCTGCGAGGACTTATACGCTCAAGCGGCTGGAAAGGATAGCCAGGACCGGTTCTCCCTACCCGGAAAACGCTGACATTACCAACCTGCCTCAGGAAGGGCAAGCCTGGTTGTCGGAGGACGAGCGCAAGCAGAAGTGGCAGGACGACTTTGCGCAATACGAGAAGAAGATCAGGGATGCGGTTTACAGCACCAAAGGAGAGGTCCTGGTTTACGATGGAGCCTTAATCGAAGCTCTGTACTACTCCACCGCAGGTCCGTACACTGAAGACAGTACGGCGGTTTTTGGCGCATACTATCCTTATTTAAAAGCCAAACCCAACCCCTACGACAAACATTCCCCACGCTACACCGATGCAAAAACCGTAAGCATTGCAGAGCTGGAGAAGGCGTTTGGAGTAAGCTTGGATGTAAAAAACTTGGTTTTGGCCAGGAACTTGCCTCAAGGCCCCGAGGTCTTTGCTGCTGCAACTCTCCTTGAACCGTGGTCCAACCCCGATCCAACTGCAAGCCCTATTAAAATCCTTTCGCGCAACCGCTCGGGGCGGGTTGAACTCGTTCAGATCGGCAGCACGGTGGTTAGAGGCGTTGATGTGCGCACAAAGCTCGGGCTGAGGTCGACCAACTTCACCTTTGAGGTCAGTGCAAACGGCAACTACATCACCTTTCAGACGGTAGGGTTCGGGCACGGAGTGGGCATGAGCCAGTACGGCGCCGACGGCATGGCAAAGGAAGGTTTTGATTATAAAGAAATATTAAGCTTTTACTATCCGGGTACTCAGCTAGTTTTGGCACGGTAAAAAAGGGAATAAACTAGGTTAGAAGGAGTAGATGCTCTAATGTGGAAAATATAGACAGAGCATCTACTTCTGTGTCGAAAGGAGGAGTTTTTTTGTCAATAGAGCTAAGCAGCAACGCCCGAACGGTTTTAGAGAAGCGTTATCTGAGAAAAAAAGATGACGGAACCTTTGAAACTCCTGAAGAAATGTTTTATCGCGTAGCGTACAACATCGCTGAAGCGGACAAGCTATACGATAAGAAAGCCAACATCAAAAAGAAAGCAGAACGCTTCTACGAGCTGATGACCAGTCTCAAATTCATGCCGAATAGTCCCACTCTGATGGTGCGCCAAGACAGTTAGCAAATACTGCCGAAAACGGTACAGGACTCGGGAAACGTCCTGTTAGTGAACCTGCTAACCGCAAGGGACAACAGCATGCAGGTCGCTAAGCATCACATGGCTAAAGCTGGATTGCTTGAACTCTAGTTCTTCTGGATCAAGTGGGGATCTGCGTAAGCATCTGGTTTTAAAGAAAGATGTTCATCGGTCTTTCTTTATTCCCGAAACCAGACAGGGCACCAGACAGGTGCTGAAAAGAACGAACGGAGAGCCTAAATGATGCGTTGTGTTTGCTAATGAACTTGGGATAGGTGGCAGAGCCACTTACGGAGCTCTCGTAGTAGTCAAGGCGGTAACGCCGTCCTAATGGCGAAGGGGAGCAGGTCAGCCAGGTACTGAGAAACGGAGGTATGCGTAATGCAGGAAAGCCTCGTTGTCTTGGAATGCCTGCGAAGGAGTTCTGAGAAGAGGATTCTTACACGGGTATACAGGCAGCTCTACAATCCGGATTTCTACAAACCGGAGTACAGCAGGGAAATCGTTGATGCGCTGAAGGCTGAGAGGTACAGAATGCTAGAAAGTGAGCATCTATCCGAGCTGAAAAGCGCAGTGGCCGCGGTTTTAGGTGCAGTCTACCAGGTTGAGTTTAAGACCGACAAAATCCTGGGCTTTCTGAAGGAAGTTGACTTGAAAGCTGAAGAGCTTTCCGACTTTCCTTTGGAGATCAAGGAGAAAATCGACGATGGTAGATTCTGGCACTTGGTTTTTTACCTTAAACCCTGGAAAGCGTATTTCCCTACAGAAAAAGTACTTATATGGGATGAGGGCATCTACAGATTCAGCCCAGACGGAGACGTTAAGTCTTTTTTATTAGAAGGACTCGGTCTCAGATGGCAAAAAGGCAGAATTACTCTGGATCCTTCTTTTAAGGCCAAACTCCTCAGGCCTTATATGCGGGAAGGCAAGCCCATCCACAGAAGCAGCCTACTTAACCTTCCAATGGAAAGAATCATCAGCTTCTACAAAGAAGAAGAGAAGAGGTTCAAACGCCTGCTTTCACTGCTTTCCAAACCCAGTGAAGAAGCAGATATGCTGTACATTTTGCAAAGAAGCCTGGAGAAGACTTTGGCGTGTAAGTATAGGACCTCGACCAAGGAGATAAGAAAGAGGCTCAAACTCATTCAAGCTGACTAGAGAGCCGTATGCGGGGAAACTCGCACGTACGGTTCGGAGGGGGGGATACTCCCTACCCTACAATGCAGGAAGAGAACTACAACAACTTTCGGCATGTTTTGTACTTCCCATTGAGGATTCAATGGAGAGCATTTTTGAAAGTGTCAAGAACGCAGCTCTCATCCACAAAAGCGGTGGAGGTACAGGTTTTTCGTTTTCCCGGATTCGTCCAGCCAACGACAGTGTCAAGACAACTGGCGGCGTGGCTTCCGGACCCATATCGTTCATGAAGGTTTTCAACGCGAGCACAGAAGTGATCAAGCAGGGTGGCGTGAGAAGAGGTGCCAACATGGGCATCCTCAGAGTCGATCATCCTGATATTCTAGAGTTCATCACCTGCAAACGCGATAACACTGAACTAACCAATTTCAATATATCCGTCGGAATCACCGAAGCATTTATGCAAGCAGTAGAACATGATACAGAGTACGACCTGCTCAACCCGCGCAACGGAAAGGTCGTGCAGAAGCTGAGGGCCAGAGAGGTGTTCGACCTCATGGTGGAGATGGCCTGGCTCAATGGAGAGCCCGGGATCGTCTTTTTGGATAGAATCAATCGCGACAATCCCACTCCAGAACTTGGCGAGATCGAATCCACCAACCCCTGCGGTGAACAGCCGCTTTTGCCCTACGAGGCTTGCAACCTCGGTTCAATTAACCTCTCCAAGTTCGTCAAAGACGGGAAGATCGATTGGGAAGACTTGGGGCAGGTTGTTGATTTGGCAGTGGACTTCCTCGACAACGTTATCGATGTCAATCGCTATCCGCTCCCCGAAATTGAAGAGCTGGCCAAAGCCAACAGAAAGATCGGTCTCGGCGTAATGGGCTTTGCAGATATGCTGTTCATGTTGGAGATCCCGTACAACTCACAGGAAGCTCTGGATCTCGGAGCCCAGATCATGGCCTTCATCGACAAGCGCTCAAAGGAAAGATCCCAGGCAATCGCCCTCGAGAGGGGCAGCTTCCCCAACTTCGAAAAGAGCATTTACAAGGACAAGTATCAGGCTCTAAGAAATGCCACCACTACGACGATCGCACCTACAGGATCGATCAGCATCATTGCAGGGTGCTCTAGCGGCATTGAACCGTTGTTTGCACTGTCCTTTGTTCGGACGATTTTGGATGAGCAGAGGCTTCTGGAGGTTCATCCGATCTTTAGAGAAGTTGCCATGCGCGAAGACTTCTATTCAGATGAGCTGATGGAAAAAATCGCTGAAGAAGGTTCCATCCAGCATATGGAAGAGATTCCCGAGCACTGGAGAAGAGTTTTCGTGACAGCTCACGATATTACGCCTGAATGGCACGTACGCATGCAAGCGGTCTTCCAGCAAAACGGTGTGGATAATGCCGTAAGTAAGACCGTTAACTTCCCGAAAGAGGCAACCAGGGAAGATATTGCTAAGGTGTTTAGACTCGCCTTCGAGCTGGGCTGCAAAGGCGTAACCGTCTATCGCGACGGTTCCAGACAGATGCAGGTTCTAAGCACCGGGAAAACCGAATCCAAGACCCAGGAAGAGGACACCCACAGGATCAGTCCTAGGGTACGGCCAAGCGTAACGTACGGCAGGACTGAAAAGATCAAAACCGGGTGCGGCAGTTTGTATGTAACCATCAACGAAGACGAAAACGGCCTCTGCGAATTATTCGCCAGGCTGGGTAAATCCGGAGGTTGTGCATCAAGCCAGATGGATGCCATCAGCAGGCTGATCTCCCTGGCTATGAGGGCCGGAGTATCTACCGAAGCCATCACCAAGCACCTGAGGGGCATTCGCTGCCCATCACCTGCCTGGACAGAAAACGGAGTAGTTCTCTCCTGCCCAGATGCCATCGGCCTTGCCATCGAGCACTATGTTGCCTGGCGCCAAAACGGCAATGGCGAACACGCCAGCGAGATGGTGTCGGGAAAACTGCCGATGGCCGATGTAGTGAAGCAGACCTCCACTGTAGCTGAAAGCTCCATGGGAGCTTGCCCTGAGTGCGGTGGGCATATGAAGCATGAAGACGGCTGCATGACCTGTCTTTTCTGCGGATTTTCAAGATGCGGTTGATATTTAGCAGGATTTGTGCCCAAATGCGGTAATACTGTAACTGTAGAATCGTTATTACAGGAGTGAGAAAAATGGCTTTAAAAATTGGCGTAATTCACACATCGTTTAGACTTCCGCTGAAAGAGTCGCTTGAGAAAGCTAAGGAGGTAGGCGGCCACGGTGTACAGCTGTGGATCGCAACAGGAGAACTTGCCCCTGAGAACCTCACAGAAACCGGCAAGAAGGATCTCCTGCATCTTTTGGAGTCCAATAACCTGGAAATCTCTGCAACCTGCGGCGATATCGGCGGGTTTGCCAATCCGCAAGGTCTAGAAGAGCGCGTCGAAAGGACCAAGCGCCTGATCGACCTGTCAGTATCTCTGAACGCTCCGATCATGACCACTCATATCGGCGTTGTTCCCGAGGATTGGAGAGAAACCGAACAGGGCAAGATGATGCTTGACGCTGTAAAAGAAGTGGCAAAATACGCAGAAAACCACGGTGCGTTTTTGGCTAGCGAAACCGGTCCTGAAAGTCCGGAGCTTATGAAGGACTTCCTCGATGCAGTGCAGTCCAAGGGTATCGCCGTTAACTACGATCCCGCCAACCTGGTCATGAAGGGCTTCGACTACTTGGGAGGCGTAAAGGTTCTCGCTCCTTATATCGTCCACACTCACGCTAAAGACGGCATCAGAGTTGATGGCAAAGGCCAAGAAGTGGCTCTCGGTGAGGGACACGTCGACTGGGATGCATACATTGCAGCGATGAAAGAGATCGGCTTCAACGGCTACTTCACTATCGAAAGAGAAGTAGGTCCCGATCCAGTGGCAGATATCAAGAAAGCAGCTGACTTCTTGAAAAAATACTAAGTTTTAACTGACTACAGAGGCTGTTGCACGCTTCATTGACAAAGTGTGCAGCAGCCTTTTTATAGAGGGGCAGCTGCTCTAATACGCAGCTGCCCTGCTTGAACAAAGCCCGTTGCAAACAAGGGAAACGGGATTAAGATGAAGAATACTGTAATCAAGTTGTACACCGGTTTTGTGCCATTTGGAGGATGGAGGTTATCTGATGAACGCCGTTTTTCTCATTGCGGCTCTTTTTAACGTAGCAGCTGGCATTATGTACTTGACCAGGCAACGCAACAAAAAGGGTGCAATCTACAGCTTCATTTTGGCAGCAGTGATCCTGATCATTGGACTAATTGTTGGCAAACCTGCATAAAAGCAGAGAAAAGAGCCTGACAGTGTTATTTGTCAGGCTCTTTGCAACCGCGATTTCGCAGGTTGTCAAAGGTTTTTAGTTATTGGTTTATCTTGCAAAAACATGATTGCCGATTCTACGGACAACGGGCCTTGTGAGAACCCAGTTCCACCCTTTGAGTTTGTCAGGGTTGTAGAAGAAGATGCTGTTGTAGCTGGGATCCCAACCGTTGATGGCGTCCTGTGCTGCTTTGTAGGCAGTGCTGCTTGCTGGCTTGTAGATGTGACCGTTAGAAACCGGCTCAAATGCATGTTTTTCGTAGACTACGCCTTCAAGAGTATTGGGAAAGCGGGAATCCTTCATGCGATTCAAAACAACAGCGGCAACTGCAACTTGTCCTTCATAAGGTTCTCCCTGAGCTTCGGCGTGAACGAGCCTTGCCAGAAGATCGATGTCCAGATTGGTCTGTTGGCTGGCCCCGCCAGAGGAGACCCTTAAGACTTGGCCTGGATAAATCATATCTGATGTCAGTCCGTTTAGCGACTTAATGGAATTCACCGTAGTGCCGTATTTGGAAGCAATCTTCCAGAGGGTGTCTCCCATTTGGACCGTGATGGTACTGCCACCTCCGGAACCAGTAGAAGGCACGGTGATCACCTGACCGGGGTAGATCATGGTTCCCACACCTGGATTCAACTTCCTCAAGGTTTCCAAGCTGGTTCCGTGCTTGTTGGCGATGATCCAGAGTGTATCTCCCGATCTTACTGTATATGAACCAGCAAATACATAGACTGATACTGCAACCATTACAGCAGTGATCACCAGTGATTTTCTCAGGCTTATTCTGTTTTTTTGTCGCAAAGATGGTCCTCCTTCCAAACTTTGTGAGTTCGTGCCTAGTGATATACCGATCACTCAGGCTTACCCACATTATAAGATCTTTCACAAATGGTGTCATTGCACTATTTCTGGCACCTTAACCAGCTTTGGAAATCTCTAGGAAGAAGGCCTGCACACTTCAGATGTTAATAATCGCCCTCATCCTGCCATATAGTCTGTAAGAGGAGGGTCGAAGATGAGCTCAGTGTGGGCAGGTTTGATGATTATCGGTATTGTCTCGGCGATTCTCGAAGGTAAGCCTGAAAGGCTTTTGGTTTGCATAACCCAGGGTGGAAGCGATTCCATACAGTACGTATTGAGTCTGTTTGGTATTATGGCTTTTTGGTCCGGCATCTATGGGATTTTGGACAAAACGGGACTTTTGGGCTTTTTGACCGCAAAATTTGCCAGACCTATATTCAAAAGAGTTTTCCGCAGACCGCTAAGCCCTGCCCAGGAGGAGGCTATCTTTGCCAGTATCGCTGCCAACCTCCTTGGCCTCGGAAACGCGGCAACGGTCTGGGGTCTTAGAGCCATGGCCGAGTTAAAAAAAGGCGGACAGCTCACACCGAACATGGCAACGTTCCTGGTACTTCTTAGCACTGGCTTTACGGTGTTTCCGTCAACGGTGATCAGCATGAGAGCGGCTGTGGGCTCCCAGAAAGCGGCGTTGATCTGGGTGCCGACGCTAGTCGTTTCTGTCTTTGGAGCAGCCCTTGCTTTACTCCTCGATCGGCTGTGGGGTGAGGGGTAAATGAGTGGGTACGTGCCGGCGTTGATTGTCTTGTTTTGCATCGTCTTGGGATTGAAGGCCAGAATCAACATTTTCGAGCACTTCTACGAAGGCGCAAAAGATGGCATCATTGCCCTTTGGCGCATCCTCCCCACAATTATCGGCATATTTGTAGCTATGGCACTGGTTAGAAACGGTATACTGTGGGGGTATATAGTAGATACGATCGGCCTTGTTCTCAGTCCATTTGGCGTCTCGAAGGAGCTGGTGCCACTGGCCTTGATGCGGCCGTTTTCAGGCTCCGCATCCCTTGCTATCCTGACAAAACTCCTTGGGGAACACGGTCCCGATTCGCTGATTGGTCTCAGCGCATCCACGTTCATGGCCAGCACCGAAACTGCGTTTTACGTCGCAGCGACCTACCTGGCCTCAGTACAGATCAAAAAAAGCAGGCATATTTTTATAGTAGCTTTAGTTGTGCAGTTCTTGGTCCTTATCGCAAGCAGCCTTATATGGAGAGTTCTGTTATAACTTAAAGCAAATGCCAGTGTTCATGTTTGACCGTTCTTGTTATAATGCTTTTAGAGAAAGGGGTGAGCATTTTGCATGAGGTAAAGGTACGCGGAGTAGGTATTGATCCCAAGACAATGAGTATTGTTCTACTCTTATCCAGTGGGGACAAGGTTTTACCGATGTTTATCGGCATTGCCGAAGCAACTGCTATAGCATCCGAGCTAGAAGGTGTAAAAAGCCCAAGACCTCAAACCCATGATTTGATGATTAGGATTTTAACAACCTTAAAATACCGCATTGAAAAAGTAGATATCACCGATTTTAAGGACAATACGTATTATGCAGTTATCACGCTTGTTCAAGACGGTACAGGAGATGGTGCTCCTGTAAAGCTAGAGATTGATGCTCGCCCTTCTGATGCTGTAGCGTTGGCACTTAAGAGCAATGCCCCAATCTACTTGAGTGAGAAGCTAGCTGGTGATCTGGTCTTAAGGGAAGTCGATGTCGAGATAATCTCCAACGTAAAAATGCCGTCAAATGAACCGATTGCAAAAGATGAAGTCGAGGCTTTCAGGCAGTTTTTGGATGATGTGACCCCTGAAGAATGGAATCGCTTTATCGATAAGTAGCAAATTTTTGCAACTACAGTCGGGAGTGCTGCTGACCTACCAAAAGAGGTAGGGAGCAGTGCTCCCTTTATTGCCTTAGGTAAGCGTTTTATGCAAGCAGTATGTAAGCGGTTTATTCTACTCCAGTAAGGATGCTGCACTGCCAACGCTTTTCCAGAGGCAGCGTTGGCATATTCTCCTGCTAGGTATTTGTTACTAGTTTTGGAAGAAAACGCAAGAAACAGACTCACTTGGGACTTAAGACCTATAACTGAGAAAAAGTAAAAAAGCCTTTTGTGGTGAATTTACTCTTAAAGAAAAACTACCAGTTTTTGACTCTGAGAACCGTTTTCAAATCCATTTTGAGAAAGGTGTTGATATAATGCGCATCTTCAATGATAAGGACAAGCTCCTTCATGAGGCTTTGAACGTAAGCAGCAAAAGGTTTAACCAGATTGCCAACAATATCGCCAACGTCAATACTCCCGGGTACATAGCTCAGGATATGGATTTTGCCGCAGAACTGAAACGCAGCCTAGGAGGAAACACCAGTCTTCCTCTAGCTAGAACCAACCCAAACCACATTCCGGCGAACGTTCAGACAGGAAGAGCTCAGGTGCGTACAACTCCTCAGGCAAATTACCTCATGCGTACCGATGGCAACAACGTGGACATCGAAAAAGAAGTTGCTGCCTTGGTGGAAAACAACCTTTACTATTCCGGGGTTGCAACGGGGCTGAGCAACAAGTTCAAACTCCTGCAATCTGTTCTCCAAGGAGGTAGACAATAATGGGTATGTTCTCTATTTTAGAAATTAGCGCCTCTGGTCTTACTGCAGAACGGCTGAGGATGGATATCATTTCCAGCAACATTGCCAACGCAAACTCCACCAGAACGGAAACAGGTGGAGCTTACCAGAGGAGAGTACCTGTTTTTGCAACGATCCTGGAAAGCGAGATGAACAAGGGCAGTGGTGGAAGCACTGCAACCGCCAGAGTTCCTAAAGGGGTAAAGGTTGTGGGTGTTGCCGTGGACAACTCTCCATTTAAGCTGATCTACGACCCAGATCATCCCGATGCCAACGAAGAAGGCTACGTAGAGATGCCCAACGTTGATGTGGTCAAAGAGATGGTTGACCTAATCACTGCGAGCCGGGCATACGAGGCCAATGTTCAAGTGATCAATGCCTACAAGTCCGCAGCAGCGAAAGCTCTGGAAATTGGACGCTAAGGAGGTTCTGTGAATGAACGTTTCAGGGGTTGGCAAACTCGCAAATCTCAACACGGAAAATAAGTCTGCCCAGAAGGTCTTAACCGATTCCTTCGGCAGTTTTCTAAAAGATGCATTAAGCAGCGTTAACCAGGCGCAGCTTGAGGCTGAAGAAGTGAGCGTTCGGGTGGCACTGAAGGATCCTACTGTTGAACTTCACGACCTCACCATTGCAGCACAAAAAGCGGCTATAGCGCTAGACATTACACTGGCAATTAAAGACCGACTTATTGAAGGATACAAAGAGATCATGAGGATGCAGGTTTAATAAAGGAGTAGGGTTAGAATGAACCAATTGGCGCAGCTGGGGAATCAAATAAAAGAACTGTGGCAAAACCTCGACAAAAAGATCAAATGGCTCGCCATAATCTTGTCTGCATCCATTTTTGTGACACTTGTGGCGATCTCGATCTGGGGCAACACCAAGGAGTTTTCGCCGCTGTTTTACGACCTTGCCCTTGTGGATGCAGGTCAGATCATGGCCGCTCTAGAGGAAGAGAAAATCCCCTACCAGCTAAAAGATGGTGGAAGGACGATTTTGGTGCCATCGGACAAGGTGGACAGCTTGCGGATTAAGCTGTCTGCATCGGGGCTCTTGACCGGTGGCGTGGTAGGCAATGAGTTATTTGATCAAACAAAATGGGGTATTACAGATTTTGAACAACAGCAGATGTTCAAAAGAGCCCTCGAAGGCGAGTTAGTCCGAAGCATCCGGACCCTCAGCGGCGTGAAAGATGCACGGGTGCACGTGGTTTTGCCGGAATCATCTCCCTTTTTAACCGACACTGGAACTGCAACAGCTTCTGTGGTGCTGACTCTAGAGCCGTATGCCAGAATCAGTACAGATCAGATCAAAAGCATAGCTAACTTTCTTGCGGGAGCAGTTCCGGGACTGTCGCCCCAAAATGTTACCATCATGGATAGTTCGTGGAACGTATTGTCGGATCCGTCCATGTTTAACACGCAGTTCGGCCAATCAACCGCGCCTTCCAATCAGCTTGAGCTGAAGCGCCAGATTGACAGAGAACTGGCGGTTAACCTTCAGAGCATGCTCGAGCGGATCTTCGGCTTTGGCAATGCCATCGTGAGAGTCTCTGCAGAAGTCGCCTTCGACTACAAAGAGACTACAGCCGAAAGGTATGAGCCGGTAACCGGAAATCGCGGCATTGTTCGAAGCGAGCAGCAGAGCCGAGAAGTTCAATCAGGGACGAGCAGCTCTGTTCCGATCGGCGTAGCCGGTATCACCAGCAACATACCAGGATACACCTTCGACACTAACACCCAAGATAGCAGTTCTTACGAGCGTTCCGATACTATCACCAATTACGAAATCTCCAAGGTGCTAGAGCATCATGTGGTAGCACCTGGTTCCATAAAAAGGTTATCTGTAGCAGTCTGGCTCCACGGCGACTTGGATGAAAGCACCAAAGAGATGGTCAGGCAAGCTGTGATTGCAGCCAGCGGTCTTGATTTTGGGAGAGGAGATCAGCTGACCGTGGAAAGCATGCCTTTCTTCACTGCTGAAACCGTTACCGAAGCACCACTTGTTGCAGCCGGTCCCGAATTACCTTACATCTACATCGTGCCGGTGGCAGTAGTCCTCTTGTTGGTGCTGTTGTTTGCACTGCGCGGTCGCACCAGACGCCAGAGAGAAGCTGCCGTACTTGAAGAGACTGCAGCTGTTACTGAAGCCGAGGAAGAACAAGAGAGTGTTCCTGCTCCACGGCTTACTCTTGAAAGAGAACTGAAGCTTGTTGCCAGACAGAAACCTGAAGAAGTTGCTAAAGTGCTTCAGTCCTGGTTGGCTGAAGATTAGGAGAGAGAGGTGGCTGAAATGCAACAATTTAGAAGCAGACGCGGAGGACTAACAGGAAAGCAAAAAGCGGCCATTCTCATGGTGACTTTAGGACCGGAACTGTCTGCAAATGTCTATAAACATCTGAGAGAAGAAGAGATCGAAGACCTCACCCTGGAGATCGCCAACATCAAAAAAGTCGAACCGCAGCTGAGAGACGAGATATTGGCGGAGTTTAAAGAGATCGCTAAAGCCCAGGAATATATCGCCACAGGCGGTATCGAGTATGCCAGAGATCTTCTGGAGAAGGCTTTCGGTCCGGTCAAGGCAGAGGAGATCATCCTGAGGCTGACCTCTTCGCTGCAGGTCAGGCCCTTCGACTTTGCCAGAAGAGCCGACCCCAATCAGCTGTTCAACTTCATCCAGGGGGAGCATCCCCAGACGATCTCCTTGATCATGGCCTATCTCCAGCCTGAACAGGCTGCAGCCATTCTGTCGTCTCTTTCTCCGGAAGAACAGGTCGAAGTGGCCAAGCGTCTTGCTACCATGGAAGGGACAAGCCCTGAGGTCTTGAGCGAAGTTGAGTCGGTGTTGGAAAAGCGCCTGGCAAGCTTCATCAACCAGGAATCCACAAGCGCCGGCGGCATCCAAGCTGTAGTTGAGATTTTAAACAGGGTAGACAGGACTACAGAAAAGACCATCATGGACGGTCTGGAGACCGTCGATCCGGAACTTGCAGAAAGCGTCAGAAAGCGCATGTTTGTCTTCGAAGACGTTGCAGGTCTCGACGACAGAGCCATTCAGCGTATTATCCGCGAAGTCGAGTCCAAAGACTGGGCATTGGCGCTTAAAGGCAGCAACGAAGTCGTCCAGCAGAAGATCTTCAAGAACATGTCCCAGAGAGCCGCGTCCATGCTTAAAGAAGAGATCGACTACCTCGGACCGGTTAGACTTAGAGATGTTGAAGAAGCCCAGCAACGGATTGTTGCCATCATACGGAAGCTTGAAGATGCTGGCGAAGTTGTCATAAGTAGGGGCGGTGAAGATGAGATCATCGTCTAAGCTGCTTAAAGACGGCTTCCTGCTGTCAGATGAGATTGTCAGTCTGGATGCTGAAAAAGAGGCTTTTATCGCAGAAGAAGAAACTGCCGCGGTAGCAGAGGAACTCCACCAGGAAGTCGATCTGGAAGATGTCCAAAGACAGGCGAAAAGGATCTACGCCGAAGCTCAGCAAAAGGCCGCCCTGTTGATAGATGCTGCAGAAAAAGACGCTGTGAAAATAAGAGAAAAGGCCTACAGGGAGGGCTATGAGGAAGGCCTAAGTAAGGCAAGAGTAGAACACGAGGAAAACCTCCAAGTGTGGCTGGCAAACTTTTCGACAGCTCTGGAAGAACTCACCGAAACGAAAAAACGCCTGGCAGATGAAGCCCACGAAGCTCTGCTTCAGCTTCTTCGGGTCAGCATCGAGAAGATCTGTTACACCGCTGTTGACGATGCACTGATCCTTAGAGTCTTGGATGAAACGCTACCGTTAATTGAGGAGTGCACTGAACTGGTGGTAGAAGTCAACCGCGAGGAACTAGACCTTGTCACCGCCAACAAGCACCTCATCCTGCAAAAGTGCGTAAACGTAAAGGAACTGAAGATTGTCCCTTCAGATCGCGTTGAAAGAGGCGGCTTTTTAGCTACCAGCAACACGGGAAACATCGATGCCACGCTTTCTACCCGCATAGACAGCATTATCGACCGCTTTAGAAGCAGAGAGGTACAGGTTGAAGGTGAATCTGATGAGTAGATGGCAGAATTTGCTTGACGAGGTAAAAAGCACCAGTCCCGTGAAGATGTACGGGCAGATCGACCAGGTCACGGGCTTGGTTATGGTCTCCAACGGCCCTAAAGCTGCCGTCGGCGAGATCTGCCAGGTTTCTACCGGAAACGGCCAGGTGCTGGCGGAGGTGGTGGGCTTTCGGGACAAAAAGATCCTCCTCATGCCCATCGGCGAAATGGACGGCNNACGGCATCGTTCCCGGAGCAGAAGTCTCGGCAACGGGACAACCCCTCACAGTCAGAGTGTCCGAAAAACTTCTAGGACGGGTTCTCGACGGCCTCGGCAACCCTATGGATGGGTTGGGTGAAATCGCTGACTTCGACCTCTACCCAATAGTTAACAAACCCCCGCATCCGCTGAAAAGACAGCGGATTCAGCACCCCTTACCCTTGGGAATCAAAGCCATAGACGGGCTGCTTACCTGCGGCAAGGGGCAGAGGCTCGGGATCTTTGCCGGCAGCGGTGTGGGCAAATCTACCTTGATGGGTATGATCGCCCGCAACACTGCAGCTAGCGTCAACGTCATCGGCCTCATTGGCGAACGCGGCCGCGAAGTCCGCGAGTTTATCGAAAGAGATCTACAGGAAGAGGGTTTGAAGCGGTCGGTAGTGGTGGTATCTACCTCTGACCAACCTGCACTGGCCCGCATTAAAGCGGCGTTTGTAGCAACTACAATTGCCGAATACTTCAGAGATATGGGGCACGATGTCCTGTTGATGATGGATTCTGTCACCAGGTTTGCCATGGCCCAAAGAGAGGTAGGTCTGGCAACTGGAGAGCCCCCGACAACCAGAGGTTACACACCTTCGGTTTTTGCCCTCCTGCCCAAGCTTTTAGAGAGGGCCGGAGCAGGCGAGCGGGGTTCGATCACCGGGCTCTATACGGTTCTGGTTGAAGGCGATGACCTGAACGAGCCGGTCTCCGACACCGTGCGCGGTGTTCTCGACGGCCACATCGCTCTCTCTCGAGAACTGGCAGAAAAAGGACACTATCCCGCCATAGATGTTTTGGCTAGCGTCAGCCGTTCCATGCCTGACATTACAGATAAAACCCACAGAAACAACGCCAAACATCTCCGGAGGGTTCTGGCGAGCTACAGAGGTGCAGAGGACCTGATTAACATCGGAGCCTACGAACCTGGGAGCAACGCCGATATCGACTACGCCCTGGAAAAGATTGAGGCGGTGAACCAGTTCTTGCGCCAGGAAGTAGAGGAAAAGCTGGACTTTGACACCACCCTCACTAATCTACAGGCCATCTTTGCGGAGTGATCTTCGTGAAAAAATTCAAGTTTAGCCTGCAAAAAGTCCTAGATGTGGCCAGAGCCAAAGAAGACATGGCTCTAGAGGAGTTTGCCAAGGCTCAGAATCTCGTGCTGCAGCAGAAGAACTTCATTCACAACTTGGAAGTGAAGTACCAGAGCGTTAGGTTCGGTTCGGAGGAAGAAGAGATACTGTCTCTTGTCAACCGAGAAAGCTACCTGCAAGCGCTCATGGTGCGGATTGAACGAGCTTACCAGAAGCTCGCCGAACTGGAAGATGACCTCAAGACCAAGCGGATGATTTTGATAGATGCCATGCGAAACAGAAAGCTCCTGGAAAAACTCAGGGAAAAAGCTCAGGAGAGGTACAAGAAAGCAGTAGAACACGAAGAGCAGCTCTTTCTAGACGAAATCGGGATACTCGCTTTCTCTAGAAAAGAGGGGGAATACAGATGAAGTGGTTCATGGTAGTACTTGCCGTCATAGCTGCACTTATAGTTGGTATCTACGTTTTGGACCTGGCCGACATCATCGATGTGAAGGCCATCACAATGACGGCTTTGGACAAGTGGAGTGTTACCCACCCCTATATTGAAACATACAGGCTGGGCCTCAGCGAGGACATACTGCTCCAGGAGAAAAAAGATGAGCTTTTGGCTTTTGAAGCAGAACTCTTGGAGATACAAAGTGGACTCATGGAGCGTCAAAAGAACCTGGATAGAAGAGAACAGGAACTAAACAGCCGCGAAAAAAGGCTGGAAGATGAGAGATTGGCTTTGGAAAAGGACCGGCAGGATCTTTTAGCGATCAAGGCAAATGTGGAGAGCCTCAGAGTTGAAGCTATGCTCCTCAGTGAAATGGAAACCAGATCGGTTCTCGCAATCCTCGAGAACCTTCCCGAAGATAGAAAGGTGGATCTATTAGCCAGTATGGACCAGGATACGGTGATTGCCATTCTGCAGAGTATGGATCCACAAGAAGCAGCAGCGCTGCTTCCCAAAGTATCCAGCAAAATGGAAGGGAGGTGAATGGATGGATGTAGGAATTGTAAGTCTGGAGGCTGCGTTAAGCCTGTCTAAAGAGCCTGCAAAGTCCAGAAGCGAGCCTCTGGGGTTTGGTGCCTTTCTCAAAGCGGCAATACAGGGCAAGAAGCCTTCAAGCGGCAAGCCAGAGCCCGAAGTGCAAGAGCAGCAGGAGTCTGAGCTTGTCGGCGAATCAGAACCTGTAGCTGCCTTTTGGAATCTGCAGTTTGCACCAGAGATTAGGCCTCAAGCTGATGAGGTTCAAGAAGGTGAATCTGTTGAGCCTCTAGGTCTTTGGGAGCAGGACCTTAAAAGCACAGATCTCTCTTTGGAACAGCTAACTGCAGCAGTGCCTGCGCCAGCAGATGGTGGGCAAGAGGGAAACTTCCTCGAGCTCTACGGGATGGAAGTAGTGGGAGAAGCATTGGAAACAGAAATTGAGCTTACCGAACTTCCCCTTGAAGTGCCGCTTGAAGCACCGCCAGCTACCGCTCTAGAAGCAGCTTCTGATGCAGTTGCAAGTGAAGACCAAGGTGTTTCTCAGGTTGGGGTCAGCATCATCGAAGACCTACCTGCAGGCACCGATAACCTCGGAATCTTGGAAGGCGAAACCTCTGAACTTACTGCTGTAGATCTGCTTAAAGAGACATACCCCAGACAAACCTACGGCAGCACTCTAGAAGCAGAGCCGAAGGCTGAGGTTGAAGTGGCTTCTCTTCACACAAGAGCGGCGGTAAGCTCCAGAAGCGCAAAAGAAGCTTCAACGACAGAGGTTCAGCTAGTGAGCCCTCTAGACCGCAAAGCGGTGCTGCAGGCCTACGGCAAGCTTTCCAAGCTCCAAAAGTCCCTAGAAGCATCACCAGAAATCAGCAAACTGCCAGAAGAAGGAACGAGTTTGGAAGAAGAAGCGGAGGTTTCCGCGGTGCGTGGGGCCACATCTGAAGCTTGGGATGAGTCCATCGGAACTTCCGATGGAAAAGATCTCGTGGCAGCGGAAAAGAGCCGTTTCGAGGTTCGAAGGACCGGGGATGTGCAGAAAGAAAAACAGCCGCTAAACCTTGAGTTCGAAGTGAGCTTTGCCGAAGCGCTGAAAGAGCTCGGTGCTAGGGAGCTTTCGGGGAGCACACCAAGTAGGGTGCAGGGAGACAGAGCCCTGGAGGTTTTGGAGTACGACCAGTTCTTTGAGGTCCTGGCAGGGAGGCTGACCAGCGCTTCTGAAGAAGAGCAGTCGGTAAACATCAGACTCTACCCAAAAGAGTTGGGTGAGCTGAAGATCTCCGTTAGCGTGAAGGCAGACGTTGTGCAGCTGAAGCTTGAGACCGAAACCGTTCTCAGCCAGAGGATCATCGAAGAGCAGCTTCCGGTCTTAAAGAAAGCTTTGGAGAGTCAAGGTCTCCAGCTTGGCGAGTTCAGTCTGGGAACCAACTTTTTCAACCATCAGGGAAGCTACGAAACAAGGCTGGAACTAGCCAGCGAGTTTTCCAAGCTGATGAGCTTGAATGGGAGATCTGAAGAAGGCATACCTTCAGAAAATCCACCGGAGGTAGCCTACACCAAACCTAAAGACGGTTTGGTAGACTACCGCGTATAAGGCAGGTGATTTAAGTGCGAATTGAAAGCCAGAGCAGTATTTCTCTGCAGAAAAGCGAGACTGACAGGAACATCCTTGGCAAAGACGACTTTCTTAAACTGCTTATCACTCAGCTAAGGTACCAGGATCCAACCAATCCTGTAGACGACAAAGAGTTCATCGCACAGATGGCGCAGTTCAGCTCCTTGGAGCAGATGCAGAACCTGAATAAATTGGTTCAGGAGTACGTAGGCACGCAGCAGGCGATGACGATGTTTGCTCAAGCAACCAACCTTATCGGTCTTCAGGTGAAGGTGGACAAGGGCGACGGTACCGTTGACGAAGGCACAGTTGAAGCCGTTCGGTTCAGTACAGCAGGACCGGTGATTATGGTAAACGGCAAAGATTATCTAATAACCGATCTGATTGAAATAAGCAAGTAGGTGAGATGCATGACTCCGATAATTAAACCCAAGATCACGCCTCACCTGTCCAATGTTCAGCCAACTAGTACCCAAAGCACTAAACGACCTCCTCAAGGTGACTTTGCGAGCCACCTCGAGAAAGCACTAGGTGAAGAAGTTAGATTTTCCAAACACGCTCTACAGAGAATTCAGAGCAGGGAGCTAACTCCCAGCGATACGCAGATCAAGAGGCTGAATGAAGGGGTAATGCTGGCAAAAGAGAAGGGCAGCCAGAATACTCTGGTGCTCGTCGACGACTTGGCGTTTGTAGTAAGCGTGAAGAACAACACGGTTGTCACTGCCCTATCGGGAAGAGAGACAGCTAGGAAAGTTTTTACGCAGATTGACAGTACGGTAATAAATTAAAAAAAGCGGGCCCTGCAAAGGACGCTTTATGCCGCGGATCGACGGAAGCGGCATGAATGGAGGGTATGACTATGATGCGTTCGCTTTACTCAGGCGTTACCGGCCTGAGAACACATCAGACCAAAATGGACGTTATTGGCAATAACATTGCCAATGTCAATACAGTCGGTTTTAAAGGTTCACGGGTAACTTTCCAGGAAATCCTCACCCAGACCATCAGAGGCGCAACTGCACCTCAGGACGACAAAGGCGGCATTAACCCAATGCAGGTAGGCCTTGGTGTCGGTCTTGGATCCATTGAAACCGTCCATAAACCAGGAAACCTTCAAGGAACGAGCAATGCCTCGGACCTGGCCATTGAAGGCGACGGGTTTTTCGTGGTGTCCGACGGTAACAAAAACTACTACACCAGAGCGGGTGCGTTCAGCTTGGACGACGACAACAACCTGGTTTCTTCAAACACGGGAATGACCGTCATGGGCTGGATGGCTGTCAACGGCAAGATTGATCTCAATAAACCTCTGGAGAGAATCCAGATCGTTAAAGGAGATACCATCGAGCCGGTTGCCACCTCCAACATTAACTACTCCGGCAATCTCAACGCCAACACTACGGGCAAGTTGGAACTCAAAGCCAATCCGTGGGTGGTTTCCAGCGGTGCCCATTCAGCTAGATTGCACATGGCCTTGGAGCCGACAGGAGACTTCAACGAGTTCCGCTTTGTGATTTCTCCGGTGTCCGGCAGGATTACCACTGTTAGCGGACCGCAGGCCAACATCACCGGTGTGATCGAACTGAACAGCGATGGTTCTATAAAATCGATACAGATGGATTCAACTGAGACTTTCACCATCAGCGCAAGCGACGATCCGGCATCGGTGATCGGCGATCTAGTTATCGATCCGTCAGATCCCAGCTCTCTGTTTGCTGTGGGAGGAGAAAAACTCGCCCTTTCGGATTTCCTCTTCACTCCCGCAGATCCAGCTGTTACTGCACTGCAGATTATCGATTCCCAGGGCAATGAGCACGAAATCACGATGAAGTTTACCAAGCTCGCCAACAACCAGTGGCGTTGGGAGGTAGACTCACCGAACCTGGAGACTCTAGGTGCCGCATACGGTGAAATCACCTTCACTTCTGGAGGTACAGTGCAGAACGTAACCTATTTCGACGCAAGCGGTAATGTCGCGTCTTCCCTGCGCTTTAGAGTGCCGGGAGATGCCGATGTGCTTGTCATTCAAGCTGCCTTCGATAAATTGACCCAGTTTGCCCAGCAGACAGACCTAAAGCGTGATCACAACGGTTACAAAGCCGGTACACTGGACGACTTCTTGGTGGACACAAGAGGTGTTATCACAGGTATCTACTCCAACGGTCTAAACAGAGCCATTGGACAGATCGCAGTGGCAAACTTTGCCAACCCAGCCGGTCTCCTCAGGGCACCTGGTACTCTGTTCGAAGAGTCTTCTAACTCCGGCGCAGCCCAAATTGGTGCGCCTGGCACTGGCGGAAGAGGCTCGGTCAAGCCATCCACACTGGAGATGTCCAACGTGGATCTGTCAGAAGAGTTCACGGAGATGATCATTACTCAGCGCGGGTTCCAAGCCAACTCCCGCATTATTACCGCAAGCGATGAAATGCTCCAAGAGATAGTCAATCTGCGTAGATAGTATCTAGTGGCCTGGCTTCCAGGCCACTAGGTTGATCTAATCCAGGTCTGGAGGGGAATGTATGCTTAAGCTGACCAAACTCGATGGCAAGACCTTTTACCTGAACTCTTTTTGGATAGAAACCGTTGAAGCTACGCCCGACACCGTCATAACTTACGCAGGTGGCAAAAAAGTCATCGTTAAAGAAAACACAGAAGAGATCATCGAAACGATTCAGGCATTGAAACGCAACATTAGGGTTCTCAATGCATAGGGGGTGGAGTTTTTGGACCTAGGTACACTACTTGGTTTTGTATTGGGCTGGGTGGTCGTAATTTGGGCGATTTTGCTGGAACCTCGCAGCGCCGGAATATTCATCCATATTCCGTCGATGCTGATCACCTTCGGGGGAACGGTGTTTTCTACAGTCATGAACTTTCCCCTAAAGGACCTGGCAAAGCTACCCAAGATCGTTGCCATCGCCCTGAAAGAGGATTCGTATAACCCACAGGAAGTCATTTCCTCGTTGGTGCACTTGGCAGACAAAGCTCGTAGAGAAGGGCTTCTGGCTCTGGAAGACGATCTGCAAAACGAAAACGATGAGTTTCTGAAGAAGGGCATTCAACTGGTAGTCGACGGCACCGATCCGGATCTGGTCAGAAGCATCTTGGAGATCGAGATTTCCTACCTTGAGGAAAGGCACCAGATGGGCCAGAACATCTTTAAGTTCGTGGCCAACATGGCTCCGGCTTTTGGTATGCTCGGTACGTTGATCGGTTTAATTCAGATGCTTACCACCATCGACAACCCAGATGCTATCGCTGCAGCCATGGGTGTTGCGCTGATTACCACCTTCTACGGCTCACTTCTTGCCAACGTGGTTGCTACTCCGCTCGCAGGAAAGCTTGCAATCAGATCGAGAAATGAGGTATTGTTGAAGGAACTCATGGTAGAAGGCATTCTGTCTCTGCAAGCTGGTGAGAACCCACGCATAGTGGAAGAGAAGCTGAAATCGTTCCTCTCACCGCAAAGCCGCAACGGACTCCAGGAGTTCAGAAGAGATAGGGAACAGGTGATGCGCAGTGCGTCGTAGAAAAAAACCTCAGGCAGAAGAAGGTGGCGGAGCACCCGGGTATATGACTACTTGGGGTGACATGATGAGCTTGCTTCTCTGCTTTTTCATCCTGCTTTACAGCTTTTCATCCCTTGATAACCAACGGTTTAGAGAAATTATGGTGGCTTTCAAGAACATGGCAGGGTTTTTGGATGGAGGAACCAACCTTATACCTGAAGGCTACAACTCCGAGGAGCTTTCACCGTTTGCAGACTCAAGCCAGATTCAGCTTCAAAGCTTAGAGGCTCTTGCTGCTGTAATCCAAGATCTTTTAGAAGAAGAAGGATTTGTGGATCAGGTAGAACTCTCCCTAGAAGATCGCGGTTTGGTGATGCGTTTTAAGGATGTGGTTCTCTTTGATATAGGTTCGGATGCACTGAAAGAAGCACCAAAGGAGATGCTCAAAAAACTCAGCGTCATCCTGGAAAAAGTTCCCCTGCCCATTCGCATCGAGGGCCATACAGACAACGTCCCCATCAATAACGCGAGATTCCCTTCCAACTGGGAACTCTCGGTAGCTAGAGCAGTTAAAGTTGTGCGCTTCTTGATCGAAGAGGGTTCGCTGGACTCCGAAAGGCTTTCGGCGTTGGGTTATGGCGAGTACCGTCCCATCGAATCCAACGCTACTCCCGAAGGTAGGAACAGGAACCGCAGGGTTGATATTATAGTTTTGCATCCGTCGCTAGCAGGAAGCGAACCCGGTGCCGAATGGCTTGAAGAGTTAAGTAGGACTTACCCAGTTAAGTAAGGCAAGAGAGGATGAATTGGATGGCTGAAAAAGGCAAGATTGTCGTAGATGCCAAATTCGTGGTGTTTTTAATAGCTTTGGTAATTCTGGCTACATCAGGTAGCGCTCTGCTTACTAGTCGCCTACTTGCCCAGCCTAAAGTCGTCGAAGCGGTGGAGGACAAACCTGAGTTCGGTCCCCGCGTGGAGTTTGACGCCATTACCGTCAACTTACAAAACGGTGTACTCGGTCAAAAAGCTCCGCTTATCCGCGTGAAGCTGGTCGTGGAGCTCGGCACCGAAAAAATCCCCGACGACTTTGACGTGTACAAGCCCGTTTTGCAGGATAAGGTAATCGAGCTTTTACGCAGCAAGACAGCAACAGATCTAACAGGCGGAGAAGGTCAGATTAGACTCAGACAGGAGATCCGAAAGGCATTCAACGAGATACTGCCGAGAGAACCTGTTACCAGCGTTTACTTTACTGAATTCTTGATTGGCAATTAGAGATAAGGTGGTGAGCTAAATGAACGAGATACTGTCGCAGCAGGAACTTGACGCGTTACTTTCCAGCGTGAAAGAGACCGTCACTGGTCAGACGAAGAAGATCAAACGCTATGATTTCAAGCATCCTGATAAGTTCTCCAAAGACCATATGAGAACGCTGCAGATGCTCCACGAGAACCTGGCAAGACTGTGGTCGTCATCGTTGTCAGCTCACCTCAGGGCCCCGGTCCACATCGAACTTATCTCTCTTGAACAGACAAGTTATGAGGAGTTTGTCAGCAACCTCCCCAATCCCACACTCATGGCCACCATCTCTCTGGATCCCCTTCCGGGATACATGATCTGGGAGATCAACCCTGATATCAGCATCTGCATAGTTGAAAGGCTTTTAGGTGGATACGGGGATTCTAAAGATCACATCCGCCAGCTCACCGAGATCGAAGTCACGGTGATCAGAAACATGATCGACAAACTCACCCCCGATGTTCACAACGCTTGGATCAACGTGGTGAGTCTAAGACCTGAGCTGGTTAACCTTGAGTCCAACCCCATGTACAGTCACGCAGCTCCGCCTACGGAGATGGTGATTGCCGTTACAATGGAGATGAGCCTTCTCAACAGGGTAGGTAAGATGAACATCTGCTTGCCCTACACCATGCTCGAGCAGGTCATGTCCAGGCTGAGCGCGCAGTTCTGGTTTGCCACCGACAAGACCGGAAGCGACGAGTCGGCAATGCGCAAGCTCAAAGACCTATTAAGGCCTACCGAGTTCGAACTCGTACTCGAGCTCGGCAAAGCGCAGATCACAGTGGGTCAGCTCTTGGAGATGGAAGTGGGCGACGTATTGACTTTGGAGTCGCAGATCGGCGATCCTCTGGAGGTCAAGCTGAACGGAAAAACCAAGTTTTTGGGCCGGCCGGGCCTTGTGGGCAAGAAGCTCGGTGTGGAGATACTGGATGTAGTTTCAGATGGAGGTAAGCAAGATGAGTGATCACCTTTTATCTCAAAGCGAAATAGATGCTCTGGTAAAGGCAGGAGCGAAAAAAGGCAAGAGCCCGGCAAAACAGGAAGTGCGACCTCCTGCAGAAGTAGTGAAGAAGCTCTTTACTGCACTAGAGCCCAAACTCGGGGAAGCCCTTGGCCTGCTTACAGCCAATCGTGCCGTCACCTTTGCAGCCGAGTGCTACGTCAAAAAAGGCGCTGAAGTTGACGACAAGAGGTATGTGATCAGCCTAGGTAGTACAGAAGAGCAGGTTGAAGTGCTGATCTTTGTAGATGAACAGGCAGCTTCCAGCATTCTCAAAAAGATATCCGAAGAGCCCGAGCGTACTGAAGAGTACTTTACAGCTAGCAATATGGAGGTCTTCGGCAAGGTCATCGAAGTGTTGGCAGACGAGTTTTCCGCGCAGACATCGGACCTTGCAGAACGGCGCATCTCCCTTTCTGTAGCTCTACCTAAAGGTCTCAGCAGCCTGCAGGAGTTCTTGGATTCCAAAGCAGAGTACGTCGTACTAAAATACAATCTTGAATGGAATGAGGATGAGGTAGGTATGCTTGGTTTTGTCATGAAAAACGACGATGTCCCGCTGATCCTTCCCGATGAAGACCAACAAGAAACGGTTTCTAGCATCGACGATCTGATCGAAGACAGCAACAACGGGCAGGATGAAGACATCTTTGCTCACCTTATGAATGAGTTATCAAGCGAAGAAGAGCCAGCTGAAGAGGTTGTGGTAAAGCCAGTACAGTTCGGCAATCTCAAAGGCGGAAGTAAGCAACCTGTCAAAGGGGAAGACAACTTGGAGATCATTTTGGACTTGCCGGTCATGGTCACCGTTGAACTGGGAAGAACCAAGAAGAGCCTGGAAGAGATCCTCAATCTGAAGCCTGGATCCGTAGTGGAGCTCGATCGCCTAGCCGGTGAGCCGGTAGATGTTCTGGCAAACGGAGTGCTCATCGCCAAGGGCGAGGTTGTCGTTATTGACGAGACTTTCGGCGTGAAGATCACGGAGATTGCCAGCAGGAAGCAGCGGATAAACAGAATTAAGTAAGAGGGGATACTGGTGGACCTGACGTATCTTTTGAAGTGGCTTGGGGCAACACTCGGCGTGCTTGGTATGATCTACCTGCTTTACTTTTTGGCAGGGAAAAAGATCGCAAAAAAAGGCCGCGATCTTGAGATCGTTGAGGCTCTGCCTCTCGGAAACAGGCTGATTATCTACCTTGTCCGGGTTAAAGACCGGATACTCGCTGTAGGAGTATCGCCTGCCGGAATGCATGTGCTTACGCAGTTCGATCCTGGAGACACTGAAGCCTCAGACGGATTTGACGTCGAGTCAGAGGAAATGGCTGGTGACGGAGAAAGATGACACTGACAAAAAAGAGCTTGGTACTGCTTTTGGTTTTGATTTTTTTGGCGCTGCCTAGCGTCGCATTTGCCGAAGAAACGTTGCTACCATCTTTAAACATCTCCATAGGCGAAGCGGAAGGTCCCCAAGAGGTGGCGTCTACGCTGACGCTCGTTCTGCTCCTCACGATTCTGTCTCTCGTACCTTCAATACTGATACTGGCTACGGCGTTCACCCGGATCGTGATTGTCCTGTCGCTTCTGCGCAATGCCATGGGACTCCAACAGATACCTCCCAATCAGGTGATTATCGGCCTTGCGCTTTTTCTCACGATTTTCGTGATGGCACCGGTGTTCGTGGAGGTCAACAACACCGCCATTCAGCCCTACATCAATGAGGAGATAGGCTTTCAAGAGGCCACGCAAAATGCCCTTAAGCCCATCAGAGAGTATATGCGCAACCAGACGCGCAAAAGCGATCTGGACCTGTTTATGCAGATGCACGGTGTGGCGAGTGTTCCCACTGTAGAAGACGTGCCGGACTACGTGCTTATGCCCGCGTACTTGATCAGCGAGCTGAAAACCGCTTTTCAAATGGGCTTTGTTCTCTTTATACCCTTCTTAGTTATCGACATGGTTGTAGCTAGCATTCTCATGTCCATGGGAATGATGATGCTACCTCCTGTTATGATATCTCTGCCGTTTAAGATTCTTCTGTTTGTCATGGTCGATGGCTGGAACATTATTACCCGCTCACTTGTTTTGAGCTTTAGGTAGGAGAGAAACGATGAATGAAGCCATTATTCTCCAGATCGGGCGAGATGCGGTTTTAACCGCCCTGCTTATAGCTGCTCCTGCGCTGATTATCGGGCTGATCGTGGGTCTTGTGATCAGCATCATTCAAGCTGCAACGCAGATCCAGGAGCAGACCCTGACTTTTGTGCCCAAGATCGTAGCCATTCTGCTAGCCATTGTGCTTTTCAGTCCGTGGATTATGCAAACGGCAAAAGCCTTTGCAGAAAGGCTTCTCCTCAACCTCCATTCGTTTATTAGTTAGGGTGTGATTAGGTGACGGACCTGGCAGTTTTCGGTGTGAGCATGCTTCTGACTATGGCTAGAGTGAGCGGACTGATCGTTGCAACGCCGATTTTTTCCAGCTCCAACCTGCCGGCGGTATTTAAGGTGGGGTTGATCCTCAGCTTTTCCTTTTTGCTGTATCCCTTTTTAGGCGATGCAAGCTTTGCGCTGGATCTTGCCCTAGTGGGCTTTGCCGTGCTCCTTGCAAAAGAGCTTTTGGTTGGCATAGTTCTGGGGCTTTTGGTCAGCCTTTTTTTCGGCGTTTTTCAGACCGCAGGGCAGCTGATCGACATGCCCATCGGCTTCGGAATGGTTAACTTCCTCGACCCTAACATGGGCGGACAGGTGCCCCTTATGGGAAGATTCCACTATGTTTTGGTCGTGCTGACTATGCTTTCGATAAACGGGCACCACCTGATTCTCAGAGCTCTTGCCCACAGCTACCAGCTTGTGCCCCTAGGTCAGCTGTCGGTTCCTGGAAAGAGCGTGGAACTGTTTGTCTCGTGGTTTTCCCAAACCTTTCTTGTGGCAGTGAGCCTGGCAATGCCGGTTATCGCTGCGATTTTACTTGTGGACATCGGACTTGGGCTTTTAAACCGCGCCGTTCCTCAGATTAACGTCTTTATCGTAGGTTTTCCCGTAAAGATCGGCGTGGGGCTTGCAGTAGTGGCATTAGGGCTTCCTTTTTACCTTCAGATTGTAAAGCGGCTTTTTGGCACCAGCGGTGCTTTAATCGAAGCCCTGGTGGGACTCTTAAGGTCTTTAGGATAGGGGTTTGTTTATGGAAGAGCTGAGAGTAAGGATCAACCTGCAGTTTTTTGCAGGAGAGAAAACCGAACCTGCTACTCCCAAGAAAAGGCGAGACGTACGCAAAAAAGGCCAGGTGTTTAAAAGCCAGGACCTGGTTGTTGCTGTCTCTATCTTGGTATCGTTTTCCATACTGCCCAAGTATCTGGAGATCGTTCGAGGTTACGCTTTGAGCTTTTTGGCCAGTTCACTTTCGGTTTCACAGATCGATCAGTTCACCTATCACACCGTGACGGACATCCTCTTTAAAAGCATCCTCGTCATCGGGGCTTTCACTTTGCCTCTTATGCTGATCGTTGCCGTCGCAGGTGTCCTTATCAACGTGTTGCAGACCGGTCCGCTTTACGTTCCCAGCCTATTGCAGCCGAAGTTTGAAAGAATCAATCCCCTTGAAGGACTTAAGCGCATGTTTTCTAAGAGGTCTCTGGTTAACCTCTTAAAGTCGCTGCTTAAGGTCTTGATCGTCGGTTACATAGCCTACGGCGCCTTAGCGGCCAATGCCGCAAAAGTGCTCACTTTAGGACAGGTGAGCCTGGCAGATGCTTTCTATCTGATTGTTGATGCCATCTCCGATGTGGGCGTAAAAGTAGGTTTTCTCCTTTTGGTCATCGGCATTTTGGATTTCCTCTTCCAGTGGTGGGAGTATGAAAAGTCCATCCGCATGAGCAAGCAGGAAATCAAGGAAGAGTACAAGCAGACAGAAGGAGATCCCCAGATAAAGGCCAGGATCCGTGCCAAGCAGAGACAACTTGCTAGAGCCCGTATGGTACAGGCGATCCCCACAGCAGATGTAGTGATCACCAACCCCACTCACGTTGCTGTAGCTCTTAGATATGAACCGGAAAAAGGTGCTCCTGAGGTCGTGGCAAAAGGCAGAGGCCTTCTCGCTGCCAAAATCAAGGAGATCGCCATGGAACACGACGTTCCCATCGTTGAAAGACCGGAGCTTGCAAGAACCATCTACAAGCTTGCCGAGATTGGTCAGCTTATTCCTCCGGAACTCTACAAAGCTGTAGCTGAAGTTCTAGCTTTCGTCTACAAACTCAAGCGGAAATCTATTTAGGATATTTACAGAAAGGAGAAGATCGAGATGAATCTCTTGCAGCGGCTTTTGCGATTGAGTCAGTATGGCGAAGTCGTTTCTGTAGTTGCAGTTCTGTTTGTAGTACTGCTGCTTGTCATCCCCGTGAACCCCGGAGTATTGGATCTTCTTTTGGCTGTAAATATCAGCCTTTCGGTTCTGGTTTTGATTCTCACCATGAGCATCACCAGATCGCTGGACTTTGCAGTGTTTCCCAGCCTCCTTTTGATTATGACTCTATTCCGCTTGTCCCTCAGCGTATCTTCAACAAGGCTTATCCTCCTTGAGGCCAATGCGGGAAAAATCATCACCGCGTTCGGCAACTTCGTTGTGGGAGGCAACGCCATCGTTGGCTTTGTGATCTTTGTGATTATCGTCATCATTCAATTCATTGTTATTACCAAAGGTGCAGAGCGCGTCGCAGAAGTTGCCGCCCGCTTCACGCTGGATGCTATGCCGGGTAAGCAGATGAGTATCGACGCCGACCTCAATGCTGGTCTGATCAGCGATGAACAGGCCAAGGAAAGGCGCCGGGAAGTAGAACGAGAAGCGGACTTCTACGGAGCCATGGACGGTGCTTCCAAGTTCGTTAAGGGCGACGCTATCGCCGGCATCATTATCGTGATTATCGACGTTATCGGCGGCTTGCTTATCGGAGTACTGCAGAGAGGGATGTCCTTGGAGCAATCTCTACAGCTGTATTCGCTTCTAACCGTTGGCGACGGACTGGTTTCACAGATCCCAGCGCTTCTGATGTCAACTGCTATGGGTATTCTGGTGACGCGAGCTGCATCAGACAGCAACCTAGGTCACGAGCTTAACGTACAGCTGTTTACTCAAGCCAAGCCACTTTATATCGCTGCGGTACTGCTTTTGGTTCTAGGCTTAGTACCGGGTCTTCCTACCGTGCCGTTTCTGGTTATTGCCCTTTTACTTGCAGGATTTGGCTACCTCACAAGTAGAACTGCACAAATGGAGAGTGCCAAACAGGCAGAGGAAGAGACGGCAGCAGAACTTCATGCTGCGGAAACGCCCCAGAAGGTTCTGGGTATCGTCCAGTACGACCCCATTGAGCTGGAGATCGGCTACAGCCTCATTCCTTACGTCGATCAGGAACAGGGCGGAGATCTTCTGGACCGCATCACCTTAATCAGAAAGCAGTTGGCTTTGGATTTAGGCGTGGTTCTGCCTATCGTCAGAATCCGAGACAACCTCCAGCTTCCTCCCAACAGCTACGTGATCAAAATCAAAGGTGTAGAAGTGGGAAGAGGTGAGCTGATGCCCAATCACTATCTGGCAATGGACGCAGGGGAGGTCCTCACTCCCGTAGACGGTATTCCAACAACCGAACCTGCCTTCGGACTTTCGGCTTTGTGGATTCCCGAAAAAGACAGGGAAGAAGCAGAACTTGCTGGATATACCACTGTGGATCCGCCCTCGGTTCTAGCAACCCACCTCACCGAGATTTTGAGAAACCATGCTCAGGAGTTCATCGGCAGGCAGGAGGTTAAAAACCTCATTAACACCGTCAAGGAAAACGCACCTGCAGTTATCGAAGAGCTTACTCCTGAACCTCTGTCTTTAGGCGACATTCAAAAGGTCTTGCAGAATCTGGTGAAAGAGGGAGTATCCATCCGCAACCTCATCGAAATCTGCGAGATTTTGGCAGATTACGCTGCAATCAGCAAGGACACCGACTACCTAACAGAGATGGTTAGACAGGGTCTGAGAAGACAGATCACAAGATCTCTTGCTGATGACAAAAACCGCATTCAGGTCATTACCGTAAGTCCTGATATCGAGGAGATTCTCCTCGATGCGGTGAAAACAGAGCAGGAGACCGGGAGTCTGGCACTGCCCCCTGATGTTTGGCAGTCCCTTCTCAATGGTATTAGTAAAGAAATAGAGAATGTCGCAGGCAGAGGTATTATGCCGATTATTCTCATATCTCCCCAAGTTAGGCTGGCGTTCTACCGGCTTGTGGAGCATGCCATACCGCGTATTAAAGTAATTAGTTACAATGAGATCGATCCAAGCGTACAGGTCCAAGGTGTAGGGATGGTGAAGCTAGTCAATGCAAGTTAAAAAGTACCGGGCGCCTGACGTAAAACAGGCACTGGATAAGGTAAAACAGGAGCTAGGCCCCGATGCCCTGATCTTAGAGACCAGGAAAGTCCGGGCGAAAGGGCTCAGGGGACTGTTCCAGCCTGCTATGATAGAGGTAACAGCAGTCCTAGAAAGTCCGCCGCAGCAGCCTTTTGTGGTGCCACCGCTTCAAAACGATGATGGGACCAAAAAGGAATTGGAAAAGCTTAAGGAAATGGTAAAGTCCCTGCAAGCTCAAACAGTTCTCCAGAGTATCAAAAACGACGACAACGGTAGAGGTGGAAGCAGCGTCGAGGAGCCCATAAGAAGGATCAGGTCGATGCTCCTTGATACGGGGATGCAGCCCGACTCTGCAGACGCCATCGTCCAGGAACTGATCTACGAAGGCTTGGATCTGCAGAGGAACGCCGATTTTTCCGACGACATCAAGAAAGTTATGAAGAAGTGGATTAGGTGTGGTCCTATCGAGGTTACAGAAGAGAAAAAGCCCAAAGTGGTCTTTCTGGTTGGCACCACAGGGATCGGCAAGACCACGACAATCGCCAAGCTGGCAGCAAAGTATCATCTGGAGGAAGGTTTCAAAGTAGGTCTGGTTACCGTAGATACATACCGCATCGCAGCTGTGGAGCAGCTGCGGACCTATGCTGAAATCATTAACATCCCCATTGAAGTCGCCTACAATAAGGAAGAGTACGTTAAAGCGCTCAGGCGCTTTGCCGATATGGATTTGGTCTTTGTGGACACTGCAGGCAGGAGCCAGCAGAACTTGGTCCAGTTAAGCGAACTTCGGGAGTTCGTCCAGATTAGAAAACCCGATGAAGTGCATCTGGTGGTGAATGCGTCGTTGAGACAAGAAAGCCTTAAGACCATCCTTACAGCTTTCCTGCCCATCGGTGTCACGCACCTGATCTACTCCAAGATCGACGAGGCAGCCAACTACGGTATGCTGTTTGACTTACTGCGGACTACCGGACTGCCCCTCAGCTACATCACTAATGGTCAGAGAGTTCCTGAGGATCTGAAGGTTCCAGATGCAGACTTCGTCGTGGATCTGATTTTGGAGGGCTGAAGATGCAGGACCAAGCAGACGGACTGCGCAGAATGACAGGGAAAAACAGTACGACAAAGCCTTCGCGCAAGACCAAAACCATTGTAGTTACAAGCGGCAAAGGCGGTGTAGGTAAGAGCAATTTTTCACTCAACTTTTCCCTTGCCCTCAGACAGATGGGCTTTCAAGTGGGGATACTCGATGCTGATTTGGGTCTAGCAAACCTTGATGTCTTGATGGGAGTTACCGCACCATACAACATCACACACCTTATTAGCGGTCAGAAGACTTTGAAGGAGATCATCCTCAAATGCCCCGGAGGTGTGTTCCTTATCCCAGGGGGATCGGGAATCGTGTCTGCACTCATCGATGAAAGGAAACTCAGGGTGCTTTTGGAGTCCCTTCCGGTGTTGGATGAATACTTCGATTATCTCATTATTGATACTGGTGCAGGCATTAATAAACAGGTACTGAGCTTTGCCCTTGCTGCAGAGGAAGTGGTGGTGGTCACGACACCGGATCCAACTTCTCTTGCAGACGCTTTCAATATCATTAAAGTGATTCATCGGGGGAGTGCAGATCTACCTATTGGCGTGGTGGTAAACCAAGCCGACAGCACCAGGCATGGAGAAGAGGTTTTCTCGAAGCTTCACAAAGTCAGCAGGAATTTTCTCGAAAAGGATCTATATTTAATCGGAATCATTCCTTTTGATACTACAGTAAGCAAAGCGGTTAGGGCACAAGTACCCCTACTGCTCTACGAAAAAAACGCCAAGAGTTCCCTTGCGATAAAAAGAGCCGCTTCAGATTACCTAATGCAGGGCAACCTTAAAGCCAGCATTCCGGGCAAAGAAGCCGGTGGGCTTAAAAGCCTGCTGGGAAAGATGGCGCGGATGCTCCGCTAAAGGAGGTATGGGGTATATGCTTTCACAGGATAAGGTCGAAGAGAGCAGGGAAGAACTGATCAAGCGCTATATGTATCTTGTGAAAGAAATGGCAAGGAGTTTTGCCAAAACTCTACCCAGCCACATTGAAGAAGCCGATCTGGAAAGCCTGGGGTACCTTGGCTTGGTCGACGCTGTGGACAAGTACGATCCTAAGCGGGGCGTACCGTTTGAAGCCTACGGCAGACTGCGCATCAAAGGCGCTATACTGGACGGTCTGAGGAAAGACGACTGGCTGAGCGAAGGCGCAAGACGGAAGGCTAAGGTCATTGCTAGTGTTTACGATGAGTTGGAAGTCAAGCTGGAAAGACCTGCCACAGACGAAGAGGTGGCAGAGCGGCTTGGCATAGATGTCGCTGAGTTCCGCAAGATCATTCAAGATGTGCACAGGGAGGTCATTTCTCTAGAGACCCCCGTTTATACCGACGGTGAAGGTCAGACTCAGGTCGTTATGGACACGCTGCCGGCGAAGGAGGATATCAGCGACGAGTTAGAGAAAAAACAGATCAAGGCACTGATTGTGGACGCGCTGCAGAAGCTTCCAGAAAAGGAACGCCTGGTTTTGGCACTGCATTATTATGAAGGACTGTCTCTCACGGAGATAGCAGGGATTATGGAACTGTCTACATCCCGAATATCGCAGCTCCATGCAAAAGCTATTTTGCGGATGAGAGGACGGTTGGGCCGCAAGAAAGCGTTGTTCTTTTAGTCTCGATTGATCCTGAAGGGGTGAGGTTCACATGTCGATCAAACCCGCTGATATGCAGGTTTTGCTTCCTCGTTCCCAAGAGATCCAAAAAGGAGAAGCGGTAAGGGACAACAGAACCAATGTCAACAGTCAGCTGGTGTCTTCAGCCAACTTCAAGGAAACGCTGAAAAACTCTACGCAGGTGACCAAAACCCAGCAGCGCGATATGGAGCAGGTTAGACTCAAAGAAGACGAGACGAGCGGACAGAATCAGTATGGACACCAGGGAAAAAAGAAAGGCGATAAAAAAGACCCAGACGATATTGGAGTAATCGAACCAGAAAACTTGGGTAAAAGAATCGACATCAAGATTTGAGAAAGTGGGTGGACCACGTTGCCATTCATACTACTAGGAGTAGGAGTCTTAATCGTTGGCTTGGCTCTGCTTCTTCCGGAAAAAATACCTTCGCAGGAAAAAAAGAAAGGCGATGCCGATAGGTCTTTCTCTGAAACTGCGTCTTCTTTCACCGGTTTTCACGACGACCTAAACGCAAAACTTGACGACTTTCTCGGTGAGCTAGAGAGCAACTTGAGTCTTGCTGGGGAGAGACTGGAAGCGACTATCACCAAGCTCACATCCCTTCAGGATGCACTAAGCACTCCTCTTGCCCCCGAAAAAGACGAAAGCAAAACGCAGCATCTTCCCCAAAAGCACAGGGATGTTTTGGGCCTCAGGGCTAAAGGCTTGAACGTTGAAGAAATCGCAACAAGACTTAACATCGGTAAAGGTGAAGTGGAGCTCATTCTCGCCTTATATGAGGCAGGTGACAAGCATTGAGATCGAGAAAAGACTTTTTTATCGGCCTTGGTCTGGGGATTATCTTCGTCTCCATAATCTGGCTGGCGAGCCTGCAGGCAAAGCCCGAAGACAACGCTGTAATCACCAGAGCGAAAGAACTGGGGATGGTGTTTCCCAAAGACCTTGGAGTTCCTGAGGCACCGTTTGTGGATCCTGCCGCGCACGCAGGGGCTGAAGAAAACTTCTCACTGGACACCCCTGAAATACCGAGGACTCCATTGGAAGAGAAGATTCAGCACTACACCGTTAGGTCCGGGACCAGTGCGAAAGCCGTTGCTGTTGACCTCGAAAACCTGGGTGTTATCGAGGATGCAGACCTTTTTATCGACGAGCTTACAAAAATGCAGCTTACAGCAAGAATCAAAGCTAGGGACTACAAGTTTGACATAACCTACGGTCCTCTGGACATCTATACGGTAATCAGAGAATTGACAAGATAATAGTGACACAGGAAGGTACCTCCTTCTTGTGTCTTTTTTTTGTCTCGGCAGGAAGCTTGTTGGTGTTTATGGGAAGAAAGGCTAGTTTCATTAGGATGACAGCCTCTAATGCAGGGATTTTTGGAACTGTTTTGAACCTTTACAGTAAGAACCATGAAGAAGGTGTGAAGAAAAAGATGTCCAGTGATTTGTTGGAGTACGTCGAGTTGACGCAAACTGAGATCTCGCAGCTTGATACCGCTCAGACTGTGTTTTTAATGAGCGTAAGTCCAATTGAAGTCCACGGGTACCATCTTCCCGTAGGCACCGACGTGTTCATCGCAGAAGAACTTTTAGGACGGTATGCCAAAGTTCTGCGAGAAAAGCACCCCGACCTGTCTTTGGTGAAGCTTCCGCCTCTATATGTCGGTTCCGATGCACTACCATCTTTAGGGTCGCTTTCTGTGCGGGCAACTGCTTTGGAGAAGATCCTGATCGACTACGGCAAAGGCCTGGCCAAACAGGGTTTTCGCTACCTGTTTATTGCAGATAACCACGGAGGGCCCAGGCATCAGCTGGCGATCGCAAAAGCTTCAGCAGTTCTGTGGAAAAAGCACCGCTTCTACCTAATAGACCCATTTAACCTTGTCTTTCGCAGAATGGTCCAGCACGATGAGGAGCTTTTTGAGAGAACAGGTCTTGGTCCCGGCAACTGTGGCGATGATCCGGATAGCCACGCAGGTACCAACGAAACGTCTCTAATGCTGGCCTCATGCCCCCAAAAGGTGAGGGAGAACTACTCGGAACTGGACCCATCCCTCCCTGCAGAGCATACTGGGGGAGCCAAACTGGTCTTGGCGCTCGCCCGCTCTCTGATGAAAGTTGGAGCCAAGCAGGCCGGCCGCGATCTAGAACACCTGGCAAACACACTGGCCTGGGTCAGTTCTAACCCTATGAAACCCTACATGGGCGATCCCAAGCTTGCCAGCGCAAAAAACGGGGAAGCCATGCTGAACTATCGCCTGGAAGAAGCTATCAAGCTATTTGACAGGGCTTTGCAAGGTGAGCCGGTCCAGATCAAGCCCATGCTCTGGAACCTGCGAGTCTTAAGGTTTCTCCCTGAGTAGCATTTTGGGTACAAGTAGGGGCGTACTCTTGACCAAATTTACCAGGAGCCACTCCTATGGTTTTGATAGTCAGTTCTACTACACGTCTCTTAAGGGGTAGATTTACTTTTACAAGTGAGGGGACAAAATACAGACGGATCGGCGTGGTTTGTCCCCTTGTTAAAGGCAAATCGATATGGTATAATTTTCAACGGTGTTAAACCACACACTCTGGCGGATCTGGAAGAGAGTGCCGCTTGCCGGTTTCTTCTAAGAAATGACGCTAGAGGAGGAAAAACTAAAGGAGGAATTTTTCATGGCTGTTGTTTCAATGAAACAGTTGCTCGAAGCTGGCGTACATTTCGGTCACCAGACAAGAAGATGGAACCCTAAGATGAAGCCTTACATCTTCACCGAGCGCAATGGAATCTACATTATTGACCTGCAGAAAACTGTTAAGAAAATCGAAGAGGCATACGACTTCGTTCGTTCAGTTGCTGCAGAAGGTGGCAGCATTGTTTTTGTTGGCACCAAGAAACAAGCACAGGATACTATCAAAGAGGAAGCTGAACGCTGCGGTCAGTTCTACGTCAACGAGCGCTGGCTGGGCGGTATGCTGACAAACTACAAGACCATCCGTTCTCGCGTTAAGCATATGCAGAAGCTCGAGGCTATGGCTAACGACGGTAGCTTTGAACGCCTGCCGAAGAAAGAAGTTCAGCAGCTGAAGAAAGAGTATGAGAAGCTGAAGAGATACCTCGGCGGTATTGAAGGTATGAACAAGCTGCCTGGAGCGATTTTCATTATCGATCCTCGTAAAGAGAGAATCGCCATTGCCGAGGCTAGAAAGCTTGGAATTCCAACTGTTGCAATTGTAGATACTAACTGTGATCCTGATGAAGTTGATTACGTGATCCCAGGTAACGACGATGCTATCCGCGCTGTCAAACTCATTACTTCGATTGTGGCCAATGCGGTAATCGAAGGCAGAGAAGGTAGAGATGCACTTGGTACCGTTGAAGTTGAAGAAGAGGTCGAAGAAGTCATCGATTACGACAGTGCAGATCTAGAAGAAGACGAAGAGTAAAGTCTTCAAACTTGACCGCTTTCGGGGTGGAGTTTAGTGCATAATTCTTCACCCCTTTTTTTAACGAAGGGAGGCTATCAAATGGCTATTACTGCAGAAATGGTAAAAGAGTTGCGCGAGAGAACTGGTGCTGGAATGATGGACTGCAAAAAGGCACTCACAGAAACAGGTGGGGACATCGATAAAGCTATCGAACTTTTGCGTGAGAAAGGTCTGGCTGCTGCAGCCAAGAAGACCGGCCGCATTGCAGCTGAGGGTTTGGTAGATACTTTGGTAGAGGGCAACGCAGCAGTTATCGCAGAGATCAACTGCGAGACCGACTTTGTTGCTAACACCGATGGTTTCAAGGAATTGGTGAGTGAGACTATCGCGCTCATTATGAAAGAGAAGCCAGCAGATACCGCTGCTTTGATGCAGCTCGCTTACGATGGTGCAACTTTCGAGGAATACCTCAAGTCCAAAATCGCAAACACCGGAGAAAACATCACAGTTCGTCGCTTTAGAGTTCTTGAGGCAGCATCGGAAAACGAGAACATCACATCGTACATTCACCTAAACGGTAAGATCGGCGTTCTGGTTCATGCCAAAGCTGACTCCGCTGACGCTGTTAAGAGCGAAACCTTCACCGAGCTGATGAAAGACCTTGCACTGCAAATCGCTGCTGCAAATCCCCAGGTAGTGAACCGCAATCAGGTGAGTGCAGAGAAGCTCGAAGAAGAGAGAAAGATCTATAGAGCTCAAGCTCTCCAAGAAGGTAAGCCAGAGAAAATCGTTGACAAGATCGTTGACGGTCGTATGAGCAAGTACTACAGCGAGGTCTGTCTGTTGGAGCAGGAATTCATCCGCGAGGATAAAATGACAGTTGATGCCTATATTAAGCAAGTTGCCAAGAGTCTCGGTACGAATATCGAAGTTCTCGACTTTGTGCGTTTCGAGCGCGGCGAAGGAATCGAGAAAAAAGTTGACGATCTGGCAGCTGAGGTCGCCAAAATGACCAATCAGTAATAAATTAGGAGAGCACCTCAAGTGTTCTCCTTTTTTTGCAATACACAAGGATGTTAAGCTAAAAAAGAGAATTATTCAAGGAGAGAACAGGAGGGCAAACATGGAGCCAAAATACCGGCGAGTTCTGCTGAAACTGAGCGGCGAAGCTTTGGCAGGAGAGCAGGGTTATGGACTAGATCCTGCCGTACTGCACCGTATTTCTCAAGAGATCAAAGAACTTACAGAGTCGGGAGTACAAGTAGCACTGGTTGTAGGTGGAGGAAACATTTGGCGGGGCGCACGGGGCAGTGCCAAAGGCATGGATCGCGCTCAAGCTGACTATATGGGCATGCTTGCCACAGTAATCAATGCTTTGGGTCTTCAGGACGCTCTGGAGCAAAACGGCGTTGACACCAGGTGCATGACCGCAATCGAAATGAGACAGATCGCAGAGCCCTACATCAGGAGGCGAGCCGTAAGGCACCTGGAGAAGGGACGTGTGGTGATTTTTGCTTCGGGAACGGGAAATCCTTATTTTTCCACCGACACCACGGCAGCTTTGCGAGCTGCCGAGATCGAGGCAGAAGTAATTCTCATGGCCAAACGCGGCGTGGATGGCGTCTTTTCAGCAGATCCAGCTGTGGATGCTACCGCAACTAAGTACGATCAGATCGGCTATCTTGATCTTTTGAACAAAGGTCTGCAGGTGATTGACGCTACTGCGGCGTCGCTGTGTATGGTTAACAATATTCCCATTATTGTTTTTGACTTTAACAAACAGGGAAGTGCCTTGAAGGCCGTTATGGGTGAATCAATTGGAACATTGATTGGGGGAGGAGAATAATGCAAAAGGTACTTGATGAAGCTAAAGCCAGAATGGAAAAGGTTGTTGAAGCAGCTAAAAGAGAGCTCAGCACGTTGCGCACGGGCAGGGCTAATCCTGCGCTGCTCGACCGCGTTGAGGTAGAGGCCTACGGTACGAAGATGCCTCTGAATCAGGTGGCGATAGTTTCCGTGCCCGAACCGAGAATGATCGTCGTTCAGCCTTATGACAAATCCACCATAAATGCCATCGATAAGGCGATTCGCATTGCCGACTTGGGGTTCAACCCGGCATCAGACGGCAATGTCTTGAGAATAGCCATTCCTCCGCTCACAGAAGAACGCCGCAAAGAGCTGGTTAAGGTGGCCAAGAAGATCTGTGAGGATATGCGAGTTGCAGTGCGCAACGTACGCAGGGACAGCAACGAAGCACTGAAAAAACTGGAGAAAGACAAAGAGATCACCGAAGATGATCTCAAAAAAGGTCAAAACGAAGTGCAGAAGTTGACCGACGACTACATTGCCAAAATAGACGGCATTCTAGCAGACAAAGAGAAAGAGATCATGGAGGTTTAGGTCTTGGAACGCTATTTGGGACGGCCTCTTAGCGACTTGCTTCAAAGGGAGCCAAACGCTCCCTTTGTTGTTAAGCGCTTGAATGCAGAGAATACAGGTCGGGAGATGATCCTGCGGATTCGCAGGTTGGACCAAGTAATAGAGATAACCACGGCTTTCGAAGTGCCGACAGACACCGGTCTTTCGTAGTCTAGTTAGGGGGATTTTTATGCCGCAGAGACCTGCATTAACCGTAGTACCGAGACATGTGGCCATCATAATGGATGGAAATGGCAGGTGGGCCAAGAAGCGAGGTCTGCCTCGGGTTGCCGGCCACCGTGAGGGAGCCAAAACAGTCAGAATGGTGGTTAGAACCAGTGGCGAAGTCGGCGTCGAAGTCCTTACTTTGTACGCTTTTTCCACCGAAAACTGGCGGCGTCCAGAGGAGGAAGTCAGCTATCTGATGAACCTGCTCATCAGCTACCTTAAAAAGGAACTGGACGAACTGTGCAGAGAAAACGTAAGGCTCAGGGCTATAGGCGACATTTCCAACCTTCCGCGGGAAGTGCAGCAGGCTTTGCTAGAAGCCATACAAAAAACCGACAATAACACCGGTATGATTCTGAACCTGGCTTTAAACTACGGCGGGAAAGACGAACTGGTGCGGGCGATAAAGCGCATCTACAGGGACGTTGAATCAGGCAAATTTCCCATAGACAGTGTTACACCTGATTTGATAGATACATACTTAGATACCGCATCCCAGCCCGATCCCGACCTGATTATCCGAACCAGCGGAGAAATGCGCCTATCAAACTTTTTACTCTGGCAGGGAGCCTATTCGGAACTATGGTTTACCGATACTCTTTGGCCGGATTTTACCGAGGAAGAATACCTAAAGGCGCTTGTAGATTACGGCAAGAGAGGTAGACGCTTTGGAAACGTATGAGGAGGGTTTTCTATGAAGACGAGGGTTTTGACGGCAGTGGTGGGAATTCCCCTACTATTGATAGTTGCAAGTTTGGGGGGCTGGTGGTTTTTCACCCTGGGGCTTCTTGCGGCCGTCATCGCGCTGTATGAGTTCCACGGGTTTGCCGCAGGTTTAGGCAGCAACCTAAGCCTTTCCGCTCTGATCCTAGGCGGAGTTGCCTCATACCTTTGCGTTTATTTCAAGCTGTACAATCTGCTAGTAGTTCTTTTTGTCGCCCTTCTGATACTAGAGCTGTTCCGCACAAGATCGGTACTTAAAAACGGCTCTCTCCTCCTTATGGGCAGCGTCTATGCAGGAGGCCTGTTTGCCTTCCTGCCGCTACTAAGAGATCTGAGCTTTGGGTACATCATCCTCTTGCTCTTGATTACCTGGGGAAGCGATACAATTGCCTACTTTTGGGGTATTAAGTACGGTAGAAACAAGCTTTGGCCGGCAGTTTCGCCGAAGAAGTCCTGGGAAGGTGCCTTTGGAGGTCTGGTGGGAGGACTCCTTGGCGGACTGGTCGCCGGTTTGTTCGGCATAGTCCCGACGCTCTACGGAGCTCTCATTGGTGTTGGAGGAAGTGTCGTTGCCCAAGTAGGCGATCTTTTGGAATCGGCCATGAAGAGGGAGTGCGGCATCAAGGATAGTGGTTTCATCCTTCCAGGTCACGGCGGGGTTTTGGATCGGTGTGACAGCATGATTCACGGCGGGGTTTTGGATCGGTGTGACAGCATGATTGTCCTTGCACCGTTTCTCTATTTGGCAATCAGCTGGATTCTGAGGTGAACTTTTAATGAAGACTGTGGCAATTATTGGCAGCACCGGATCAATAGGCACTCAAGCATTAGACGTACTACGGGATCTAGACCATGAGTTTCAGGTTGTAGCGTTGGCTGCAAACACCAGCGTAGACAAGCTCTATGCACAGATTGGAGAGTTTCAGCCGCGTCTTGTGGCTGTGCAGGACCCAAAGGCCAGGGAAGAACTGGAAGCCCGCTTAACGGGCTCTATTGCGCAGGTTGTAGGTGGGGACAAGCCCCTGGAAACCCTAGTCTTGGAAGCGGATGCCGATATCACCATTGTCAGCGTTGTTGGAGCAGCTGGTCTCTTGCCAGCCCTTGCAGCTGCAAGGCTTGGCAAAAGACTTGCACTGGCAAACAAGGAGTCTTTGGTTCTAGGTGGAGAGCTCCTTTTGGCTGAATGCAGCCAGCACGGAACCGAACTCATACCTATTGACAGCGAACACTCGGCTATTTTCCAGTGCTTACTTGGTCAAGATATAGATGCAGTGGGGAAAATCGTCCTTACTGCATCAGGGGGACCATTCTTGCATGTGCCAGCTGAAAAGATGCGAGTTGCAGCGCTAGAAGATGCTCTCGCTCATCCAACGTGGGATATGGGTGGCAAAATCACCATTGATTCAGCTACAATGATGAACAAAGGGCTTGAGGTCATCGAAGCCCACTACCTGTTTGGCATAGACTACGATAGAATAGAAGTGTTGGTTCATCCGCAATCAATAATCCATTCTTATGTTGAATATAATGATGGTGCGATCATCGCCCAGCTGGGCATTGCGGACATGCGGGTGCCAATTCAGCTGGCGCTGACCTACCCCCAGAGAAAGCCCAGGTCCGAAAGGCTGAATTTGGTAGGAAAGACCTTGGAGTTTTTCGCGCCGGATCTGGAAAAGTTCGGCTGCTTAAGGCTTGCGTATGAGGCTGGAAGAGCAGGTGGGGATAGGCCAGTTGTGTTGAATGCCGCCAACGAAGTGGCTGTGGAACACTTCCTCAAACGGAAGATCACCTTTGGCGGCATCTACGAGGTTGTTCTAGAGACCCTTGAGCGTTTTCCCACAAGATCAGCTTCGACCCTGTCCGAACTGCTCGAAGTTGATAAGCTGGTAAGAGAGTTTGCCGTCGGTCTTATAGAAACCGGGAGGTGGAGAACATAATCGTTCAACTGATAACGATTGTTTTGGTATTTGCGGTCCTTGTGATCGTTCACGAACTAGGTCACTTTCTTGTGGCAAAGGCTCTGGGAATCTGGGTTTACGAGTTCAGTATCGGTTTTGGACCTGTACTGTTCAAAAAGAAGACTAAAGAGACTCAGTACTCCATCCGAGCATTTCCATTTGGAGGGTTTGTCAGCGTCGCTGGCATGGATGGAGCAGCAGACGCAGAAAGAGGAGACGTTCCGCCTGAAAGGCTTTACACCAATAAGCCCGCTTGGGGCAAAGTGGCCACAATTGCCGCTGGACCGTTGATGAACATCGTGTTTGCCATGGTGATTTCAGTGCTGATCATCGGCATGAGCGGCAGGCAAGTTCCGGTGGTAGGACAGTCGGTACCTGGAAGCCCTGCAGAACGGGCGGGCATTCAGTCCGGAGACGAGATTTGGGCCGTTGACAACATGAACCTTTACAACCAGGGCCAGTTTCTGCAGCTGATTGCCTCAAGTCAGGGGCAGAGTCTGCAGCTCAAGGTAAAAAGAGATGACACCTTCCTGACTTTTGAAGTTAGTCCCGAGTTCAACGAGGAGCTCGGCCGATCCATCATCGGCGTAGACGGTTTGACGTACAAGCAGATACCGCTGAACGCTTTGAACCTGTTGGTTTCCGGCTGGGACAACACCAAGATCATGATAGTGACCCTATTTAGGGGACTGAAAGCCATGATCACCGGAAAAGTGGAAGCGGACGTTGCCGGCCCCATCGGCATGGTTCAGATCATCGGCGAAACAGCATCGTACATGGAAGTTAACTTCTTGCTCGGTCTGCTCAACGTAATGTATCTTGCGGTGTTCCTCTCGGTGAACTTTGCCATAGTCAACCTTTTGCCGGTCCCAATCCTGGACGGAGGTTGGATCCTTCTGATCATCATCGAGTTGATCCGCAGGAAACCTCTGACCGAGAGACAAAAAGCTATCGCTCAGATGACCGGTCTGGTCTTTATTGCTGGGTTGTTTTTGTTTGCAACCTACAGCGATTTCTCCCGGTTGGGCTGGTTGAGCTTCTTGGAAAGATAGTGATAGGATGAAAGTTCGCGAAGTTAAGATTGGACCTCTCCAGCTTGGGGGCGATGCCCCCGTGCTCATTCAGTCCATGACCAATACGAAGACGGAAGACGTCAAAGCCACCTTAGAGCAGATCAACGCTCTGTGCGAGGTTGGCTGCGACTTCGTCCGCGTTGCAGTCCCTAGTAAAGACACCATCAAGGCGTTTAAAGAGATCGTGAAGTCTGCACCTTGTCCGATTGTTGCCGATATTCACTTTGACTGGCGTTTGGCGGTAGAAGCCATCGAAGCCGGTGCAAGCAAAGTCCGGGTAAACCCCGGCAATCTCGGAGGTCTGGACAAACTCCGGGAAGTTGCCAGAGCTGCAAGTGGCAGAAGTGCCATACGCGTAGGAGTTAACTCTGGCAGCATCGGCAGGGATTACCTAGCGAAGATACAGTCCGGCGAGATCACCAAAGCTGAAGCAATGACCAGATCCGCCAAGGATTACGTGGATTTCCTCTACGACAGCGGTTTTTACGACGTGGTGGTATCGCTAAAGGCATCCGATATTCCCACGACTCTTAGCGTCAACAGGACCTTTCGCCAGATCTGCGACAGCCCTCTGCATCTTGGCATAACCGAAGCCGGTACAGCGTTTTCGGGGACCATTAAATCTGCAGTTGGATTAGGAGTACTGCTTCTTGAAGGGATCGGGGAGACTATCAGAGTGTCTCTAACTGCACCTCCCACAGAGGAGGTTAAGGTGGCCAAAGAGATTCTCAAAGCCACCGGACGCAGAAAGATGGGACCAACCATCATCTCCTGCCCGACATGCGGCAGAACAGAGATCGATCTTTACACACTTGCAACCCAGGTAGAAAAGCTCACCGAATCCATACCAGAGGACATCACCATTGCAGTGATGGGGTGCGTTGTTAACGGACCTGGGGAGGCAAGAGAAGCAGACATAGGTGTTGCCGGAGGCAGAGGTGCAGGTGTAATCTTTGTGGGTGGAGAAATAGTAGAGAAGGTTAAGGAAGAAGATCTTTTTGAACGGTTTACCGTGCATTTAGAGCGCCTTCTACAGGAAAAGAAACAGAAAGACGCCTCGAAGTAAACAGTTTGAGGCAGTCCGGGAAAAGAACAAGAATAGAGGTGTGGAGGTTGAAGATAGCAGCTATCGTTCCAGCCTACAACGAGGAGGACAACATCAGTAAAGTCCTCGTACCTCTTGGGTTTGCAAAAGAACAGGGCTACATCCACCAGGTTTTGGTCGTCTGTGATGGCTGTGAGGATCGCACAGCAGACGTTGCCAAAAGCTGCGGAGCAGAAGTCCTGGAGCTGAATCCCAACAGAGGTAAAGGCGGAGCAATGCTCGAGGGAGCAATGTTTACCGATGCGGACATGCTCGTATTCGTAGACGCTGATCTCATCGGACTAACCCCGGAACACATTAGCAGTCTAACAAAACCTCTTCTTGAGGGTAGAGCGAAAATGAGCATGGGAATTTTCGGACACGGAAGATTTTCCACAGACGCAGCGCAGAAAGTAGCGCCGTTTCTTTCAGGTCAACGGGCGATTTTCCGTGAAGATTTTTTGAAAATACCCAACCTTGCCACATCCCGCTACGGAGTAGAAATCGAGATTACGAAGTACAGCAAAAAGCACAGATGGAAAGTACAACGCGTAGTGTGGGATCAAATGAGTCAGGTTATGAAAGAAGAAAAATTGGGGTTTTTCGGCGGCTTAAAGGTCCGGCTGAGAATGTACTGGGAGATTATTAAAGCTTCTATGTAAAACCGAAAAACGCTGTACGGACGAGAGCACTCGTGGCGCAGGTCATGAGTGTTCTTAATTGTGAAAGAGTCGTCGTCTTGCGGAGGGAGGTGCACACATGGCAACCTACATTATCGAACCAAACGAAGAAAAATGCCGAAAGCTCCTACCGGATCTCCCTGTCCGGATAGTGCGCGTAGTAGTAGATGAGGAACGGGGGCGCTTGGAGGTCGACGTTAGAAGCCATACAGAACTGGACTTCAAGACCAAGCAAAAGATCAGAGACGCCATCAAGTCCCACATTCCTGAAGCAAGAACCATTAACGTCTGCTGCTGGCTTGAGGACTCAGACTATACGGGAGATAAGCCTAAGCCCGTAAAGCCAAAGGTCATGCCCAATACCGGACAAAACAGCGGAAGCAGGCCCGACGCTGCAGAACAGGGCGGTGGTCGCCGCAGAGCGCGGAGGAGCGTCTTTGAAAGCACGGTCACTGGAACTCCTGTTAAGCTCAGTGAAATCAGCGAGGAGCTGCCCAGCGTCACTGTTTACGGTCGGATCTGCAGCTTGGAGCGACGGGAGTTTAAAACCGGGAGGACTCTCTTGACACTCGATGTAACGGACTATACCAGCACCTACCCTGTGAAGGTTTTCTTGGACAAGGATGCAGTCCTTCCCGAGTTCATCAAGGAGGGCTGTTGGGTGCTTCTGGAGGGCAGGATGGAGTACGATACATACTCCCGCGGGCTTGTAATCTATCCCAACGCAATAAACGAAGCAGAGCCCAAAGAGCGGATAGACGGAGCTTCTGCAAAGCGGGTTGAGCTTCACCTGCACACCAAGCTCAGTTCCCTTGATGCAGTGGTAGATCCGCAGGACGTCCTGGCTCTGGCAAAGACGATGGGACATGACAGACTGGCAGTTACGGACCACGGAACTGTGCAGGCTTTTCCCGAGTTCTACAAGCGTGCCTCGAAGTTCGGCGTTAAAGTGCTCTACGGCGTAGAGGGGTATCTGGCAAACAGTGCTGCCAAGGAAGAGCCCACCTACCACATTATTGTGCTGGTGAAGAACCAAAAGGGGATGTTCAACCTCTACAAGCTGGTTAGTCTGAGCCACATTGAAAGCTTTTACAGGCATCCCCGCATGATCAAGGAGACTCTATGTGAGCTGCGGGAGGGCTTGATTTTAGGCTCAGCTTGCGAAGCTGGCGAGCTCTACCAAGCCATTCTCCATAAACGCAATTACTACGACAGCATCTTCGATATGGTTGACGATGAGGCGATCCTGGAGATTGCAAGATTTTACGATTACCTGGAGATCCAACCTCTGGGAAACAACGCCTTCATGATTAGGGAAAACATCGTCTCTTCGTTTAAAGAACTAGAGGAGATCAATACGCTCATCTACAGGATCGGCAAGGCTTTGGATATTCCTGTGGTGGCAACAGGCGATGTGCACTTTCTCAATCCTGAAGACGAGGTTTTCCGCCGAGTGCTTCTGGCAGGTCAGGGATACCAAGATGCTGCAAATCAACCTCCCCTCTACTACCGCACTACCGAAGAGATGCTAGAGGAGTTTAGATACTTGGGAGAGGAAGCGGCTTATGAAGTGGTTGTCACCAACACCAACCTTATAGCCGATATGATTGAAGATGTAAAACCGATCTCCGACGAGTTTTGCCCGCCGGTGATCGAAGGGGCAGAAAAAGCCATCGAGGAAATGACCTACAAGAAAGCTTATGAGATCTATGGTGAAAACCTACCAACCATCGTCAAGGAGAGGTTGGAAAAAGAGCTGAAAGCGATTATCTCAAACGGCTTTGCCGTGCTTTACCTCATCGCCAACAAGTTGGTTCTCAAATCCCTCGAGGACGGATACTTAGTGGGGTCTAGGGGCTCTGTTGGCTCTTCACTGGTTGCCACCATGTGCGATATTACCGAGGTCAATCCGCTGCCGCCTCACTACATCTGTCCCGAGTGCCACCACTTCGAACTGGTACCAGACCCCAGCTACGGCTGCGGTGTAGACCTGCCGGAAAAGGATTGCCCGAGCTGTGGCACACCCCTGCACCGTGACGGATTCGACATTCCTTTTGAGATCTTTATGGGTTTTGAGGGAGATAAGGTCCCCGACATCGATCTCAACTTCTCCGGGGTCTACCAGTCGACCATTCACAAATACACCGAAGAGCTCTTCGGCAAAGACCACGTCTTCAGGGCGGGAACCATCGGTACGCTGGCGGAAAAGACCGCCTATGGTTTTGTGGCCAAGTACCTGGAAGAAAGCGGTACCGTGTGGCCGGAAGCCGAGATTAACAGGGTTACCAGGGCTCTCGTGGGCATCAGGCGCACTACAGGCCAGCATCCTGGCGGTATGGTGGTGGTGCCTGAAGGCAGAGAGATATACGAATTTACCCCGATTCAGCATCCGGCAAACGACAGCGAAGCGGGCTTTATAACCACCCATTTTGATTTCCATTCTATCGACGAGAATCTGGTAAAGCTGGATATCTTAGGACACGACGATCCGACCATGCTGCGGATGCTAGCAGATCTCACCGGCCTTAACCCAACAGAGATCCCCCTAGATGATCCAAAGACCATGGCTCTCTTTACCGGAGTGGAAAGCCTAGGCCTCGAACCTGAAGACATCGGTGGCCTCTCAGTAGGAGTATTGGGCATACCGGAGTTTGGTACCAGCTTTGTTCGTCGCATGGTTGAAGAGATCAAACCCACCAGCTTTGCCGAGCTGATCCGCATCTCCGGATTCTCCCACGGCACCGATGTTTGGACCAACAACGCCCAAGACCTGATTCGAAATGGTATAGCCGATGCCAAAGACGCCATTGCCACCCGCGATGATATCATGAACTTTTTGATTCAAAAGGGCATGGAGCCTAAGAAAGCTTTCAGTATCATGGAACGGGTGAGAAAGGGTAGAGGCCTCTCCGACGAAGACGTCTCTGCCATGGAGCAAGTTGGCATACCCCAGTGGTACATTGAATCCTGCCGGAAGATCAGCTACCTCTTCCCTAAAGCCCATGCTGTAGCGTACGTGATTATGGCGTTTAGAATTGCCTACTTCAAAGTGCACTACCCAGAAGCGTACTATGCAGCGTTTTTCTCCATCAGAGCATCGGAGTTTCCTGCAGACTCTGCCGCCAAAGGAGTAGATGCCGTCAAGATGCGCCTTGCGGAGCTGAAGGCCAAAGGCAGCGACCTCTCAGAGAAAGAAGCTGGACTTGTCACCAGCCTCGAGATTGTTCTTGAAGCGCTGCAAAGGGGAATCGTTTTCCGGGAGATTGACCTGTACGAGTCCGATGCTTTCGCCATGAAGATCACGCCTACCGGGCTCCTCCCACCCCTTTCAGCACTGGATGGTGTTGGAGCAGCAGCGGCAGAAGCTCTCGCTGCAGCAGCCAGCACAAACGGAGAGTTCCGGTCCATTCAGGATCTTCAGGAGAAGGCAAGAGTCTCCAGAGCGGTGATTGATGCACTGCGCTCTGCAGGATGTTTGGAAGGACTGCCCGAAACCGACCAGATGTCTCTGTTTTAAAGGTTTTAGGGTTGTTGACAAAAGCACACATTGTGGTGTGTTGCTCAATGTGAACGCGAAAATGAGAAAAAGGCTCAGAATCAGTTGCAACAGCAACGATTCTGAGCCATTTGGTTTTTCTGAAAAACTGCTTTCCCTTGTAGAAAGAAACCGCTCTGCTTAAGTATGTTCGCAACAGTTGCGATACTTGGCGTCTTGGTCTGCAGAGCAAGACGGAGAAGGGAATGGTCTTGATGAGTGTATATGTCTTAACAAGCATGTTCTCAGATGGCTTTCCCAAAGAGTTCGAGAGACGTATGCAACTAGTTATCAGAAACCGAGGTAAGTTCGCATTTGTTGCTTCGGAATTCGAGAATCTAAATGGAGTGCCGATCGGAGTAGATGCTAACCGGGATACCGTGATGCACAAGCATCTGTTCC
>CZCB01004365.1_pt1 | contig 76511 bp, 80 predicted proteins | sample 591991 | NCBI WGS metagenome assembly CZCB01 (sample SAMEA3556809, study PRJEB10932) | anaerobic digester metagenome
GCCCCTCCCCTGTCCCCTCCCCCCTGTAATGCGATGTCCGGTAGGAATCCGTGCCTGGTTTAATCAACGGGAATCAGCAAGTCAGGGAGAGCAGCAACTCGAACATTGCAGTAAGGTTGCTGAAACAACTGGAGTTCGAGCACTGTTAAGTGCACCTAGCGGTGCTCAAGTCCGTTCCTGCGGAACGTCGCACACCACTAATGGCGATATCTCCGCAGAATTCGTGCAGCGGGGTATTTACAAAACAGACCTGTCAGATTCTCCAGCTACGTAGACCCGACCGTCCGGACCGCTTTACTCCAAGAAAATCGAGGGTGGGGGCCGCCTCGCCGCGGCTTCCAGTTAGACCGGCGGGAGATGGCAGCGGCTCTTTGCCGTCACAGAGTATTATTAATGCGTTTGCCGGGTGCCTTGTTCGTATTTAGTCCCTGAACAGTACCTGGTAGGTCACTGACTGTGCTCCAAAAAAGTCCTTACAAAACTCGGCTGCCTTCGAAGGCTCATATTCTTTGCAGCTGAAGATATCGAGGTAGGCTGCGTTGGTCTCGTTCGCGAAGTGGCCGGAGACCAGCGATGTCTCGATGAGCTGAGTCATGGAGAATCCTGCTACCCTCTCATTTGGGCCGAAGTGGATGATCTGCGGTTCGCCGAATCTCTTCATGTCGATGAGGTCGCACAGTTCGATGATGAACTGGTGAATCTTTTCTGGATCTCTTATCGATGCCGGATCGCATCCCTTCAAATCCACGCTTGTGTACAGCCCCCAGCAACCACGCTGCTTGAACTGTGCAACAATCTCTGCGTCGCTTAATGCCTGTGTCACAGCGCCGCCTGCGGCAGCGTTGTTTGTCATTACCTTACTTGCCATGATCTCACCTTCGAGACAAACTCTGATCGAATGATCTCTGTAGTTTTTGATAGTTCAGATTTTAAAACTATCCATAGTGCTCATGAAGAATAACCGTTATTTCGCAGTTCGGCAAGATTAATCCTTGAATCTCCAGAAATCTGCGCCATAATTTTGACAGTTTTTGAAATTGGTGACTTTAATTGGCCAATTCGTGTTTAAGTATGAAAAAAGTATGATCTACGTAACACAAAATGCGAATATCCCCATCCCCCGGGCCTTGACCCATGAACCCAGATCCTGGGGTTCAGGAACGATCAAGGCCGCCAGAGAAAGTACTTTTTCCAGTAAGGGATTCTGGTCCCATTTCCCACCATAAAAATCATTAAGCCGATGTTTGAAATTTTTACCGCCGCACCTGCCAGTACTCCGACCGAAAACCAGAGGGGGCGGTGACTACAGGGCCACCTCTGCCGGACCAAAAGAGGGGTGATCTCTGTCGCCCGCCGCGCACTCTGGATTATCACTTCCGCGCCTTGAAGGAAACCCCCGATAGGCCTGCCGCACGCCTCCACCCCCCGTCGGGCCATCGGGAGACGCTCGGGCGCGCGCCGGTGCCCGGCGCAATGGCCGGATTGAGAAACTCATTCAGCGCTAAGAGATCGGGTCCCTCTCCCCTGCGGCGGCTCGCCCGTCACTCATCCTTCCCCGCCGCGACCTCCTCTAGCGTCCGGCCAGAGAGGACCGATCGGGGCTCAGCCGCAACCGGGTCCCGGGAAGGATCCGCCTCGGCATCGTCCTTCTTCACAAGCAACCAGGCCTCGCCTTTTCCGGTCCTGAAGCGGGTGAGAGAGAACCCGCCCCGGAGTTTCTTCCCCTCGAGCCAGACCGATACATGGCCCTGCCGGAGGGCCTCGGCAACCGGGATCTCCCGACCGCTCTTCTGCGTGAGATTCCGGTAGGTTCCCTGGTCCCAGACGAGAACCGTCCCGGCCCCGTAACTACCCTCAGGAATGACGCCCTCAAAGCCGGCATAGCCAAGTGGATGATCCTCCGTCGGGATCGCAAGACGCTTCTCCTTCGGGTTCGTAGACGGCCCTTTCGGGACGGCCCACGATTTGAGGACACCATCGACCTCCAGGCGGAAATCGTAGTGGAGCGTGCTCGCATCATGCTTCTGGATGACAAAGATGGGAGACGGAAGCACGGCCTCCGCATCACCCGGAGGTTCCAGCGTTCGGGAAAAGTCTCTCTTCCCGCGGTACTCATCGAGGGTATCCGGTCCTGTCATGAAGAGGTATTCCACCGGGATACCGAATAAGGGTTCTCCCGGGTCTATAGGTTCCGCTCGGTCGAGGGGACGATCCTGACGTTCATCTTCTCCGAACCGATGATCAGAATACCCTCCCCGGGCTGGAAGTTGAGGAGATCCTTCTCGCTCACCTCGAAGAATTTGGCGTTCTCCTGGGCCTGTTTCTTATTCTCGGAGCGCATGCAGAACTTCACGGCGATGTTTGCGAGGATCTCCTCGTTGAAGTGGGCGATGAGCTGCGAGGCGAGGATGAGCGAGACCCCGAACTTCCGCATCTCGGTCGCATATTTGTTGAGAACCGCCTTGATCGCCGTCTTTGAGCCGCTCTTCTGGCTCACCAGGAGTTTTGCCTCGTCGACGATGACAAAGAGGCGGAACTTCGCCCGCTCGTCCGGCGTCCCACGCGGAATCTCGCCCATCGCCTGGAGGGTGTAGTAGATCCGTCTGAGAAAGAGGTCCGCAAAGAGGTAGCGCAGGTTCTCCGGAAGGGCGTTTAGGTTGATATGGGTGATTCCCCCGGAGAGGATCGTGGGGATCGAGATCTTCTCCTCACCCGAGAAGAGCTTGTAGTCGAAGATATCCTCAAGGTAGGCCGGGATCGCCTCATCCTCGCAGTTCATGATCTCGTCTTCGATGTCGTCGAAATTGAGCACCCGCGTCCAGGTCTCTGTCTTTCCCGTGATCCCGGACATCCGGTAACAGTCCTTGATGATATTCTTGATCTTCCTGCGCTGCTGGATCCCGAGCGTCGGGAAGTTGATCGATATTGCATCGACGAAGTCCGAAGTGGCCCGGAGCGGGGTGATCTCGTCGATCGAAGGATCGAGTTCAAGCGGGTTGAAGTAGTACTGCCCGCCCTCGCGGATCTTGTAGGACCGGATATTCCCGCTGTTCGCGGCCATATCCCCGTGAAAGTCGATCAGGACGACCGGCATCTCCTGTGCCGCCAGTTCCGAGGCGATGCACCGTATCGTCTCGGTCTTGCCGGCCCCCGAACCGCCGAGGATGATCATGTGGCCGTTGTTGAGCCGCCCAGGCGACCAGTAAACCCGTCGCCCGTCCTGGGCGTAACCGAGGAAGATATCGAGGCCGCCGGGGCGGGGGACGACCGCCGGAGCCGGGGTCGAGGGGGAAGGGTCGGGCAGCACGATATCCGGGGGTATCGGTTCAACCTCCTCTTCATCCGTTTCGTCTCCAAAGGAGACGTCGTCCCACGCGTCCTCTTCGTCCTCCTCTTCGTCCTCCATTTCCGCCTCAACAGAGGGTATGGGCGGCGCGACCGGGAGACTCTCAGGAGCAGGGTCAGGAGCAGGGCTGACCTCGCCCTTGCAAAGAGCCGGTACTACCACGGGTTCCGGGGTGGATCGGTCTATGACGATCTTCTCTGCGACCTCGGCCATCAACTCCCGCCCGAGGTCGCGAAGGCGCGCGTCGTAGAGGTCCCGGTCCTTGATGATGAAACGGGAGAGGTCGACCCCATCGGCCTGGGGCACCTGCTCGAGGACGTAGATTGCGTCGGAAAGGACCGAAAGCACCCGCGAGAGTTCCCGTCGGTGGCCCGGTGACGCCCGGATACGGTCGTAGTCCTCGCCAGTGGCAAGATAACGCAGAACAGTGAATGTCGAGCAGAACGATTCGAGGAGCATATCGTAGTGCTCCCGGAGATCGGGATCGATCGCTTCAAGCATCCTCTTGAGGATATAGGCAAACTCCGGGGGGAAGGTATAGACGACGCCATCAGGCGCGACCGTGTCGAGATCGTAAGCATAGGCAAGGACCGCACATCCGGCGTCCTTAAGCCGGGCCGCGAACCGCTCGCACTCGATAAAGAGCCCCGGACAATTGTTGAGTAGAAAACCGATGAATGTCTCTTCGGTGCGGGGAAGCGTGGACGGGAAGGTCTTGTTGACGTATGACCCCCGCACGGTCCCTGCAAGGAGGGTCGGGACAACCTCATGGATATCATGGGCAAGGCTCTCGATATCCAGCGCCCGAATCCGGGCCTCGACAAGCGGGCGGGCAATCTCAACTCCTGCGGCCGTTGCGCTGATCACCTTCATCCCGTGCCAGGAGACGGAGTCTATGAGGCCGGCCTGCGCAAGGACGAAGAGCGGCCCCGACGTATAGGCGTAGCAACTCTGCTCGACCACGCCCACGCCCTCCCCTCGGGACGATGAACTGTTCTGCGCAATGTAGATGTAGAGGAGGGTCTCGACAATGTCGCGGACCTCCTGCAACCGGAAGTCCTGCAGATACCGGGTGACAGCGGGAGGGAATGATCTCACCAGGGTCGGTATCTCGGCATCGTTATACCCCATCGCTTTGAGAGCTTTGGCAAGGTCTGTCAACACGGTTTCACCAGAGGATGCGTTCTTGTGGCACCGGGATTTCACGGGCGAGCGGCGGCACGCTACCGCTTCAGTGAAGCGGACTGTAAGAATAGATTCATTCTACAACCTATAAAAAATAGGTCATTTGTAAAAATCGGCTGCATCCAGGAGAATTTCTCATTGGTCGGGAGAGGGAGGACGGGGGCTGCCCCCCCTACTCCGGTACAAAGGATCTCCGGTCTTTCAGAGGGCACTCTCCCGGGATGCACCGCCGCCCGGGAGAGCGCTCACCGCCAGATCCTGACCGGCTTGAGGGTGGCATCGATGATCAGGTCAAAGTCGAAGGCATCAAGCCATCCCCCTTTCTTAAACATCTCCATAAAGCAGATACCCACGATCTTCGCGCCGGGATGGGCGCCGACGACCGACTGGACCGCTTCTTTCGTGACCGGGACCCCGGGCATGGCAAGCCCGCCCATCAGGACGATCACCTTCGGGTCGACTCTAACCACATCGGACGAGGCCTGCATCCCGACACCCTCGACCGGGCGGATCGCCCTTGCCTGCGCTTCGTCAACGTAGGGCACATACACCTGTTCGACAGGTAGGTCCCGGACGGCGAACCCCAGAAGCTCGATGAAGGGAGTGCAGGTGCCGGGGCAGCCATAGTATGCGACCTGGTCGCCCGCACCAAGCCCGGCTTCACGGAGATATGCCTTGAATGGCCGCAGCATCCCGGGGACGCCGGAGAGTTCTTCAATCAGTTCCATGAGGAATCTGTTGTCCCCGAGACATATTCTGCTTTGGGGTAGCCAATCTCTACAGCAATCCGCATCCAGAGAGGTGGTACAGCCTCTCTATTTGTTTCGCCGCCTCCTCGGAGACAGCCTCCCGGATCCGGGCGAGGATGGTATCGATATCCTCCTCGGGCATACATCCGAGGTCCTCCCGGCCGGAGAGGATCTGGTCGGCAAGGTAACCCCAATCCTCATCCGAGAGGCGACCCACCCGCTCCGCAAAGTCCTCTGCGTCTACGGCGATGTGGTTTGAGACCGGAGGGAGGACCGAGCGGAACTCGTGCCCGGACTCCGGACAGAGGATGCCGCTGTACTCGGGGGCCAGTTTACGCAGGATAGCAAAATCCCTCTCGTCAAGTTCACGTGCCATATCCGTTCACTCCCGGAAGGATGAAGGCCTCCGGTAAAAGAACTACGACTCCGAGAAGAGTCTCCCCGCCTGTGCGATATTCTCCTTATCGTGTTCCTCAAAGAAGACGAAAACCTGTTCCGGGTCGACACCGAGCGTCCTCGTTATCGCGGCGGTGATCTCGGCGGCAAGAATCCGTTTCTGCTCAAGCGTTCTTCCGCTTGCCATACGAATGGTTACAACCGGCATGTATCTCGGAAAGAGTGTTGGGCAGAGTGGTATTTAGCGTTGCGGGAAGAGAGCGCGGGGCGTATCCCCACCAATCGGCCCCTCCTTCCCGAGAGTAAGCCCCACAATATCGTAGATCGTCGCCCGGAAAGCCACTTTTGCCTCAAGGGGCACCCGCCCCCAGCCATCACCCGTGATCCCGGCGGCCGCATCACGGATCTCCCGCTCAAGCACCCGCTCAAGTGCCTCCCGGGTGCCGTTGGCCCCCGGCGGATGGGAGCGCTCCATGACGGACTGGAGGAGAAGCGACTCAGATCCCGGACGAGATTGGCGGACGCCGTTAGCAAGCGCATCCAGGTCCGTGATATCGTCTGCGATCTGCATCACCTTCCCGGTGGAGAGACCGAACCGAGCAAGCGCCCTAACGACCTCACCATCAGCTCCCGCCGCCATGCCGCCCCAGGCCGCAGCAAGCGAGAAGAGACACCCGGTCTTTCGGGTGACGATCGCATCGTAACGTTCCGATGCGGGGAGATCCGGCCCCCCGAGCATCTCCCAGGCCACTCCACGGGCCATGCGCCGCTGAGCCGATGCGAGCATCGCGACGTATCCGGCACCGTAGGGCGCGGCAAGCGCGTAGGGAAGAGCAAGGATGCCGATGGTCTCGAGGACCGCCCGCCCCTCTCCCCGGGTGAGATGGAGAGAAGGGAGACCGCGCCTAGTGGCATCGCCGTCCAGCATGTCGTCGAGGATCAGGCTTGCTGCGTGGGCAAACTCGACGGCGCAGGCGAGATCGAGCACCTGGCGGAGGGAGGTACGCCATCCCGGGACAAGGCAAGCGTAGATACGGAGGAGGAGCCCGGCCCTCATCCGCTTTCCCCTGGTAAGGAGAGGGAGCACGGCGGGGTCGATATCCCCCTCACCTCTCGCGACCTCCTCGATCCGCTGGTTGACGGCAGGTTTGACAAACTCCAGGAACTGGCGAAACGGCATCATGGGGCAAGCGTGCACCCCTAAGATACCGCCGCGTAAAAAGGTGTGGGTCGACATGCCCGGGGTACATTCATCTAACCTGGGATGAAGGCGCCGCACGTTACGGAGGCATGGCAGCGATACGGGGTGTGAGGGCGACGAGCGCATTTCGGCAGAGGAGAGAGCATGCCCATCGGGACCATTCTCCCGGCTTCAGAGAGGACAATCTCCTGCGGCTGCTGGAGAACACCCCATGCACCTTTGGGCACGAGGCGCTCTCCGCACTCCTCTTAAGTCAGCTGTGCCCGGATATGCTCCACCGTCTCAGGATACCGGTTCGCAAGCCGATCCTCTTTGAGGTTCTCCCGCACAATCCACCGGATATCCTGATCATCGAGGGTCGCAAGCTGCCGCAGGTACTCAAAGCCGATCCCGGGGAGAGCGGTGACGACCTGGCTGAGCGTAGAGCCAAGCGCTCTTTTGAGCGCGAGAAAATCATCGGAACCCCTCTCCTTCGCCATATATACACGTATCAACGCCTTCCGGTGGAGCCGCAGCGCCATCTCTGCGAGTTCCGGCTCGGCGAGCAGATCCGGTGCGGCCACACCTTCAACTGCAGCCCGCATCGCAAGCCAGGAACCGCCCTCCACCCAGCCTTCAAGTCTGGGGACGGCTGTATCGCGCTGCCGGGCAAGAAGATCCCGGACCCCCGTCACCACCGCGTCTCGAACCCGCCACCGCGGATCGGTGGAGGCCTCCACAAGGTATGCGACCGCCTTATCCGCACACGCCGGGGATACGGATCCGATCGCCCCGATCCCCAGGACGCCGCAGATCGAGAGGAACTCATGCGGGTCATCTGCCGGTGCATCCTCGGGGTCAACAGAAGCGAACTCGACACAGAGGTCCCAGAGCACGTGCCGGATGTCGGAATCAGCAGCAGCAAACTCGCGCACGGTTTCGCTGAAGGCTCCGGCAAGCTCAAGGTTCGCCCGCACTCCCGGCAGACGGCTTTCCGCAACCAGGTAGGCGAGGAGATCCGCGGCCTCCCCGCTCACGAGGAGCCCCGAAATCAACCCGACAACCTCCCTGATATAGTTCTCTTTGCGGATCATTGTCTTAGAAAGAACGACCCGGAGGGAGTAAAAGTGATCGCTACCGGGCGATCAGGGTTGTGATGAAGGCATCGAGCGCTGCATGGACGTTCTCGCCGTTCCGTGCCGAGATGGGGTGCACCATCTCCCCGGGGAGAGCCTGGCTGACGGCCTCGGGCATTGCGCCCGGGCAGTCGCACTTGTTTGCCATGAACGCAAGCGGCACCCCGAGGGCCTTCAGCTGCGCATACAGGTGGCGCGTCATGGCGTCCACCCCCCTGGTTGCATCCACAACGATGATCGCGCCGTCCATTCCGCGCGAGAGGATCTGCCGGACAAACTCGAAGCGTTCCTGCCCCGGCGTTCCGAAGAGGTAGACCATCTGATCTCTTACCTGCAGTCTGCCGAAATCGAAGGCGACGGTTGTCGGCCCCTCACTTGAGGCCGCTTCAATGTGGCGGCTTTGGGGATCGAGTGCCTGGATGAGACTGGATTTACCTGCATTGAATGAACCGAAAACGACAATCTTGAGCCTGCCTTCTGCCATCAGCCTTGTATCGGCGCGGAGATGTTTTAGGGTTTCGTTATGCGAGCGCGTTCGGCGGGATAAATCTCTGTTCCGGCCGGTCAGTAACGGTTTTTTCCACCGCCCAGGGGAAGGGAGGTGAAATCGTTCCCGGGTCCAGCGGATGCGTCTGCACCAGGTTGCCAGCATCCGGCTCCTTGGGGGTGATGGCCCACCCCGAGTCTCAAGAAAGATATACCGATAGATCCAAGGGTACCGATATGGGGTCCGAGGAGACCAATGCCGTCGCGCAGGAGATCATAGCCACTCTCGATAGCCTTTTCCTTGCAGAGAAACGTGCAAAACTCCAGATCTCTGCCCTCGAAGAGCGGCAGTATCCCCTGGCTACGACGTTTGAGATGGTCCAGGAGATGGAGGTCGACAATGCCATCGAGGAGGCTCTCACCGAGTTCGGTTTCGAGTACTACACCGTTGATGACGATGGAGAACTCTGGATATCGGACGAGCACGGACTGATGGTCTTCCTCTCATTCACCGCACCCGATGGAAGGTATTACAACTATAGAGTCGTGGCATTCGACGTTATAGACGAGGACGAGAATGTATGATGACCTCAAGCGGCGGCATAACTCATAACTTGCCGCGCTTGAGGGCCTCGTGCCCGGCACATATATATGGCAAGTGATATTCCCATGCAGCATCCACTGGTGAGATGAGATGGAACGCTCAGTAAAACGCCTCATAGAAGATAAAGAGAAGCGGCGTGAAGAGTACATCGGCAAATACATCGAGCAGCTCTCCGACGAAAGCACCCCATACCGGCTCCGGGCGGCCGAGGCACTCGCGGGGTGCGCCGATCCCCGGGCGGTCGAGCCGCTGATTGCCGCCCTCAACGACCGGGAGAACGAGGTCCGCTGGGTCGCGGCACAGGCACTCGGGAAACTCCGAGATCCCCGGGCGGTTGAGCCGCTCCTTCTCCTCCTCGCCGACTCCAACCGGTGGGCGCGGCGCGGAGCCGCCTGGTCGCTTGGCGAACTTGGTGATATCCGCGCGGTCGAACCGCTCTGTCCACTTCTATCGGATAAAAAGAAGGATGTAAGGTCCGCCGCGGCCGAGGCCCTCGGGAAACTCCACGATGCGCGTGCCGTCCCGGCCCTCGCAGCAGCGCTCGAGGATGAGGAGGAGCCCGAGGTCAGGACCGCGATCCGGCGTGCGCTCCGCGAGATCACCGGCGAGGCGGAACTTTGATGGACTACGTAGAGCAGCGGCTCTTTCGCTACTATCCGGAGGATTTTGGGGCGCTCCCCGTTCGGGTCGTCCACATGGACCTCATCTTCGACGTCTACGACGGCCATACCCGGGTCGTCTCAGCCCTCACTGCCGAGAGCCTCGATGCACCGCTCTCGTCCCTCGCCTTGAACGCCCGGGACCTGGCCATTCTCCGGGTCGAGTGCGCCGAGTACCCCGTCACCCATACCTACGACCGAAAAGCCGCGATCCTCACCGTCGCCTTCGAGACCCCCGTCCCGCCCCGAACACGGTTCACCCTCGAGACCGAGACGATCTGCCGCCCGAGCAGCCACGTCCTTGAAGGGCTCTACTACGACGGACTCTGCCCTGGAGGACCGCCCACCCAGATCACCCAGTGCCAGCAGTGGGGGTTCCAGCGGCTGGTCCCCTGTCTTGACGATATGACCGCGAAGTGCACCTACACGACGACGATCATCGCCGATAACGGGTACACGAATACCATATCAAACGGCGACCCGGTGGGACCACGGATCCCCTGCGCTCCCGGCCGATCCATCCAGAGATACGAGAACACCACAACTCCGATGGCACCCTACCTCTTCTTCCTCGGGGTAGGGTGCTACGATGCCTACCGGCGGGAGTTCGAGTACCCCGACGGCCGGACGTTCACGCTGGAACTCCTCGCAAAACCCGGCTCCGATCCCGAAGGGGCGGAGCGGGCGCTCGATATCCTCGCGGACGCCGTGATGTGGGTCCACCTCTTCACCGGCCGTGAGCAGTACCGCGACCGGGAGATCCGCCAGGAGATCTGGCGTCTTACGCGGGTGCGGGACGAGGCAAAACGTTCCGGGGATCAGGAGACACTTGTAGAGACGAGAAAGAGGCTCGCCGGACTGATTACAAAGATCACCCCCGGCTACGCCTACACCGGTGCGGTCTACCGGGAGATAGCCATGCAGAACTCCGATTTCGGCGGGATGGAGAACGTCGGAAACACGACGATCGCTGCAAACCGGCTCATGCCCGGACCCGATACGACCGACCCGGCATTCGAGTACATGATCCGGGTGAAGGTCCACGAGTACTACCACAACGAGAACGGCTCCGAGGTGACGGGGTGGAGCCCGTTCGAGATCTGGCTGAATGAGGCCGTGACGGTCCATATCGAGAACCAGCACCATGCCTTCCTCTTCGGGGAGGCCTACTCGCGCCTCCAGACCGTCCTCGACCTCCTTGACCCTGCGGCCGGGACGCTCACGCTCGATCGGGGCGCGGGCTCGATGCCGATCGAGCCGGACGGCTTCAACGACCCAAACGACCTCATCACCGGCGTCACCTACGTCAAAGCCCCCGAGTTCGTCAGGATGATCGAGACGCTGATGGGGAAGGAGACGTTTGCCGAAGGGCTCGCCCGCTACCATGACCGGTTCCGGCACTCGAACGCTTCGCGGGCCGACTGGATGCGCTGCATGGAAGAGGTCTCGGGCCAGGACTTCTCGCGGATGGCGGCGGTCTGGCTGAAGGAGAAAGAGTATCCGGTCCTTGCCGTGACGCGGACCTACGACCCGGAGTTCCGGCGGCTCACCCTCTCCTACCGGCAGAATCGCTCGCCGGGCGGCCGCATCTGGGAGTTCCCGTTCCGGTTCGCGCTCGTCGAACAGAGCGGCCGGGATATTTTGGAGCGGACAGTCCGGATCGCGGACGAAGAGGGGGAGATCGTCCTCGATGACGTCGACCAACCCGCATTCCTCTCCCTCAACCGCGGCTACTCCTTCTACGGGAAGGTGGCATACCGGCCGCCGGAGGACGAACTCTACCTACAGGTGACGAGGGATGGCGATATCGTCGGCCGGTTCACCGCGTTCCTTGCGCTCGCCGACCAGCAGATGCTCAGGCTGCTCAAAGACCCGGAGGCAGAGGTCTCGGAGCGGTTCACCGACCTCTGCATCGCGCTCCTCGGCGACGATCGCCTCATGGGCGAGGCAGGCGGGCAGTTCCTGACCATCTTCCCCTCGGTCGAGGACGAACGGTTCCGCCACCGCTACCGGGCGCTCTACGATGCCCGGCAGAAGATATACGCATCGATCGCCGCACGGGGCGAGGATGCCCTCCTCGCGATCTACCGGCAGGCGGCGGCAGAGAGCGCTCCCGGAAGGTCGGCCAGCCTGGAGGCAGAGGCCGCGACAATCCGGCGGCGGCAGAGGAAGAACATCTGCCTCGCCATCCTCGCGACCCTGGATTCGCCAACGATCCACGAACTGCTCTTTGGACAGTTTGAGGAGGCGACGAACGCAACCGACCGCCTCACCGCGTTCCGGCTGATCCTTGAGAGCAGCGCCCCAAAGCGACTGGAGGTTCTCAAGGAGTTTGCTGCCGAATCGAGTAAAAACCCGGTTGCCTGGGAGTCGTTCCTCGCCGCCGTCGCCGGGAGCGACTGCGATGACCTCGTCCCAATCCTGCAGCGGATCGAGTCGTCGCCCGCCTTTGCGATCGAGCAGGCAGACCAGCAGCGGGCCCTTTACGGGCGGTTTGCATTAAACAGGAAGCGGTCGCTTGAGACCGATGAAGGGCGGACCTACCTTTCGGAGATCCTCAGGCGGCTTGCCCCGATCAACGAGTACAGCACCGTCCGGGTTCTCGATGCGTTCGCGTTCATCGACGCGATGGAGCCAGAGCACCGGGTGCCGACCGTCGCGGTCCTCGCGGATCTCCTCACTTCGATCGATCCTCTAGCGCACCCATCGGTCTACAACAACATCCGCCGCTTCCTCCTCGGAGCCCCGGAGGCCGCTCGGGCGTATGAGGCGGAACACGGCGAGATTCCGGGACTCAAGAGGACTTAGCCGAACCCGTACTCGAGAGTCAGCCCGACACCCGTCTCGCGGACGTTCGCAACCTTTGCAAGTGCAATCTTTGCCGCAAGGTCGGTGCAGTGGCAGGGATGAAGAGCAGCCGGCTGCACCTCGGAGAAGTAGTCGAGGATTCCGCGCATCTGCCTAGGAGGGGTGTTGAGGAGGTGGAACCCGCCGATGACGTCGAGGATCCGGTCATCGCCGCAGACCTCACGCGCCTGCTCGACGATCGAGCAGATGCCGGAGTGAGAGCACCCGGTTATGACGACAAGCCCCTCCGGAGTCCTGCAGGCGAGCGCGGTATCGTCGACGACGGTATCGTCCCGGATGCCGTCCGGTGTGTAGACGTAGCCTATCGGTGGCGTCTGTTCGAACTCGAACCGCCGCTCGATCTCCCCGAGGAAGACAAGGTTCTTCGTCAACCAGAGAGGGCCCGTCGTGAGGAGGACCTTACCGTGCCGGAAGAGTTCCTCGACCGAGAGGTGGCATCCGATCTCTCCGACGCCGTCGCAACTCCGGGTGAGGAACGCGTCGGGATGGGCGACGAACGTGGGCGGAACGCGCCTCTGACCCTCAAGGATTGCCTCGGTATGAAGCCTGATGAGGGCGTCAAGGCCCCAGGTGTGGTCGAGGTGACCATGGGAGAGGACGATCTCTTCGACGTTGAGGAGGTCAATCCCCATCTTCCGGGCGTTGGGAACGAGAATGCCCGAGTAGCCGGCATCAAAGAGGAGCCGGGTCTCGCCGTCTTCAAGGTAGATCGAGAGCCCGGGTTCCGCGAGGAAGTAGCGATCGGTGAGGGCGACGTTATCGACAAGGACCGAAAGCCTCATCCGCAGCGCCTCCCGAACGCCGCATTCACCGCGCACGAATCCATGCAGATAGTGGGCACAGAGCGGTTAAGAAGGTTTCCGGAGGGCGCTCCCTTCCACCCGCTCCCTGAGCGCCCGGTTCATCAGCAGGAACCCAAGCTGCGTCGCCCGGAGGGTCTCAGTGAGGGCGACGATGGGTACCAGCAGCCCGGTGAAGACCTCGGCCTGGACGAACCGGGAGCCGTCGCCCTCGGGAATGATGGTGAACCGGTGCTCGCCGTCGAGGAGCCCCGCAATCAGGACACGGCCGACCCACCGGAGCTCGTGACCTTTCGCGACCCGCAGCACCTTCGGCCGAAACCGCATGCTCTTCATGCCCGGCGGGCGGATCTCGACCGAGAGACGGGTCCCCACCCAGGGTTTCCCCTCGATCGACCGGATGAATGGGTTCCAGTCGGGGTAGGCCGCGAAGTCAGTCAGCACCCGCCAGACAGCCTCTGGCGGGGCGGCGATGACGGTCTCCGCCCGGATCTCACGGACCAGGGACCCGAAGCATGCCGCCGGGGATGGAATCATGCTCATCGTACGATCGCTTCGAATGGACCAGATGGGAAAAAAGGCTTACCCGTCGGGACGGTTGTGGTACAACACCTCCTTTCACGAGATCAGGCACGATGTACTATCCCACAGTCCGGCCGGAAGATGCAGACGACGGCGAGGATCGGAGGAAAGGGATGGGGGTCGTCCCCCGCAGGCGGGTTATACCGCCCCTCAGTCGTGGGCGACAAGATCCCCGAGGAGTTTGACGATATCGATCCAGAGCACGAGATCCCTCCCCGTCTGCCCGGCACCCTCGCCGCGGCTGAGTTTGATGACCCCCTTGATGCACGCCATATGTGAGATCGAGTCGTCCATGACCTCTATATCCTCCTCGGAGACCTTGATGACACTGTGGACCTCATCCACGATCACTCCGACGTTCGAGCCCGCGGCCGCATCCGGGACCAGAACGATGATCTTCTGGTCGTCGGAGATCTCCGCGGCCGATGCCGGGTCGAGGAGGAGTGCGAGGTTGATGATGTTCGTGATCTCTCCCCGGAGATTGATGATGCCGGCGAGGTACGGGGAGGAGCGGGGGATCGGGGTGATCGGGATCATCTCGACGATCTCACGAGCGACACCGATATCGAGAGCATACAGGGAGTTCCCGATCTCGAACTCCACCACGTCGATGAGCGCTGCCACCCGCCCGTCCCCCTAGATCCTGATACCGTTCATCGTTTCCCGAAGGTGCCCCGTCATCTCACCAATCTCGTGCGTGACGCTCCCGATCTCCTCGACCGAGGCGCTCGTCTCCTCGGCGAGCGCTGCGAGGCTCTCCATCTGCGACTGCATCTCGTTGGTCAGTCGGGTCCCCTCACTCATGGCCTGCACCACCCGGTTCGCGGTCCCCGCCTGGTCCTCCGTCGCCTTCGCGATCTCCGCGATGCTCCGGGTCACGGCCATCGTCTCGTCGATGATCTCGTTCAAGGCCCCGATTGTCCGGTTCACGCTCTCGACTCCCGAACCGATCTCGACGCTCGCCGAGAGGATTGAAGACGCCGTCTTCTCGCTGCTGACCTGGATCGCATCGATGACCTGTTCGATGTGGTTGGTCGCGCTCTTCGTCTCCCCGGCAAGGTTCCGCACTTCTCCCGCGACGACAGCGAATCCCCGGCCGTGCTCTCCTGCCCGGGCAGCCTCGATCGCGGCGTTGAGCGCGAGAAGGTTGATCTGACTCGCGACGTCGTTGATCATCTTGACGATCTTGTCGATCTCGTGGATCTGAGCGTCGAGATGCTTGATCTCCGCAACACTCTGCTCCGTGATCTTCTCGACTTCGGCCATCTTCTTCTCGGCCTCGTTCCCGAGAGCCTGAGCCTCTTTGCCCCGGGACGCGGCCCTTTGAGCCCGCTCGAATACGTCCTGAGCAGTGCTCGCCACCTCCTCGTTGGATGCGGAGAGATCGGCGATCTGCCGGTTGACACCCTCGATCTCCGCAAGGACCTGTTTCGCAAGGTCCGCGCAGCGCTGGCTAGTCCGCGCCACCTGCTCCGAGGCCTTCGCGATCTCGTCGGAACCTTTGGTCATCTCCGACGTTCCGGCCTCCAGCCGGTTTACGGCACGGTTGAGCTCCATGAAGTTCGTGGAGAAGGCAATCCCGATCTGGTTGAGCGCCTCCTTGAACTTGCCGAACTCACCGGCGGCATGGATCTCCTCGTTGAACCGGACGGTGTAATCCCTGGCGGCAAAAGCGTCGGCAAGCCTCATCGCCTCCTCGAGCGGCTCCGTCACCGCCTCGATGATCCCGTTTATCCCGTCGGCGATCTGCCGGATATCGCCCGTGTACCGCTCTGCCTCGGCACGGGCCTTCAGGTTCCCCTCTCGCGCTTCCGCAGCCACGCGGAGGATATCCGCGACCGCACGCTTCTTCTCGGTCACATCCGGGAAGTACTCGATCGCACCCACGACCCTTCCCCGCTCGTCGGTCAGCGGGGCCCCGGTGCAGTCTATGATCACGTCGCCGCAGGTGTTGTCGCAACGGTAAATGACCCGCTGCTCCATCGCGACCCTGCACGGACACTGCGCCGTCTTGCAGTTGCCGGTCCGGTAGAGGTCGTAACACCGCTTCCCGACGGCATCCTCCGGCCTCATCCCGAGGAGGTTCGCTGCCGCTTTGTTGATGTAGAGGATCGTATACTCGGTGTCGACCAGGTGCATGGGAAGTTCGATCGAATCAAGCCCCTGGACGAGAAGTCTGTACCGGGTGAGTTCATCACCGGACGCTCCGGCATCCTTCGCCGGGTTTTCTGGTGGTGTAGCGTTTATCATTTCTGCTCATCCTCACCCCCGGCACCCGCATTGCCGGTCGCCCGGCACCCGGCGGGGCCGGGTAATCCCTTCGAGATATCCGGCAGAACAAGGCCTGTATCGAAAACTAGGCCTTTCTGGGAGATTATTTCGACATCGCCAGGAATATCGTGAAGTATTTGATGTATCCAAGGCTTTAGAATTAATACTTCTCGATCACGATCATTCGTTAATTTCAAGTATGCCGGATAATACGGGAGAAGCATACCATCTGCTGGAAAAAGCGGATGCTCCTTCGGGCCGGCGATCCTGCCGACGCGCCGGAGGACTGAAATCTCTTCGTACAGAACAACTCTCGCGGAGTCTTCCATGACAGAACATGCAACCTTCTCCCCCGACGAACCGGGAAAACCCGGACCGGTCGGTCTTGCGGCCGGAATGCGGCTCGGGCTCGACCGCTTAAAAGACCTGCAGGAACACAGAGGATTCGAGGTCATCCTCTACTTCGATGAAGACCTCGCACGGAGCTCGACGCTCGACGCCGACTATGCAGACTTCCAGATCGTCCCCGTCCAGGCCCGGCCGTTCATGCCGCTTGCGGTCTTCCTCCGGGTGATTACAGAGCGCGATCCGGAGTTTGCAGAACGGATGCAGAGCGAGCCTCCGACCGTTGAGGTTCTGGAGACCGGAACGCTCAACCGCTACTCCGGGTGCGTCCTGTGCACAAGGCCGTACGTGAAGGGGCTGCTACTATAGCCTGCCCGCCCGGGTTCGGGCAGTCCAGTTGCGCGGGACCGGCGTCCGGTTCCCGAGATCAAACTCGGCGAGGACGTGCCGGCAGGTGCAATGCTCACCCAGGTGGCAGATGGCGGCCTTCGTTGCCTCAAACCGGAGCGGGAGATCGACTCCGGGGATGAGTTCAGGCAGATCACCGTAGCCGAGCGTGATGTGCGGCGAGTAGCGCTCATACGCGGATAACTTCGGGAACCGGGTAAGACAATCGATGGATGACCCCGACGCTCCACCCGCAAAACTCTCAGGTCCCACATCAAGTGCCCAATACGGTTTTAAAGCATTCATCACCGTCTTATGGAAGAGCTGGATGATCTCCGTCCGAAGGATGTGAAAGACGGAGACGGTTCTCCCGGCGCCTGTGCGGCGTTTTGCGACGGCATCGATCGTCAGGCTCATCGGGGAGCACTGCCGGGAGATCTTATCCACGGTTCTCGTGATCTCTCGAAGGTCGTCTCGCTTTGCCGGGAACATTGCAACTGAGATATGCGGGAGGCAGTCCTCCCAGCCCAGGCGTATCCCACCGTCCGGGGCGCCGGCGAGCAGAGTCCGGTTCACGCCGATCGCCGTATCCATAATAGGTCTCGGCGGCAGAAGGACAACGTCGATGGCAACTGTATCGGGAAGTTCATGCATGGAGGGCTGATCAGGCGACAGCGATAGAAAAGGGTTATCCTTTGGGATCGGCAACCCCCGTCAGACCGCACCCGGTTCGGAACAGACGGGATTCACCACTTCACACCGAAGATCGGCTCCTCCTCGACGATATTTGTGACCCTTCGTACACTTGCCTCCATCGGAACATCTTCGCCGCTGCAGAGATCCCGTTTGAGTTGCTCAAGGCCCACAGCCACCGAGTCATCCTTTGCATGGACACCACTTACCGTCACCCGAAACGTCAGCGTCACCAACCACTGGATCGTTTCTGTCTCTTCCCCACCTCGTAGCATGGACGGGGTATACCTCCACGGGGGTGATAAAGGCAGCTCATCATCAAGAGACCTTCATCCGAAAGACCACCCACCCCCCATCTCCGATGAAACGAAGGTGCATCCGCACAGTCTCCATGCAAAAAAACTGAAATGAAGTACGAGAACGGAGGGCCAGCACGATGTTCGGGATACGCCCGGAAGTTGACGTATGGCGAGGTGTAGAGCGTTGCAGTTGTATCAATGGAGGTATAGTGCGACAACTCATCTGGTTAATCAGTCCCGCACTGACCCATCCGCACCCCGACCATAATATAATTCATACAAAATAAAATATTTTCGGAGATCCAGGTCAGATTGCACCGTCTAGATCCGGCAGTGTGAGACAGACACAACGCATATATACAAACATCAGAAATTTCGGGCTCCAGAGAACCATATTCTGGAGGAGAGAGATGGTCCTGGAGGCCAAGGCAAACCCCCGGGGAGGCACGGGGAGGCAAGCGATCGGCTGCGTCGCGATCGTACTCATACTTATCCTGGTGCTCATCCCGGCATCGGCAACCGCACAGGCACCGTCGGTGATCGTCTCCAACTACACCGTTACCCCTCCCGTCCTGATGCCCGGAGACGAAGGAACGATCACGGTGGTCCTCACAAGTACTGCTCCGGCAGCATCCGGATCGCCGCTTGAGATCCGACTGGACATGAATACATCAACAGAGACCGCACAGAACGCCTACATCGAGAGCGTGCTCGTAAACGGCGAAGGCGTCGAGGTCCTGACAGGGAGTTTCCAGGATATCGGCGAGATCGGTCCCGGCCAGTCCATCCCGCTCACCTTCCAGATACGCGCTCCGGGAAAAGAAGGGATCTACTTCCCGGAGATCTGGGTCAGCGTGCGGGATGCGGCCGATGTGCGCTACCCCATACCGGTGAATGTCAACTCGGCCTACGCCCTTGCCAAGAAACCGGCGCTCCGGGTGGAGAGGACCGTCCCGACAACCGTCGACCCGGGATCTCCCTTCAACGTCACGCTCACGCTCATTAACGACGGCCAGGCGAGTGCAAACGACATCACCGTTGCCATCAACACAACCTCTAACGCGATCACCCCACGGACCTCGGAGAACTACTACATCCCGGAACTCGGGGCCGGAGAGGAGACGGTGCTGAATCTCTCGTTTGAGACCGATACAAATGCGCCCCTCGGACTCACCCCGGTTCTCGTCATCACCGATTACCGGAGCGCCGATCTCGCGGCGTTTCGGCAGGTGGCGACGATCGGTGTCCCCATCGTCGGCCGCGCCGAGATGGGGGTCGCCTCCATCAGGACCGATCCGGCCCGGGTCACCGCCGGAGACCCGGTGGACCTGACGATCCGGATAGAGAACACCGGGACGGCGGACGCCGAGTCGGTCCGGGCAACCATCGACGGTCTGCCACTCCCGGGGAGCAGGGAGGCCTTTCTTGGGACAATAGAGCCGGGGAACGACGGGCCTGCGGTATTCACCCTGCAGGCCGATCAGGAGGGAGAGTATCCCTATACCCTCACCATTCAGTATACCGATGATTACGGAGTGCACACCACCCGGCAGGACCTGAACCTGACCGTCGCGGCATCAAATACGATACCCACGATCGCCATCGCAGCAGCGGTTCTCATCATCGCCGTTGTGATCGCGGTCCTCTGGTACCGGAGACGGCAGGAGGGGTGACATTTCGTGTTTGAGGGCCTCAAGGTCTCTGCATTCCTCGCGTGGAAGGCCATCCAGCGCGGGAGCAAGGGGACGTTAATCCTCACCATCATGATCATCGCCCTCATCTTCGTGAACCTGGTCTTCCTCCCCTCCATCATCTCGGGGGTCGTCAAGACCTTCGATACACAGTCGATCGAGTTCGATCTGGGAAACCTGGTCATCGAGCCCCGGGAGGGCAGCCAGTACATCAACGATGCAACCGAACTACAGAAGAAGGTCGAGCGTATCCCGGGGGTTACCGGCACATCGCCCCGAATAGCCGCCGGGGTGACCTACTTCTACCGGGGCCGGAACGCCGCAAGCACGCTCTATGGCATAACCCCGGAGGATGAGCGGTCGGTGACCAGGATCGCCGAGTATATGATCGAAGGAGAGTTTCTCTCGGACGGGGATACCGGCGCAATCGTCATAGGCGCAACCCTCGCGGGGAGAGAGGGAGAAGAAGGGGGCGGTCTACCCACGCTCGAGGGGGTCACGGTCGGCGACTCGGTGGAGGTGGCCTACCCGAACGGGGAAACAAGAATCTACCGGGTGAAAGGGATCTTCGAGACACAGTCGTTCGGCGTCGACACGGCAGCCTTCGTTACCAGCCAGGAGATGAGCGATGTGCTCGGGCTACAGGATCAGGCATCCATGATCCTGGTCAAGACCGAGGAGAACGGCAGGGAGGATGAGTACAAGACCGAAATCCTCTCCTATGGCATCCAGGAGAACGTCTGGACGTTCAGGGAGAAGGCCGGGGGGTTCGTCGACCAGGCGATCCAGAGTTTCAACATCATCAACACCATCTCGACACTCGTCAGCCTGATCATCGCCATCGTGGTGATCTTCATCGTGATCTTCATCAACACCGTGAACAGGCGGCGACAGATCGGGATTCTCAAGGCGATCGGGATCGACCAGCAGATCATCATCAACTCATACGTCCTCCAGGTGCTCTTCATCACCGGCGTCGGAGCGCTCGTGGGGATTGCGCTCAACGCCGGCGTGACGACCTACCTGACTGCCTATCCGCTCGTCTTCCCCGGCGGCCCGGTCTATCCGGATGTGGAAGTGTCATCAATCCTCCAGAGCATCGCAAGCCTCTTTGCGGTCTCGATAGTGGCAGGGTACATCCCCGCCTGGCAGATCGCCCGGGAGGAGATCCTCTCCGCAATCAGGGGGTGAAGACGTGATCGTTGCAGAAGATCTCACGAAGGTCTACACCATGGGAAGGGTGGAGGTCCGCGCTCTTGGCGGCGTCTCGCTTGAGGTCGCAAAGGGCGAGTTTGTCGGGATTATGGGGGCGAGCGGAAGCGGCAAATCAACGCTCCTCCATATCCTCGGGCTCCTCGACCGGCCCACAACCGGCGCGGTCACGATCGACGGGACCGATGTTCTCTCCCTCTCCGACCACCGTCGGACTCTCTTTCGGCTGAACCGGCTTGGCTACGTCTTCCAGGACTACGCTCTCATCGGGGAGCTCACGGCGCTCGAGAATGTCTACCTGACGTCGCTTGTCCGGGGGGATCCAAAGGAGGAGTACCTCAAAAAGAGCACCGAGATCCTGGAGCGGGTCGGGCTTGGAGACCGAATCCACCACCGGCAGAGCGAACTCTCGGGCGGAGAGCAGCAGCGGGTGGCGATCGCCCGGGCTCTCGTGAACAGTCCGAGCATCCTGCTCGCCGACGAACCCTGCGCGAACCTGGACAGCCAGACATCAAAGAGCATCCTCGACCTCTTCGCCCGGCTAAACGAGGACCTGGACCAGACGATCGTGATGGTCTCGCACGAAGACTGGCACAAGGAGTACTTCTGCCGGGTGGTCACCCTGCGGGACGGGTTGATCGAGAGTGTGACGGAGTGCAGATAATCCGCGCAGGTTCTCAACCGGGCCTCGCCGGACCCTGTGTGTGAAAAAGCAGCGGCAATATTTTTATATTGAACCTGTTATACACCCCGCCGGGTGAGACGTATGCAGGAGCAAAAGACATTCAGGTGCAAGGACCTCGGTCTTGCGTGCGAGTTTGAGGAGAAGGCAGAGGACGAGAACGAGCTGATGAAGCGCATCGAGGGGCACATCCAGACCGCTCACCAGATGAACCCGGAACAGCCCGAAGTGCAGGAGAAAGTCCGCAAAGCGATGAAATGAGGGGGTTCCACCCCCACTGGCCTTTTTTTAGCAGGAAGAAAAACAGGTTCTCCTCCAGGAAACGCCGTCGCGGTCTATAGGGTGCATCGTATGCGTTGTGGAAGGCATACACCGGAGGACGAGGCCGCCCGCAGACGATGGCAGCACCCCGAGTCTATCCTTGAGGGGTTCGGGCTTGCACCCGGTAAGACGTTCATCGACGTCGGGTGCGGGGACGGATTCTTTGCCCTCCCGGCGGCGCGGATGGTCGGGCCGCACGGCCGGGTCTGCGGGATCGATATCGACGCCGAGGCGCTCGATATCCTGCAGGAGAAGGCTCTCCGCGAAGGGCTCGATAACGTCGTCCTCCATGAGGGGACTGCCGAGGAGACCGTCCTCTGCGACGGGTGCGCCGACTTCGTCTTCTTCGGGATCGCGCTCCACGACTTCGTTGACCCGGTCAGGGTGCTTCTAAACGCGAAGAAGATGGCAGCCCCCGGCGGCCTGATCGTTGATCTGGACTGGAAGAAGGAGCCGCTCCCTCTCGGTCCGCCGACGGAAAAGAAGTTCGACACGGAGTATGTGGTGTCGCTGATGGCAAAGGCAGGGATCCGGGTCACGGCGATCGCGGATTCGGGACCTTACCACTACATCGTCACCGCCGTGCCGGACAAAAAGAAGGGTTAGGGGTTACTTCAGGTTTGCAAGGCCGCCGTAGTTGACGGCGTTCACGAACGCATCGAGATCCTGCTTGGAGCCGCCTTCGACGCTGACGTAGACCATGAACCGGTCGTTCACGCCGACCCAGGTTCCGTAGGAGTCGGGTTTGCTGAAGGACTCCCAGGATGGATGGCCGGAGACCGTGCCCCGCCTGTAGTAGCCTTCGGTCGTCTCGATCGAGAAAAGCGAGTTCCAGATCTCCCAGTAACCCACGTCGTAGTAGGCTGAGTCCTGAATTACGACAGTCGCCCGGGCATCGTCCTTGCTGTAGTCACGGGACACCCAGGTCCACTGGGCGTCCTCTATTGTCGTCGATGCCCCAACTGGATCTTCTGCGGTCCATCCTGCCGGCGCATCCGGGAGGAACGGGATCAACGCCGTAAACGGAACTGCGGTCACGCTTCCCTTTGCAGCCCCGGAGACGCCGGTCGCGCCGGCGGTGGCCGTCGGAGTGGTTCCGGAGGATGTTTCGTCGGTCGTATCCGACGTACCCGTACAGCCCGTCGTCATGAGGCAGAGCGCGAGCAGCGCAAAGAGTCCCAGAATCACTGCTGAAGATATCATTCTCATAATGGTGCCCTCTGGACGACCAGAATGCCCAATGAATATTTATAGATTCCATTTTGGTTTGACAGCCGATCTGATCAGTCGAAAATCGATTTAGGCATGCATGAATCCTCAGCTAGATGACAGATTCTGGAATGATCAAATCCCCATACGCCCGGAGAACGAATATCATTTCCAGGGGTTTAAGAAAAGTATTTACCTATTCCAGGATACCTTTTCGCATGGTTCAGAAAAAGAACATCGTTGGTATCCTCCTAGCAGGATTCCTGGTATTTTGCATGCTCGGCGCCGGTTGCACGTCGCAGCCGGCAGAGCCGGCGACCCCGACCCCCACCCCAACCCCAACCCCGGTTCGTGGGCTCGGAGATGTGTATAAGAGACAGCCCCAACCCCGGTGGAGGGTTACTTCTTCAACGAGACGAACAACAACGAGACCGTCACGCTCCCGGCCGGAAGCGCGATCACGATCAGCCTCGTCGAGAACCCGTCGACGGGGTACGAGTGGAACGTCACCTCGTCCGCCGGACTCCAGCTCGTGAATGAGACGCACGATGCACCCCAGACCGAACTCTTGGGTGCTCCCGGAGTTCATATCTGGGAGTACACCGCGGCCGAGCCCGGTGCTGCCGAGTTCTCCGCGATCTACATGCGGCCCTGGGAGAACGTGACCGGAAACGAGACCACATTCTCGATGGCTTTCACCATCGAGTAACCAGATTCCTTTTTTAAAAGAAGCAGGCAAAAGGCCCCCGCTTCAGTGGGGTCCGGCACCCGGTGCGGGATGCACTCACCCTGCATCAATGATCCGATCTTTATCCAAAACGCCCCGGCGGCGTTTCAATACGCATATATATCGCGAAAACAAGGGTGGAACTATGACAGATGTGAGAATTAAAGCCTCGTGCACTCTTGTTCTTCTCGGGGTCCTTGCTCTGGCTCTCATCGTCCCGGCAGCCGCACAGGGAACCACCCCGCGGGTGGTACAACCAGGTGAGACCATCGAGGTTGGGAGCGAACCCCTTGTCCTCGACCTCGTCAATCTCCGGAACGCAGATACGCTCAACCCGATCACGGAACTCCGCCACTACCGCGAAGATAATCCCACGAAGCAGATCATCCGGACCATCGGCGTGCCGAAAGACGGTTACTTTACGATCAATGCGCACACACTCAACGGCAAATACGGGCGATACTTCGCGTTCAGCAAACAGGACGGCCTGATCCAGCATAGCAGCATAACGTTCGTCCCCGCTCCGACAGAAACCCCCACCGGACCGGTCGAGACCAGTACCACGGCGATGGAGACGCCAACCGGGACCGAGAGGGCGCAAGAGACGGCCACCGCGAACCCGACACAGGCACCACTCCCCGGAGTGATCGCGGTGATCGCGATCGGGATCCTGGGGCTGATCTTGGCGACCATACGACGAGAGTAGAGTCTTTGGGCCAGCAGAAGAACCTCACATTCTTTTGGATGGGACATATCATCCCAAAGGGCCATTCATTGAGACCCTCACGACCGCGGTCGGTATTATATACTACCGTGCATACTCCCCGGCCCGAGGAAGGAACACCCGTACGCCCTGCCCCCTCATGATCATCCATGTTCAACGGATTCGCTCTCTCGCGCTAGAGTTTGGTTACAGCAGAACTCTCCGGGATCCTTTCTCCAAACCACAGGATTTCAAGAAGGCACCTCCTGACGGAACGCCTTTTTGGAAACCACCTGGAGGGATAAACCATGAGTGGACGCAACCTCCGTGCACCCATACTCAGCTTGATCGTCCTTGCCCTCTTCGTCGGTGCCGCAACAGCGGCCGAGCATCAGATCACCAACGCCACGGTCGATCAGGTCTATGCAACGGTCCTCGATGATCGCATCCTCTGGTCCGACAACCGGACCGGGGACTACGACGTCTACCTCTACAACCTGACGGAAGCAAGCGAGCGTGTGCTCTCGCCGCCGGAGACCGACCAGTTCGCGACGGCGCTCCCTGCCGGCATGATGATGAGCGGCGACCGAATCGTCTGGCAGGACGACCGAAACGACAACTGGGACATCTACCTCTACGACATCGCCACGGGAGAGGAGACCCGGATCACCACAAACGAGAGCGCACAGATGAGCCCCGCCGTCACGGAGAGCATGATCGTCTGGAACGACTACCGGAACGGCAACTGGGATATCTACGCCTGGACGCCCGATGAGGCGGCGCCGTCCGCGCCGGGACCGGCCGAGCCTCCCGCTCCGCCCGCGCCGGGAGTGACTTCGGTGCCAGAGATACCATCTCCGACGAACGCAACGACGACCCTGCCGCCCGGCGAGACACCGACAGCCACCCAGACACCGGAAGAGGCAACACCTACGCCCGGATCAGACGACGGGACACCGAGGAGCGGTGGATTGACCCGGGTCACGCCAACGATTCCAGTAGTATCAAGACCCGGAGATATCAGCGATCCGTCGGTCTTCGTCATAACCCCGACGCCGTTCATTCCTCCCCTTCACTGATCAGCCCGTTTGGGTGGGTAAGGTAGCAGAGCGCACAGCGTCCGCTCGCCAGAACGGAGATCGAAAAATAGAGGGTATCGGGGGTGATTACTCCAGGTAGTCTTCCGGCCGGGGGATCTGTTCTTTCAGACCCTTGCGCCGGCGGATACCCTTGACCACTTCGTCGACCAGGCCACCAGGAACGAGTTCGAACCCGGCGAACTCCGTGCTCCACATCGCACGCCCTTCGGTAGCGGATCGGACATCCCCGGCAAACCCGAAGAGTTCGGCGACCGGGGCCTTGCCGATGATCGTCATCGTATCGCCGTCGCTCTGGATATCATAGACCTGGCCGCGCCGACCCTGGATCTGCGAGGTTGCCGCGCCCATCTGCTCGCTCGGGACCGTGATCTGGATCTTCTGGGTCGGCTCAAGGAGTGAGTCGCCGGCCATCAGCATGCCTGCCTTGACGGCACTCCGAACCGCCGGGATGACCTGAGCGGGACCACGGTGGATGGCGTCCTCGTGGAGTTTCACATCCACCAGCCGGACCTTCAGGTTCTGGACCTGTTCGTCGGCAAGCGGACCGCCGCGGAGCGCCTCACGCCAGCCCTCGAGGACCAGTTCCATCGTCTCGTTGAGGTACTGGATACCCTTCGTCATATCGATGAACATATTGGTCCCCTCGATCGCCTTGACGTTCTTGGCTTCTTCCTTGTCCATACCGGCTTCAGCGAGGATGTCACGCCGCTCGATTGCCTGCTGGTTCATCGAGACCTTACCCTCCTGAATCAGCTGCACGATAGCGGGGTCCATCGGTTCGAGCTCGATATAGAACCGGTTGTGGCGGTTCGGCGATTTGCCTTCAACCGGGCCGGCCCTGCCCGTGACCGTCTCGCGGTAGACGACAATCGGCGGGGAGGTGATGATATCGACACCCTTGTCACGCTTGATGCGCCCGGTGATGATCTCAAGGTGGAGTTCGCCCATGCCGCTGATCAGGTGCTCGCCGGTCTCCTCGTTGATCGAGACCTGCACAGTCGGGTCTTCCTTCGCCACCTGACGGAGGACCTCGACGAGTTTCGGGAGGTCCTTCATGTTCTTTGCCTCTACAGCGACGGTCATGACCGGCTCGGAGTAGTGCTTCAGCGACTCGAAGGGGGTCATCTCAAGGAGCGTCGTGACGGTCGAACCGACGATGGCATCCTTGAGGCCCGTCACGGCGGCGATGTTGCCGGCCGGGAGCGCATCCACCTCGATCCGCTCGGCACCCATGAAGATACCGACCTGGGCGATGCGGTTTACACGCTTTGCCGCACCCATGATGTAACACTCGGTGCCGCGGCGCAGCGTCCCCGAGAAGAGACGGCCTGTGGCGACCTCGCCAGCGTGCGGGTCAAACGAGATATCGGTGACCATCAGGCAGACCGGCCCGTTCGGGTCGCAGTTGATCATGGCCTTACCTTCGGAGGAGTTGTAGTCGCCGTGCCAGATGATGTGGATACGCCGGTCCTGGGCCTCGATGGGGTTCGGGAGATGCTTGACCACCATATCGAGGAGGACAGCGTGCAGCGGGCTGTTCTTTGCCAGCCACTTCATTTCGCCGGCGTTACATTTCTGGTAGACTTCCTTGAACGAGACACCGCTCTTCTTCATGAAGGGAACGGAGACGGCCCAGTTGTAGAGCGCGGAGCCGAAGGCAACGGTGCCCTTTGCGGCATCGAGTTTCCAGCCCTCGTTGTACATCTTCTCGTTCATGCCCTTGATCAACTTGTTGACCTTGTCGATCACCTTCCCGAGGCGGATCTGCATCTCCTGCTCGTCCACCTTCAGTTCGTTGATCAGCCGGTCGACTTTGTTGATGAAGAGGACCGGGCGGACACCCTCCTTGAGAGCCTGCCGGAGCACCGTCTCCGTCTGAGGCATGGTGCCCTCGACCGCGTCCACCACGACGACGGCCCCGTCGACCGCACGCATGGCACGGGTCACGTCACCGCCGAAGTCCACGTGGCCGGGGGTATCGATCATGTTGATCAGGTACTCCTTGCCATCGTACTCGTGGACCATCGAGACGTTGCTTGCATCGATGGTGATACCGCGCACCTGCTCCTCCTCGTCGGAATCCATGAAGAGCTGCTTACCCGCAAGCTCCTCGCTGATCATGCCTGCTCCTGCAAGCAGGTTGTCTGAGAGTGTAGTCTTTCCGTGATCAATGTGGGCAACGATACCGATGTTCCGGATCCGCTCCGGCTTGTCCATCAGCTCCGTTACCCGCTCAACCATCTTCTTTCGTCGGGTCATGCTTCACCAAAAAATAATAGGGTATCAACGGGCAGCCTTTGCAATACGCTCTCTCTCTTCTCTCTTTGAGACGGCGTATGAGCGGGTATCGCCGTTTGCGGCTGCAATCAGTTCTTCAGCGAGCGCCTCGCTCACGCTCTTCTTCTTCTTGTGGCTCGCCTGCAGGACACCGTCGGTGATGAACCGCAGGGCGACGTCGACACGCCGCTGGGGGGCGGTATCGACCGATTTCGGGACGTTGATGCCGCCGTACTTCAGCCGGACGGTCTCCTCACGGGGGCCTGCGTTGGCGACTGCGTCCACCAGCACCTGAACCGGGTTCTTCTTGGTCTTCTTGTTGATGATCTCGAAGGCCTCCCGGACGATGCGGATGGCGAGTTCCTTCTTGCCGGTGTTGTGCTCGGTCTGCATCAGTTTGTTGATCAGGCGCTCGACGATCAGCATGTTGCTCTTGTTGAACTGCTGGCCGGCGAGCTTGCCGCAGGAGTGCGGTACGATCATCGTATGCAGGTTCACGTAACGAGCAAGGCTTGGATCCTGGATCACCACCTCGCTCATGTCCCACCGGTTAAAGAGGAGCTGCGGCTGAGTCACTGCTTCTGCTTCTTCCATACAATTTACCTCCGCGGCTTCTCCTTGCGTCCGATGACCATCTCGTGTAAGCTGACGTTGTTGACCTTGGTCACGACGTACCGGACGCCGGGGATATCACCCATCGACCGACCCAGTCTGCCGCCGATACCCTCGATCACGACCTCGTCGTGCTCGTCGATGAAGTTGATAGCACCGTCGCCGACGGCAAATGCGCTCACCTGACGACCATTCTTGATCAACTGCACACGGACGCACTTCCGGATTGCAGAGTTCGGCTGCTTCGCCTCAACACCAATCTTCTCGAGTACGATCCCGCGCGCCTGCGGTGCCCCCTCAAGAGGGTCGGATTTTACATCGAGTCCGAGCTGGCGCCGGGCGTAGACTGGATCATGCCACCGGCCTTTCTTTGAGTCGCGCTTCAGCTTTCGGGCTGCAAATTTACCATTTCCCATCGAATACCCTCGTATAGGTTGAATTTGTGGATAGGAGTAACTCCTGGTGTGCTATAAAACAACGCGCGTTACGGATTTATATATTGTGGAAACCCGTCTGCACGCCGATCTTTCGCCCTAGTTATTTGATCCTGAGCTGATATATATTATATCCTGACAGGCAACCTTCAATGATGACAACCCGGATATACAAGGAGGTCTTTTTCGAGGCAACCCATCGCCTGATCCATTACCAGGGGAAGTGCTTCCGGTTGCACGGCCACCAGTGGCGGGTAGAGGTCTGGATCGAGGGAACACCAGACGAGCGCACCGGGATCGTCTTAGACTACAACACCATCAAGGAGGTCGTCGGCCGGTTCGATCACCAGGTGATCCTGAACGAGGCCGATCCGATGGCAGAATGCATCGAGAAGTTCCACCCGGTTATCACCACCTCCGGCGATCCAACGAGCGAACTCCTTGCCGGGCTGATAGCAGAGATGATCGATGCTATGGCTGCACAGCAGGGATCTGACGCCCGCGTGGCCAAGATCCGGGTCTGGGAGTCGGCATCCAGTTACGCAGAGCGCACCTATGTTCGTCAGTGAGATCTTTCGGAGCCTCCAGGGGGAGGGGAAAAACCAGGGGCGGCCCTGCACGTTTATCAGGCTTGCAGGGTGCAACCTCCGGTGTGCCTGGTGCGACACCTCCTATGCCCAGGAAGGGGGGCGCAATATGAGCGTCGGGGAGGTCCTCGACCGGGTCTGGCTGCAGAACGGGAAGCATATCTGTATCACCGGCGGGGAGCCGCTCCTGCAGCACGACGAGGTTCTCGAACTCTTAAAGAAACTCAGCCTTCATGGATATTCCGTCGAGATCGAGACAAACGGCACCCGCGACTTCCGCGAGATGCAACCCTATGCCTCCATCTGCATGGATGTGAAATGCCCCTCGTCCGGCGCAAGAAGCGATCTTCGGCTCCTCGCCCACATCACCCCCCGCGACTCCGTCAAGTTCGTGGTGGCCGACGAGGACGACCTCCTCTACGCCCGGGCAGTGATGAACCGGTGCGAGATTCGCGGCGAGGTCTTCATCTCCCCGGTGGAGGGGACCGACCGCCGCGCAATCGCAGAGCAGATTGTAAAAGAGAACCTCCCGGTGAGGTTCCAGGTCCAACTCCACAAGATCCTGGGGATAAAATGAAGAAAGCGGTATGCCTTCTCTCGGGCGGGATGGACTCATCCACCCTCGCCTACGTTGCAAAAGATATGGGCTACGATATCATCGCGCTCCACTTCACCTACGGCCAGCGGACAGAGGTAAAAGAACGCAAGTGCGCCAAAGAGATTGCTCGCCTGCTCGGTGCGGTGGAGTTCGTCGAGATCGGCCTTGAACACTTCAAGAAGATTGGGGCCTCGAGCCTGACCGACGAGAACATCCCGGTCGAGGAGTATGTCGGAGAAGAAGAGGGGATCCCAAACACTTACGTCCCGTTCCGGAACGCGAACCTCCTCGCCATCGCGACCAGTCTCGCGGAGGCCCGCCACGCGGAGGCGATCTTCATCGGCGTCCAGACCGGAGACTACCCCGGGTACCCCGACTGCCGGCCGGAGTTCATCGAGGCGTTCCAGCGGGCGATCGATCTTGGGACGGCAGCCAAACCGCGGATCAGACTGATGACGCCCTTCGTCCAGATGTCGAAAGTGGATATCATCGAGAAGGGGCTTCGCCTCGGCGTGCCCTACGAGCATACCTGGTCCTGCTACCAGGCCAACGACCGGGCATGCGGCATCTGCTCCTCCTGCCACTATCGGAGGGAGGCGTTTAGAGAGCTCGGACTCGAGGACCCGATCGAATACGAGGAGTAATGATGGAGATCTACAGGGGTAGCCGGCTCACGGTTGAGAAGAAAGAGGTAACCCTTCCAAGCGGAGAGAAGAAAGAGCGCGTGATCATCCACCCCGGCGGAGCGGTCGCAATCCTCCCGGTCGAGGGGGAGACCTGCTACCTGATCCGGCAGTATCGGTTCGCCATCGACGATTACATCTTCGAGGCACCGGCTGGAACCATCAACGAGGGTGAGGAGCCGCATGAGACCGCGTACCGGGAACTGATCGAGGAGACCGGGATGAAGGCGGAGAGATTCACCCCGAAAGGCTGGATTTATCCCTCTCCCGGCTACACCGACGAGCGGATCTGGCTCTACCTCGCAGAGGGGCTCTCACCCTGCAGTGACTACGAGAAAGACGATGATGAGGTGATCGAGGTCGTCCGCACCCCGATCGGAGATCTCCAGGAAATGATCACCGACGGCAGGATCGTCGATGCGAAGACGATCTGCCTCATCTGCCGGTGCCTGCAGTGAGGGGAGATGAAGAGAACCGGGGTGTGCACATATTTATGCTTTCTCCAGAGAAACACATAGTAGCTTCGAGATATGAACACTATTACTAAAATAGCTTGGTGAACTCCATGGAAGAGACGCAAGAGATGGATATGGCGCGAAAGCGCTATGAATTTAAAAAGACGCTTGAGAGACTTGCGGAGAAGGAAGGGAGCGGTACCGAGCTGATCACACTCTATATACCCCCGGACAAGCAGATATCCGACGTGACCGCCCAGCTCCGTGACGAGTTCGGGCAGTGCTCAAACATCAAAAGCAAGCAGACCCGGACAAACGTTCAGAGTGCCATATCCTCCATCCTCTCCCGTCTCAAATACTACAAGCGCCCGCCGGAGAACGGCATAGCCGTCTTCTGCGGCACGATCAACATCGGAGGCGACCGCACCGACCTTCAGTGCGAGATCATCGAACCGCCCGAACCGCTCAATACGTACATGTACCGGTGCAGTTCCTCCTTCGAACTCGAACCCCTCCAGCAGATGCTCGGTGAGAAGGAGGTCTACGGCCTCATCGTCATCGACCGGCGCGAAGCCTACGTCGGCTTTCTTAGGGGCAACCGGATCGAGCCGGTCCGCGGCGTCACCTCGACGGTTCCGGGCAAGCAGCGGAAAGGCGGGCAGTCGAGCGTCCGTTTCCAGCGGCTGCGGCTGATCGCCATCAACGAGTTCTACAAGAAGGTCGGGGATCTCGCAACCGAGGTCTTCCTCGCCGAGAAGGACTTCTATGAGCGGTTCAAGGGCGTGCTGATCGGCGGCCCGACCCCGACCAAAGAGGAGTTCGAGGCGGGCGGCTACCTCCACCACGAACTTCAGAAGCGGATCATCGGGCTCTTCGACGTCTCGTATACGAACGAGTCCGGGCTTGCCGAACTTGTTGAGAACGCTTCGGACGCCTTAAAAGGCCTTGATATCATCAAGGAGAAGAACGTGATGAACCGGTTTCTCCAGGAACTGGTCAAGGACGACGGGGCTGCAGCCTACGGCGAGGAGAGCGTCAGGAAGAACCTGGAGCTCGGCGCCGTCGACACGCTCCTCCTCTCCGAGCGGCTCCGGCGAGCACGGGTGAAACTTGCCTGTCCGAACAGCGACTACACCGAGGAGCGGACGATCAGCCTCGAGCCCGGCAAGCACATCAAGGATCTCGACTTCGGCACCTGTCCAAACGACGGCGGGCAGCTCTATGTGGCGGAGGAGAGCGACATCATCGACGAGTTGACCGCGCTCGCCGACCAGAGCAGCACAGATGTCAAGATCATCTCCGATGATTTCGAAGAAGGTTCGATGCTCTATAATGCATTCGGCGGGATTGCTGCAATCCTGCGTTACAGGACCGGATACTGATGATGTTTCAGGAGAAGTACCACCAGATTGAGCGCATGCTCCGCGCATGCACCGGTGAAGAGGATGTCCTCCTCACGACAGGCGGGGATCACGCCGACCTCGCCTCGACGATAGCGTTCAAACTTGCGAAGAAGGAGAAGCGCCCTCCCCAGAAGATCGCCGCCGATATCGTGGAGAAACTCTCCAAAGACCCAGAACTCGGCGACGTGCAGGTTGAGGCCGCCGGTCCCTACATCAACTTCCGGTTCGGCCCGTCACTCCTCGGAGAGGCGGTAAGAGAGGCGCTCGAGCCCGGCTACGGGAAACATTCCCGCCGCTCCGTCCGGGTCATACTCGAGCACACGAGCGCAAACCCGAATGGGCCCCTTCATGTCGGGCATATCCGAAACACGGTCATCGGCGACACCCTTGCCCGGGCATTCCGCAAAGCCGGGTATCCACTCGAGGTGCAGTATTACTTAAACGATATGGGCCGCCAGATCGCCATCGTCTCATGGGGATTTGACCGCCTCGATATCCCCCGGAGCGAGGGCGAGAAGGAGGACCATTACGTCGCCCGGGTCTACGTCGCGGCAAACCGTGAGATCGAGAAGAACCCGGAGATAACCAAGGAGATCGATCACCTCATGCAGAAGGTGGAGCAGGGCGACGCGGAGACCGTCGCGAAGTTCCGCAGAGTCGTCTCCCTCTGTGCCGAAGGGATCAAGGCGACCCTCGCCGCAATGAATGCCCACCACGACCGGTTCGTCTGGGAGAGCGATTTTGTCCGGATCGGGGATGTGGATCGGATCTTTGAGCGGATCCGGCGCCTGCCTCAGACCCATGAGGACGAGACCCTCTGGGTCGATCTCTCGGAGAGAGGCTTTGAGAAGAAGTACATCCTCCGGCGCAGCGACGGCACATCGGTCTACAGCGCCCGCGACCTCGCCTACCACACCTGGAAGGCCCGCAACTACGACCGGATGATCGACGTCCTCGGAGCAGATCACAAGTTGATCGGCGCCCAACTCCAGGCCACCCTGGAACTGCTCGGCGAGCGGCCGCCCGAGATCGTCTTCTTCGAGTTCGTCTCCCTCCCCGAGGGCTCCATGAGCACCCGGGCAGGCAAATTCGTCTCGGCAGACGAACTGATCGAGGAGGTGACCTCAAAGGCATACGAGGAGGTGACCGTCCGCCGGCCGGAACTCTCCGAAGAGGAACGGCGCTCGATCGCAAAGTCGGTCGCCATCGCCGCCATCCGCTACGACATCGTGAAGGTCTCCCCGGAGAAGAGCACGGTCTTCGACTGGAAGGAGGCTCTGGACTTCGAGCGGCAGAGCGGACCCTACATCCAGTACGCTCACGCCCGGGCCTGCAGCATCCTCGAGAAGGCCGGAGAGTTTACGCCGATGTTTACCTATGAGACCGAGCACGAGGTCGCGCTCGCCCGACACCTTGCCCGGTTCCCGGCCGTCATCGAGCAGACCGTGGAGGAACTTCGGCCGCATCTCCTCGCCAACTACGCCCGCGAACTCGCCGACCTCTTCAACGCCTTCTACCACTACGACCCGGTCTTGAAGAGCGAAGGCGAGACCCGCAACAGCCGTCTCACGCTTGTCGATGCAGTCAGAAACACCCTGCAGGAGTCGTTAGAGATACTCGGTATCGATGCACTCAGAAGCATGTAAGGCCTTAAAGAGGCAGGGCTACCAGTTCGTCAGCCCTGCCTCTTCGGCGGCCGTCAAGCCCTGCATGTGGAACAAACGGGCGCTCAAGGGCGGCGAGATGTGCTACAAGGCGCAGTTCTACGGGATCGAGAGCCACCGTTGCGTCCAGATGACCCCGACCCTCAAGTGCAACCAGCACTGTCTCTTCTGCTGGCGGTCTTTCGAGCACGAGGTTGTGGAGGATGAGGAGTGCCCGCCGGAAGCGATCATCGCGAACCTCCGCCGCCTCCAGAAGAAAGCCCTCTCGGGCTACAAGGTCTCGCCCTACGTCGCGCCGGAGCGGTTTGCCGAGGCCCTCGCTCCCACGATGGTCGCGATATCCCTCTCGGGAGAGCCGACCTGCTACTCGCGCCTTGCGGAACTCATCGATGGTCTCAACGCCGAAGGCTACACAACGTTCCTCGTCTCGAACGGGACCCGGCCGGACGTTCTCTCCCGGTGCCGGCCCTACCAGACCTACGTCTCGCTCGATGCCCCCGACCGGGAGACCTACCTCTCCCTCTGTCGCCCGAGAGAGGACTACTGGGACCATATCCTCGAGAGTCTCGCCGGGCTTGCCGGCCGGCGATCCGCCATCCGGACCACCGTGGTGCGCGGCTACAACGACTTCTCCCCCGAGCGGTATGCGGCGATCTACCAGGACTCCGGGGCCAGGTTCATCGAAGTAAAGGGTTATATGCATCTGGGGTACAGTAGGAATCGACTGGAGAGGGACCGAATGCCGGAACATCACGAAATTCGGGCGTTCGCCGAGAAAATAACGGAGCACTGCGACTATACCATCAAGGATGAGAGCCCGGCAAGCCGGGTCGTCTGTCTGGAGCGGAAGATATGAGATTCGATGTGGAAGAGTTCAAAAAGAGAGCGAGAGAAGACTTCGAACACGCCTGGCACGAAGGGCCGTCGGTCCTGACCCCGGCCGGGATTGAGGAGCGATACCCCCGGCTGAAGTACACCCGGGCTACGGCCCACCCGATCTTTGAGATCACGCAGCGGCTCCGCGAGACCTACCTCTCGATGGGGTTTGACGAGGCGATGAACCCCATCATCGTCGAGGAAGCCGATATCTATCGACAGTTCGGGCCTGAAGCCATGGCCGTCCTCGACCGGGTCTTCTACCTCGGCGGGCTGCCCCGTCCGAATGTCGGGATTGCACGTAAGCAGGTCGAGGAGATCGAGGCCATCCTTGGTCGCACAATCCCGAACGAGACCGAAGAGAGGCTCCGCGAGACTCTCCACGGCTACAAGAAGGGAACGATCGACGGAGACGAGCTGACGCACGAACTCGCCACCGTCCTTGGTGCGGACGATGCAACCGTGGTGCACATCCTCGATGCCGTCTTCCCCGAATTCAAGGCGCTCGCACCTGAGTCGTCGCGAAACACCCTCCGCAGCCACATGACGAGCGGCTGGTTCCTCACACTCTCCTCCCTCTGGGAGAAGCGCCGCCTCCCCATCCGGCTCTTCTCGGTTGACCGGTGTTTTAGGCGGGAGCAGGAGGAGGGGCCGACCCGCCTGATGGCCTACCACTCGGCATCCTGCGTCGTCGCGGGCGAAGACGTCACCCTCGAGGAGGGGAAAGCCGTCAGCGAGGCCCTCCTCTCGGCCTTCGGGTTTACCGAGTTCCGGTTCCAGCCCGACGAGAAGCGGTCGAAGTACTACATGCCCGGGACCCAGACGGAGGTCTACGCCCGCCACCCTGTCCTTGGGTGGGTCGAGGTCGCCACGTTCGGCATCTACTCCCCCTCGGCGCTCGCGGAGTACGGGATCGGCGTGCCGGTGATGAACCTCGGTCTTGGGGTGGAGAGGCTAGCGATGATCGTCTACCAGTCAAACGATATCCGCCAGCTCAGCTTCCCGCAATTCTTCCCGCAGGAGGTCTCGGACCGGGATATCGCCGGCGCCATCCACCTCCGCGAGGAGCCGAGATCCGTTCTTGGAAAGCAGATGGCCGAGGCAATCCGGGCTACGGCCGCCGAGCACGCGACGGCCCCCGGGCCGTGTGCGTTTACCGCGTGGAAGGGTGAGATTGCAGGAAGGGAGATCGAAGTCATCGTCGAGGAGCCCGAGTCCAACACGAAACTCTGCGGCCCTGCCTGTGCAAACGAGGTCTACGTCCACGACGGCTCGGTGCTCGGGGTCCCGGACACCGAGAAGTGGGCGAAGGTCAGGGCAGAGGGCGTCTCCACCGGCATCACGTATCTCGATGCCGTTGCAAACCTCGCCGCCGCCCGGATCGAGGAGGCCGCACGGTGCGGAGAGGAGGCCCATATCCAGGTGAAGATGTCAAAACTCCCCTCGGACATCAACCTGCGCATCGAGGAGTACGCGATGCGGTATATCACCGACCACAACAGAAAGGTGGACCTCCGTGGACCGGTCTTTTTGACGGTCAGGTCCGTCATCCTGGGGCAACCGACTCAATAAGGCTCTTTTCCCGCCCCTGTCTCTTCTTTTTTGTGGTCACGCCGTCCCTGTCGCACTCGATGCACCTCCAGAGCAACGGCAGCACGTCCCGCTGCTCAACCAGGTTGAAGCGTGCCCTGCTCGGGGCGAGCCCGACCTTGATCGAGTAGGCTTCGGGCGGCAGCACCTCAAAGAGGTCTTCATCGGTCCGATCGTCGCCGATGGCGAGGATAAAGTCCCAGGCCCGCTGGGTGACCCAGTTCAGCGCCGCTCTCCCTTTGTTGACGACGTTGTTCTTGATCTCGATGACCTTGTTGCCTTCCATAACGCCGACATTCAGGTTGGAGGTCAGGTGCAGGAGATCGTCTTTGAGATCCTTTGCCCGCTGTGCACCGAGCAGCGGCTCCGTCCTCCGGTAGTGCCAGACGAGGGAGTAGTCCTTCTCCTCGATGAAGGCGCCGGGCGTGCGGTCCGTGTAGAGCTCAAGGAGCGGGTAAATCTCCGCCTTCCACTCATCCGAGAGCGCCTCAGACATCCGCCACTCTCCGGACCGCTCTTTTATCCAGACCCCGTGCTCGGCAATGAGCCCAATATCCATCGCCCCGAACCAGGCATCCAGGGTATACCGGTCTCTGCCGCTGATTACCACGACCTCGTTTCCCGGAGCCCGGGAGAGGGCCTCGAGTAACTTTCGGGTGGCATCGTCGGGGACCGCCTTCTGTGGTTTTGCGGCAAAAGGCACCAGGGTTCCGTCGTAGTCGAGGAGGAGGAGCCGGTCCTCTCCGGTAGCGTAATCTGCGACCAGTTCCTCCCTGATGTCGGGTGTGATGATCTGTTCGGAGCGCTCGACCTGGACAGCCCGGGCATCACCGAGGCGTGTGAGGAAGTCGCCGACCCAGTGCTCGATGTCGTAGCGCATCAGCCGCTTCTGCATCGTCCGGTTCCGCTCGATCTGCTCCTTCTCCGGCATGGCAAGTGCAGCCTCAATCGCCTCGATCACCGCGTCCTGGTCGTTTGGATTGACGATGATCGCCTCACCGAGTTCCTCGGCCGCTCCCGCCATCTCGGAGAGGATGAGCACCCCGGTGCCGTCGGTCCTCGTGGCGACGTACTCTTTCGCCATCAGGTTCATCCCGTCACGGAGCGGTGTCACCAACGCGACATCGGCAGCGCTGTAGAACGCCACCAGTGTATCAAACGGGAGGAAGTTGTAGAAGTAACTGACCGGAGTCCAGTCGGTCGTCCCGTACTTCCCGTTGATGCGCCCGACGAGTTCGTCGATCTGTTTCTTGAGCGCCTGGTAACTATCGACGCCCGTCCGGGACGGGACCGCGACGAGGACAAGGGAGACGGCACCCCGATACTCGGGTTTCTTCTCGAGGAGTGCGTCGAAGGCCTCAAGCCGGAGGGGGATCCCTTTCGTGTAGTCCAGGCGGTCGAACGAGAGGATTATTTTGCGTTTCCCGTACATCTGCCGTATCCGGGCGATCTCCTTCTGGACGGGGGTGCTGCCTGCAGCGTCGGCAAACCGCTGGTAGTCGATCCCCATGGGGAAGAGATCGGTCCGCACCACGCGGGTCCCGGTCCGAACCTCTCCGAACGAGTGCTCGTAGCCTAAAAGCCGCCGAACACTGGAGAGGAAGTGGCGGACGTAACCGTAGGTATGAAAGCCTATGAGGTCCGCCCCAAGAAGGCCGGAGAGGATCTCCTTCCTCCAGGGCAGGTGCCGAAAGACCTCATACGAGGGGAAGGGGATGTGATGGAAGTAGCCGATCTCCGCATCAGGGAGACGCTCGCGGAGCATCTGCGGCAGAAGCATCAGGTGGTAGTCATGGACCCAGATGATATCATCGGGCCGGACTACCTCCATCACGGCGTCGCAGAACTTCTCGTTCACCCGCTGGTAAACCTGCCATGTCTTTGGGTTGTACTCGGCAAAGTGGTTGAAGTAATGAAGGAGCGGCCAGAGGGTGTTGTTGCAGAACCCATCGTAGTAGTGCTTGATATCGTAGGGGGAAAGAAAGACCGGGTGGCACTGCTCCTTCTGGAGTACATCTACGATTCGGTCCCTCTCGTCATCCTGCTTCTTCTGGACGTTGATGCCGGGCCAGCCGATCCAGAGGCTCTCGTAGGATTTGTAGAATGAGCCAACACCGGTTGCAAGGCCGCCAACGCTCCTTTGCAGGTGAATATCGCCATTTTTCCGGGAGATGCTGATTGGAAGTCTGTTTGATACTATCAGTAATCGGTTCATGGTTTAACCCAATTTGGAGGGATTGATCAGCACCCAAAGATTCTCAACCAAAATTAAGTTTTTGGCGAAATACTGAATAATTATAGACATCGCCGCCTGGACGGACAGCACTTCTGCCCGGCCGTTTCACCGCCGGTAAGCACCGCACGACCTTGCGCTTGCCCAACCGCGGAGTTATTGTCGCGTTTTCTGCCAAAACAGCAGCCGATATGAGCAGATCCGGGAACAAGATGGCAGAACGAGAAGGGGGCTTTGACCATCCCGGAAGAACCGAATTAGTTATCTATTTCTAACACTATGTTAGATATACATAACAGGTGAACGAATGAAGCGACGATATGCGCTGCAGATTGGCGCAGGAGCGGTCATCGGGGCAGCAGGCCTCATTCTCCCGTTCCTTGGAGAAGGAACAGAGGCGCTCTCCTCGATCCTGGTGACGATCGGTATGGTGATCATTGCGGTGGCCGCCGTCCGGCACTGGAGGTTCCGGGACGAACTGGAGAGGGATGAGCGGACACAAAAGATCGGGGCGTACGGCATCTCCTACTCGTGGCTCGTCACGCTCATCTTCCTCGCACTCCTCTTCTGGGCAAACTACCTCGGGGTCCTCACCCTCACGGTCGAGGGAGTGCTGCTCTCAACCATCCTGTTGATGGGGCTCTCGGCCCGCCTCTTCCAGTGGTACCTCTTCCGGCAGGGAGATGTGGCGTGAGGCGAACGTGGGCAGGAGGCCAGCGCCAGATCTGGAAGGGGGATGCGGGATGAAGACCCGGATCCGGGAACTCCGGGCAAAGACCGGGCTCACCCAGGAGGAACTGGCACAGCAGGTAGGGGTCCGGCGCGAGACGATTGTCTTCCTTGAGAAAGGGAAGTACAACCCCTCCCTAAAACTCGCCTACAAGGTGGCCCGGGCGCTTGATTCCACCATCGAGGAGGTCTTCACCTTCGATGACGAGGATCTGGCGTGACCGGGAAGAAGGCGAGCAGAACGATCATCGCTCCCGGCGAGGTGCAATTGATAAAAGAGTTGCAACAGAAGAACGGTAGAGTCATAAAAAGATATTGGGGGCATTTCTAAGGTCGGAGTTTGAATTTAAAAACATTACGATTTTTTATTCGTTAGAATATCCTTTAAATAACCATATAATCCATAATTTAACGTTTTATTGAGGATATACAATTTTATGCACCGTAAAATATAATTTTTCGAGGCGATCCAAACGTTCGCAAAGAGCGCGGAGTGATGGAACGATTATTTCAGTTTCCCAGAGGGAGGTGTAGGTCATTTCCAAACCGGACCCGCTCTCTCGCCCGGCCCTCGACGGGCGCCGCACCCCCGGGGAACAGGTGGAGCCGTCACGATTCGACCGGGCCGCCTCCCCAGGCAAGAGCCCGACCGCCGAGCCCTTCGGAAGCAAGATGGAGACGACACCTCATGCAGAACTCCGGCCCTTTCCGATCGGTCTCGGCGACGGTGTTCGAGAAGAACATGACGCACCGGGATCGTTTGCAGTGAGCAAGCCCGAAGGTGTGTCCCAGCTCATGCACGGCCTCCACAACAGCCCGGCGGCGAAAGAGGTCCGGATCATCAGGAAGACCGTAAAACGACTCTCTGAGCCGGTGCAGGGATATTATTGCCCATCGCTCCCTTGCGATCCCGAAGACGAAGTTCATTCCGGGAAGGTAGAGATCGGCGTTCGTGACTCCCAGCACCCGATCGTGACGCTCCATCTCCACGGAGAGGGCAAGGGACTCAAGCACCATCTCCGCGTCATGCTGACTGCGGGGATCATTTCGTGCGGCTTTTGGGAGGGGCACCCCCTCGCCGATCACGACGTCCCGGGAGAAGACTGCTCGTAAGGGGTTCACAAGCATCCGCAACTCGGCCGGATCGACCGCCCCGATAGGGACCAGAACAATATTCATGACAGGCAGACCGGTGATCGCGTAATCGTTCTCAAGGAGACTTGAGAGTATCGGTCAGGCGTCCGGAGTGGAAGTACCCGTCGCAAGTCGTCGGGCGAGGTCGTCGAGGATAAGAATGGCCGCCTCTTTATCGAGGGGCTGGTTCTGGTTCCCGCACTGTGGCGAGTAGATGCATGCCGGACACCCTGCGGTGCACGAGCAGTCGCGGACCAGTTCGTGCGTCATCCCGGCGATCGCGGGGAGGAGAGTGGAGGCCTTCTCGGCAAGCCCGATCCCGCCCTCATAGCCGTCGTAGACGAAGATCGTCGGAGCACCGGTTGCAGGGTGAAGAGGGGTCGAAAGACCGCCGATATCGCGGCGGTCGCAGACGACATGGTAGGGCATGACTGCGATCAGGGCATGCTCCGCACCGTGCAGCCCACCGGCAACGTCCAACCCTTTAGCGGTGATCGTATCCAACGTCCGGTCCGGTATGGTGAGCCAGAAGGCCTTTGTCGCGAGGGAGAGCGGCGGGAGGTCCAGCCGGTGGTGGCTCACGACCCGATCATAGTGCCGCACCGTGTACCCGATGACCTGCCGACTGACTGTAACGTCCCCAAACGAGACTCCCACGCCGCCGATGTCGCGGCGCCGGAGTTCCTGCACGACCGCAACATCGGTGGTGACGAGGGGCTGGGTGTAGGTATCGGTATCGGTCTCCTCCACCTGAATCGTGCGCTGCTCAAGGTCCATCTCGGTCACCACGTAGGTCTCCCCGCGATGGAGGAGGATTGCACCCGGGTGAGCCTCCCGGAAGGCCTGCTCACGATCCATCGTCTCGAGCAGCCTGCCCTCATACATCACCCGGAAGGTATCGGAGGTAACGGAATCAAGCCCGACCATCTCCGCCGCCCGTCTCCGCCCGGCATAGATCCAGCCCCGCGAAGCCTTCCGGAGCAGGCAGACACGCTCGAGCGCAGCAAGCATCTCCGCGATATCGGGACCGAACCAGCGGGCATCGCGCTTTGGGTCGACCGGGAGTTCCGATGCCGCACAGAGGAGATGGCCCGAGAGGATGTAGGGGTTCTCCGTGTCCACGACGGCGTGCTCGCAGGGCCGGGAGAAGAACTCCTCCGGGTGGCGCATGAAATACTGGTCGAGAGGGTTCTCGAACCCGACCAGGACGGCAAAAGACTCCCCCAAACGGCGTCCAGCCCGTCCCGCCTGCTGCCGGAAGGAGATCATCGTCCCCGGATACCCCGATATGATGACACCGTCAAGCGACCCGATATCGATCCCGAGTTCGAGGGCGTTCGTCGTCACGACGCCGCGAAGGCTGCCGTCCTTCGCGGCGTCCTCGATCGCACGCCGGACGGTCGGGAGGTAGCCGGCCCGGTAGGCGCTTATCCCTGGAACCTCCCGGGACCGGGCCGCGATCACTTCGGCAAGCCTCCGGGTGAGGGTGAAACAGAGTGTCCGGCACCCGCTCTCCACCGAGGCGAGGAGGAGGTCCTTCGTCACAGAATGGACCGATCGTCCGCCGTCTCCAACAGAGGGGTTGTAGAGGATGAACGTCTTTTCACCCGCCGGCGATCCGTCATCCTCGATAAGGATCGCCTCCTCGCCGGTCAGGCGGGCGGCGAACTCGGTCGGGTTTGCAAGGGTGGCAGAGGAGAGGACGAACTGCGGCCGGGCACCGTAGTACTCCGCAATGCGGGCAAGGCGGCGGAGGAGCATGGCCATATGAGATCCCGCAACCCCGCGATAGCGATGCGCCTCGTCGACCACCACGAACCGGAGGTTTCGGAAAAAACGGCTCCACTTCATGTGCCAGGCGAGGACCTGGTGGAGTTCGTGGGGGTTTGATAGGATGATCCGGGACCGATCCCGGATCGCCGGCCGCTTTCCGGCGGGCGTATCGCCGTCGTAGATGGCCGCATCCACCCGTATTCCCGAAACGTCCTCTATCTCCCGGATGGTCTTTACCTGATCGTTTGCGAGCGCCTTTGTCGGGTAGAGGAAGAGGGCGGTCGCGGCGGGGTCGAGCGCCAGACGCTCGAAGACCGGGAGGAGGAAAGCGAGCGTCTTTCCGCTCGCGGTCGGCGTGGTGATGATGACGTTCTCTCCGGCGCGCAGATGCTCGATCGCCGCAGCCTGGTGGGTATAAAGCCGGATCCCTCTTCCCTCGCAGTAGGTACGGAGGCCTTCCGGGAGGGGACGGAAGAGGATTCCGTACCGGGCCGCCCGGGGCGGCGTGGTCCTGGTATGCACGACGTTTGGGTCCGCCGCGAGCAGGTCGAGGAATTCACGCACAGTCGTTGCCATCCCCCCGGAGAAGCGCAAAGAGCCGGACAAGCGAGACGAGATCCTGACGGTTATGCTCCACGATCGGGATGAGCGGACCGGGATTTCCGGTGCGCTGGTAGGTGTCGTAGAACTCCGGCACCAGCGCTCCCGGGAGATCATTCTCTCGGGCAAGACCGAGGACCTCCGCCTCGAGCGCAGAGAGCCGGCAGGAAGATAGCGTCTCACCCCAGCGGCGTCGTGCGAAGTGGAGGACGTCAACATGCGGCATATCAAGGTCAGCCAAGATGCCGTAGTATCCTAACCGCTCACGGATATAGGGGAGGTCGAACGCCCGGCCGTTGAAGGTGACGAGGACCGTGCTCTCCGTTTCCAGTTCGGGGAGGACGGAGGTGAGCGCCGCCTCCTCCTCGTCAACTGATCTAAGCAGGTACTGGCTGATGGTTATCGATCCTCCCCGGGCCCGGGCAAGACCGATGAGGATGATCGGGCGAGAGAAGAGCCCCAGCGTCTCGATATCCAGGAAGAGAAAGTCCTCCGGGGCATGGAACCGGCAGGCCTCAAGGAGGAGCGGGTCGCTTCGGCGGTGTCGCCGCCCGATCTGCTCCATGAGGTCACGGGTATTCCCCTCCGCCACGAGTTCCAGGACCTTTGAGGCTTCCTGGCGGTAGCAGGGGTGCCGGACGAGATCGGCGATCGTCTGATAACCCCGCCTCTTCAATCGCCGCTCGGTCACCCTGCCGATGCCGTGGACCAATGTGAGATCCGATAGGATTGCCTCAGTCGCCCGGTCCGGGTCGCGGGCATCGAGGTCCATGGTTCTGCGAGATTCGAGGAGACAGCACCTCCCGGCGGAGCAGACAACTTCCCGGCCGCGGAAAGCATCCTCAAATCTCCGCCCCCGGTACTCGGCAACAAGGGTGTTTTGAAGCCTTCGGGCATCATCGTAGTCGGAGCGGCGGATGAACGTCGACCATGGGCCGGGAAGGTGCTTTTCGCTCTCGTCGACGACCTCATACTCCCCGGCCCGGTCAATCCGGACACGCCACAACTTACCCGCCTGATCAAAGGGGTGAACCATTCTCCCGGCAGAGGGTTAGAGCCTCGCGGCATTCAAGGTAGCCGTTGCGGGGTGAAAGTGAATGACTCCCCGGATCATCTCACGCCAAAAGAGGGACGGGGCGTGAAAACCCCTGAGATTTTTGTAAGACTGCGGATGAAGTGTCGTGCCCGCACACACTGTATAAATATCCATCCGGACAACAGAGAGCAGTATGGTCAGTGCAGTCCTGATCGACATCGACGGCGTCCTCTACGTCGGCGACCGGGCCATCGACGGAGCAGACCAGGCGCTCCGGGAACTTGACCGGCGGGGCATACCCTATCGGTTCGTCTCAAACACCACTCGCCGCTCCCGCCGTTCGGTTGCCCGGCGGCTGCAGAACCTCGGTTACGCCATCCCGGAGTCCTGGATCATCACCGCCCCGGTGGCCGCCGCGGCGCACCTCAAGGAGAGCGATCGTGCCAGGTGCTTCCTCCTCACCACCCCGGATGCCCGGACGGACTTTGAGGAGGCCGGGATTGTGGCAGTAGAGGAGGGAGCGGATGCGGTCGTGGTCGCCGATGCGGCCGACGGGATCACCTACGCCTCGATGAACCGGGCGTTTCGCCTGCTCATGAACGGGGCGGACCTCGTCGCGCTCGAGAAAGACCGCTACTGGATGGGACCGGACGGGCTGATGCTCTCGGCGGGCCCCTTCGTCGTCGCGCTCGAGTATGCCACCGAAAAGAAGGCCGAGGTGATCGGAAAACCTTCCCCGGCGTTCTTCCTCCGGGCGCTCCGGGAGATCGGGGCGCGCCCGGACGAGGCGGCGATGGTCGGCGACGATATCGTCACCGATGTCGGCGGCGCCCAGGCCTGCGGGATGCAGGGCATCCTGACGAGGACCGGCAAATATCGAGAAGAGGCAGTCTTGCGGTCGGGGATCACGCCGGATCTTATCATCGACTCGCTTGCAAATCTCCCTGAATACCTCTGAATACCATGTGGAAACAGGCCCTCATCATACCCATCATCGTCGTCGCAGTTCTCGGGGCCGGATGCCTGGGAGGCTTCCTGCAGCCCCCGATCGTCCCGCCGGCAATCACGCCGATCGAGGGGGCGAGCCTCGATCGGGTGCCGGTCTACACATTCCCTTTCGAGGACGGAGAGGAGAGGATCGGAATAGATCCTGACCCTGCGGTCTATGCCGGCGCAAAAGAGGCCGACCGGAAACTCCACCTCTCAATAAATCTCTCAAAAGAGGAGTGGGTCCCCATCTACTACCGGGCGTTCATCGACGATCCCTGCCTGGAACCCTTCTATGCCGACCTCCTTGCCGCCTTCCGCGAGATCCGGGACCGCAAAGGGCTCGATGGCGACCGGTATCTCGAGCTCGTCACCGCCTTCGTGCAGTCCATACCCTACAGCACCGATACCTCCATCGTTGAGCCGAAGTTCCCGATCGAGACGTATGTCGACGGATTGGGCGACTGCGACGATAAAAGCCTCCTCCTTGCCGGGCTCCTGGCCAGGGAGGGGTATGCTGTTGCGCTCTTCTACTTTGAGGACGAGGCACACATGGCCGTCGGTGTAAAGAGCAACGGGAACCTCTACCGCGAGACCGGCTACGCCTACATCGAGACCACGAACGCAAGTTACGTCGGGATTCCACCCGACAAACTTGCGGACGGGACCATCCTCACCACAGACCCGCTGGTCATCCCGATCGGGGACGGTCAGAGGATCTATACGGCGTCAGGCGAGATCGAGATGATCGAGCGCGCTCTTGCCGCCTCACGCGACCGGGCAGAAGACCTCTCTTCAGAACTCGTGGAGTGCTTCTCCGATCTGGAGGTTCAGAGAGAGACCCTCAAGTCCCTCGACGCACGGCTGGCAGAACTCGCTCAGTCGGGGAAGTTTCAGGAGTACAACCGCCTCGTCTGGAGATACAACGAGAAGGCCCACGAGTACAATGATGCGGTAGAGAAGTACAACGCCCTGCTTGAGGAGTCGGAGGCTGTCATCAACCTCCACAATCATCTTGTCACCCACACCCACGACCGGCCCGGATCATACCTCCATGCCCGGGCATACCTCGAAGGGAACTCTGATGCGCATCCAGTTCAGGAGAGTCGGTCCCAGACGATGTAGCGAGGAGGAGCACGGGTGCCGTCCTTTGCCTCCTCCCCCAAGAGTCGGGCCATGGCGGTCTTGCAGTACTCCGGGGAGATATCGATCCCGATGAAGCGCCGGTTGAGCCGGTTGGCAACAAGCGTCGTCGTCCCCGCACCGTTGAAGGGGTCGAGCACCAGGTCTCCCCGGTAGGAGAAGAGTTTGATCAGCCTTCTCGGGAGTTCCTCCGGGAACATCGCCGGGTGCTGGTAGTCACGCATCCGGATCTCCGCCGGAAAGACCCACCGGGCAAAGACCCACTCCTTGAACTCGTCGCCGGTGATATCGATCATCTCTTTCTTCCCGGCCTTCTTCTGCGTCTCCTTCGCAAAGACCTCGATAAACTCCCAGGTATACTTCAGGTAGGGCATCGACGGCGACTTCCAGCTCCCCCACGCGGTGTACCGGGCATTGTAGTTGTTCTTCTCCCAGAGGATCTCCGCCTTCCAGAGAAACCCTAGACCCAGGAGTTGCGATGAGATGACATGGTGTGTCGGGACGTAGTCGGAGAAGAGCGGCTGGATATTGATCGCGATCCGACCTCCTGGCTTGAGTATGCGGTAACACTCGCTCCAGACCGCGCCGAGTTTCCGGAAGTAGTCGTTCCACTCGCGGGTGTCGCTCATGGAATCGTTTGCGTAGTGGTGGCCGAAGTTGTAGGGCGGGGATGTTATGATGAGGTCGATGCTCCGGTCCGGGATCGCCGGGAGCACCGCCATCGCGTCGCCGCAGATGACGCTGTTCGTGAACTGCCGGATGGCAGGAGGCTCAGGGGTCTGGACGGTATGCCTGGCGTTCCCCGTGCCCTGCCGGACCTTCCCTTTCTCATTCCGGTTCGGTATGCCTTTCCGCCGCATCCGGTCCGATCACCGGAAGGTGCCAATACCCCGGGAGATGTTAAGTATAGCCCCTCGCCTTGCAAGAAGGGTGCGACGGCAGGGTGGTCGCGGCGAGGAACACAGTCTTACGCATCTGGCTCCGCCGGATGATGGTCGGATACCGGGCAGCCCGCTCCGCGAGGCAGGCGAATGTGGAAAATGTCGATCGCTCCATACATGAGACGGGGTGAGGGCATTATTTAACCATAGGCCGTGCGCGGGGTGAAAGTGATGAGGCACGGCTGCCGTCGGGAATGCAGGCCCATCTTCAGACGCGGAAAGCGCAAAAAAAGACCGCTCCGCAGTCTGACACGGCGGCGGTTACCGGCCGGACCAGGGTCGATCAGCCGGGTGTCCGCCCGGCAAAAGCCGAAAAAGGGCGCCAATCCTCCACCAATCGTAAGGGTTGGTGTTGCATTGCAAGTGTTAATGTACCCCCAAGGAGAAACATAAACGGGGTGCCGTATGCTGGATATCAGTAATTTACACGTGAGCGTGGATGATACCGAAGTTCTCCACGATATCAACCTCCACATCGGGCAGGGGGAGACTCATGTCCTGATGGGTCCAAACGGCTCGGGAAAGAGCACACTGCTCAAAGCCATCATGGGGTTTGGCGGCTATACGATCACGGAAGGATCGATCGTCTTTAAAGGGAAGGATATCACCAGGATGCCGATTCACGAGCGGGCTCACCTCGGAATCGGCATGATGTTCCAGCATCCGCCTGCAATATCCGGACTGAAACTCGGAAAACTGCTCGCCGCGACATCAACCCTCGGAGGGGAGGCAATAGAGGCACTCGCGCAGTCGGTCAACATGGAGCATTTCCTCAACCGGGACATCAATGTCGGGTTCTCCGGCGGCGAGATAAAGAGGAGCGAAGTGTTGCAATTAAAGGCCCAGCAGCCCGACTTCATCATGCTGGACGAACCGGAGAGCGGCGTCGACCTTGAGAATATGAACCTGATGGGGAGAGAGATCGCAACCTTGCTCGAGAAGGATGTCCGCATCGTCAACAGACGTCGAAGCGGTCTCATCATCACCCACACCGGGTATATCCTCGATTACCTCGATGCCGATCAGGGCCATGTCTTAATCGACGGCCAGATCCGGTGTCACGGGAATCCCCGCGAGATTCTGCGTGTAGTCAAAGATAAAGGATACGGAGAGTGTCTGCGTTGCAAACAGATATAACCGACATGGAGCATCTCTCGGAGGAAGACAAAAAACGCCTCGCCCTGACCGGACTTGAGGTAGGGATGCAGAACAGGTGCGGGAGTTTCTTCCAGATCGACCAGAACGTTGTCCAGACCACCTGCGGGGCCGAAGGGATCGAGATGCTCCCCATCAAGGCCGCCCTCGAGAAGTACGACTGGTTGAAGGACTACTACTGGAACGCCGTCCCGAAGGAAAAGGACAAGTTCACTAAATTCGTGGCAAGGCAGGAGAGCCCGCAGGGTCTCGTCGTCATCGCCCATCCTGGTGCGAAGGTCGAGATGCCCCTCCAGGCCTGCCTCTTTCTACGAGAAGAGCCGGCGCAGCATGTGCACAACATATTCATCGCACAGGAAGGCTCCGAGATCCACATCATCTCCGGCTGTGCGAGTTCCTGGCAGAAGAAGCACGGCGCTCATATCGGGGTGACCGAGATCTACGTCGGCAAAGGCGCCAAAGTCACGTCCACGATGATCCACAACTGGAACCCGGGGATCAGCGTCTTCCCCCGGAGCGCCACTATCATCGAGGAGAATGGTACGTTCCTCTCAAACTACGTCTGCATGCAGCCGGTCCACCGGATCAACATGTACCCGACAGCGCGCCTTATCGGGAAGAACGCCGTAGCCCGGTTCTCAAGCATCGTCGTCGCGACGCCCGGCTCAACCCTCGACCTCGGTTCCCGGGCCATCCTCGCCGCCGAGCATACAAGCGCCGAACTCGTCACCCGTGCCATCACCACCGGCGGCAAGGTCATCTCCCGGGGCCATGTCCTCGGCGAGAAGGACAACACCCGGGGCCACATCGAGTGCAAGGGCCTGATCTTAAAGGATGGTGTCATCCACGCCATCCCCGAGATTGAGGGGACGCTGACCGGCACGGAACTCTCCCACGAGGCCGCGGTCGGTAAGATCGCCCGCCACGAGATCGAGTACCTCATGGCCCGTGGTCTCTCGGAAGAGGAGGCCACCGCAACCATTATACGCGGGTTTTTGGATGTAAAGATCAGCGGTCTGCCTGCAGTCCTGCAGGCCCAGATCGATGCCGCGATCGATAAAGCAGAATCAGGCTTCTGATTCGGGAGAAGATGTGATGGAGGCCAACCCGTACGCGCGTGAGCGCGAAGAGATGGTGGAATACCAGATCCGGGGTCGGGGAATCAGGGATCCGCGGGTACTCGCCGCGATGAGAAAGATCCCGCGTCACCTTTTTGTGCCGAAAGGCTTTGAGCGCTCTGCCTACGAGGACCGGCCGCTCCCCATCGGGGAGGGGCAGACAATCTCTCAGCCCTACATCGTCGCCCTCATGACCGAGCAACTCGAACTGGCGCCCGGGGATCGGGTGCTCGAGATCGGGACCGGCAGCGGCTACCAGGCCGCACTCCTCGCCGAGATCGCCGGAAGCGTCATATCAGTCGAGCGCCTCTCAAACCTTGCCGACCAGGCCAGAGAGAACCTTGCACGCGCTCGCGTTTCCGGGGTTACGGTGATCGTCGGCGACGGTTCACAGGGTTATCCGCCGGGAGCACCGTATGATGCCATCATCATCACGGCAGCAACGCCCTCGATCCCAAAACCCCTGATCGAGCAACTTGCCGAGGGCGGGCGCCTGATCTCTCCCGTCGGACCGCGGGACTGTCAGGACCTCGTCAAACTCGTCAAACGCGAAGGCAGGATCGAGGAGATCTCACTCGGGGGCGTCTGCTTCGTACCGCTGATCGGGCAGTTCGGGTGGCGGGGTGAAGGATCTCTGTGACGGTCTACGATGTTACCCTGGATCTCTCCGAGGAGATCGTCATATACCCCGGGGATATCCCGCCCCGATTCACCAAGATCGACAACGGGCAGTACCGGGTGACCGAGATGGTCATCGGGAGCCACACGGGAACGCACATCGACGCCCCCTCCCACTATCTGGAAGGAGGGATGACGGTCGATGAGATTCCGCCCGGAATACTTATGGGGCGTGCACGGGTCCTCGACTGCAGGGACGCGGGAGAGGTCATCGGTCCTGCAAACCTCGCCGGCCGCATCGACGGCGCGAAAAGGCTCCTTCTCCGGACCGCCTTCTCCGGGAGGCGGGAGTTCGATCCCGGGTATCCGGCACTCTCGCGGGAAGCGGCAGACCTCATCGTCGATGCCGGGATCACATGTCTTGGTATCGATACGCCGTCGATCGAGGAGTATGGCGGCGACGGTTCGGTCCACCGCCGTCTGCTCGGGAGCGGGATGGCCATCCTCGAACTGCTCGATCTCTCTTGCGTTCCCGAGGGAGAATATTTCATGGCGGCAATGCCACTACGGCTCAAAGGTGCCGACGGGTCGCCAGTGCGGGTGGTCCTGTGGGACAGTCTGGAGGAAGTATGAGTTTTTGGCATGAAGCAATCGAAAGACTTGAGAAGATTCTTGCCGGCAGCGGGCTAGAGGACGGCGTTGTGACGCTCGATGTAAATTACGGCGCTGACGTCTGTCAGTACCCGAAAGGGGTCTGTATGGAGGGCAACTTTGGTGGGCAGAGCGGGCAGTTCATCACAAGCGAGCCGATCCGGGCCAAGACCCGGATCTCCTTTATGTTCGGTGCGCCGCTTGCAACTCAGAAGCAGAGAGCGGCGGCAGGCGTGATCACGAACACCGTCTCATCGTTTCTCAATCTAACACGGAAACTCCATCCCTGCACCCCCGATTGCTACGCCCCCTGCCTTGCAGAACTCTCGCAGAAGATCGCCGGAAAGAAGGTCTACCTCGTCGGCCCGATGCCGGTGCTTGAGAGAGCACTCAAAGACCAGGTGGTCGGATCGCCGGAAGCGGCGGACCTCTTCCTGGTCGCCGGAGACGGGATGACGAGAGATGAGGATGTCGCCGCCATCGACGAGTACCGGGGGAAGAAGCAGATGATCTTTCTTGGCCCATCGACCGCCGGGGTCAGCGGGCTCCTGAAACTCGAGCACTGGTGCCCCTACGGGAGATGAATACCTTTTTTTAGGAAAGGAAGGATTATACACAGTATGCTTTTTGGTTCTTCCGGGATCCGGCAAGAATTCGGCCCTGAACTCGTGAGCCTCGCGCTCCGGGTAGGAGCAGCCATCGCAGACAACGCATCCGAAGTCGTCATTGGCAGGGACACCCGCACGACCAGCGAACTGCTGGAACATGCCGCCGTTGCCGGGATGCTCTCGGCCGGTGCAACCGTCTATTCCTGCGGCATCGCACCCACACCGACGGTCGCTCACGCAACGGGGCGGGTGGATGCAGGGTGCATGATCACCGCGTCTCATAACCCCGAGTCCTACAACGGTCTGAAACTGCTCAACCCAGACGGATCGTCCTTCACCCTCCGGCAGCAGGCGGAGATCGAGGATGCACTCAAAGGATCGCACTGGGCAGGATGGGATGAGCAGGGGCATACCTCTCCTATCGATGCGGTGGATGCGCACCGGGAGGCAATCCTTGATAGGGTCAGTCTATGTCGCCCCATCACGGCCGTCCTCGACTGCGGCAACGGTGCAGGGAGCGTCATCACCCCCGATCTCCTCGCCAGCATGGGAGTTAAAGTCATCGGCTTGAACTGCAACGTCGCAGGACGGTTCGCCCGTCCATCCGAGCCGCTTGCAGCAAACTTACCTTACATACCCGAGATCGTCCGAAAGCGGGAGGCCACATGTGCCGTGATCCACGACGGCGACGCCGACCGGATGATGGCGTTCGATGAACGCGGCCGCTACATCGAGGGAGACCAGCTCCTCATGCTCTTTGCGAAGTATCTCGACCGGAAGCGCGTGGTCACCACCGTCGATGCCTCGATGGCGATCGAGGAGGTTGCGGAGGTCCGCCGCACGCCGGTCGGCGACAGTTTCGTCTCCGAAGAACTCCTCGCCTGGGGCGACTTCGGCGGTGAGGCATCGGGAAGCTGGATCTTCCCGGAGTATTCCTACTGTCCGGACGGGGTCTACGCCGCAGCCCTGCTCTGCGAGATCGCATCAGAGTGGTCGATCGCCGAGGAACTTGATAAGATGCCCCGGTATACGCTCCTCCGGGAGTCCTACCGCATCGATGCTCCCCGAGAGATCATGACGGCGCTCGGGGCGGACGAGCCGACCCACGGAGTCCGGTTTGAGGACGAGGAGGGCTGGTACCTGATCCGTGCAAGCGGGACCGAACCGAAGATCAGAATAACCGCCGAAGGAAAGACACCGGCCAAAGCAAAAGAGATGCTTGATGCGGGACACGCCGCGTTAGAGCGGGCAAAACGCAGTCTGGAGTGAGTATATGCAGTGTGTTGTACTTGCAGCAGGAGAAGGGAAACGGATGCGACCCCTTACCGCACAGCGTCCGAAGGTGATGCTCCCTATCGCCAACCGCCCGATGATGGAGCACCTGGTTCTTGCGGCACGCGACGCCGGGATCACTGAGTTCATATTCGTCGTCGGATACTATGAGCGCGAGATCCGAAACCACTTCGGGGACGGGAGCGCTCTCGGGGTGAAGATCACCTACGTCACCCAGCGCCACCAGCTCGGGACCGCAGATGCGCTCCGGTCGACCGCAGGACTGGTCAACGGCAAATTCCTTCTCTTGAACGGAGATATGGTCCTCCAGAGCGATGACATCAGGGAACTCTGCAATGAGAAGGCACCGTGCGTCGGAATCCACCAGACCGACCACCCCAAGGATTACGGTGTGGTGACCATAGAGGGAGACCGCATCACGGGCCTTGAAGAGAAGTCCGAAGAACCAAAGAGCAACCTGGTCAACGCGGGCGCCTACCTCTTCGAGCCGGATATCTTCGACCTCCTCTCGGAGATCAAGATATCCGGGCGGGGCGAGTTCGAGCTGACCGATGCTCTCGAGGTGTATATCCGGGAAGGAACGCTCACCGCACACCCGCTGAACTACTGGCTCGATGTCGGGCAGCCCTGGGATCTCCTTGATGCAAACGAGGCGCTCATTGCCTCAATGCACCACGAGCAGCACGGCATCATCGAGGACGGATGCACAATCCCCGAGACGGTCAGTATCGGGAAAGGAACCATTATCCGGGCCGGAACCTATATCGAGGGATCCTGCGTCATCGGCGAGAACTGTATCATCGGCCCGCATGCCTACATCCGGGGCTCGACCGCCATCGGCGACGGCTGCCATATCGGGCACGCGACCGAGATCAAGAACTCCATCATCATGCCGGGGACGAAGATCCCCCACTTCAACTACATCGGCGACAGCGTCATCGGGAGCAACTGCAACTTCGGCGCCGGAACCAAGATCGCGAACCTCCGCCACGACAACGCAACCGTGAAAGTCTGCGGGAGGACGACCGGCAGGCGAAAGTTCGGTGCCATCATCGGCGACAACGTCCTCTTCGGGATCAACTGCTCGATCAACGTCGGGAGCCTCGTCGGCAGCAACGCGAGAATCGCGCCCCACTCTCTGGTGGAAGGGTGCATCGAGGAAGGATCGGTCATCAGGTGATGCGATGCAGGCAGTCATCTTAGCAGCGGGAGAGGGGAGCAGGCTGCGGCCGCTCACCCGGAGCAAGCCCAAAGCCATGCTCCCGGTCGCGAACCGGCCGATCATCGAGTACGTCATCAACGCCCTCCTTGAGAACGGGATCCGCGACATCATCGTGGTGGTCGGCTACCGTAAAGAAGACGTCATCAGACATCTGAATCGGCTCGACGCACCGGTCCAGGTCGTCGTGCAGGAACGCCAGCTCGGAACCGCAGATGCCCTCCTGGCGGCTGAGTCCGAGATCACCGAGGACTTCCTTCTTCTGCCCGGCGACAACTACATCAATGCCGAATCGATCGCCCGGATAAAGAAGGAGAAGAACGCCATGCTCGTCGCCGAGCACCCGAACCCCTCGAACTTCGGGGTTGTGGTGATCCGAAACGGCTTCGTCCGGGAGATCATCGAGAAACCCGAAGAAGCCCCGACGTTCACCGTAGCGACCGGGATCTACTCATTCACACCCGACGTCTTCTCCTATATTCAGACGAACGAGATCCCCGACGCTCTCGCCGCCATGATCGAGTCCGGCCGCCGGATACGGGCGATCCCGGCGGACGACTGGCAGGACGCCGTCTATCCCTGGGACCTCCTGAAACTGAACAGCCGGATGCTCAGGGGAATCTCACCCGAGATCGGCGGGACGGTCGATGCATCCGTCACCCGCCGGGGTGCGGTGCGTATCGGCAGTGGGACGACGATCGGTCCAAATACGGTGATATACGGCCCCGTCACCATCGGGAGCAACTGCAACATCGGGCCGAACTGTGTCATCATGCCCGATACGAGCATCGGGGACCGGGTGGTACTTGAACCGTTCACCTACGTCGCCGACTCGCTCATCATGAACGATACTACCATCGATTCTCACTCAAGGATCGTCTCGGCGGTCTTCGGCCAGGGGTGCATCCTTGCCGACCATACCACAACATACCCGTCTGAGAGTTTCATAGAGGTCGGAGACCGGATCCAGAAGGAGAAATTCGGCGCAGTCCTCGGCGACGGGGTCCGTGCGGCACCATTCACAACATTTAAAAACTGCATTGTAGGTAACGGTGTCAGGATCGAAAGAGGGAAGACCGTGATCGGCGTCATTGAGGATTGCACCCGGGTGATGTAGGTGTGCGGGATTGTCGGCTACATCGGCAGACGGGAAGCAACTCCTGTGCTGATCCAGGGCCTCAAAAGGCTGGAATACAGGGGTTACGACTCGTTCGGGATCGCGACGGTCGGAAGCGCGATCGAGGTCTACAAGAGGACCGGTCGGATATCCGATGGTGAGGCAGGGGCTGTCGGTCTGCACGGATGCATCGGGATCGGGCACACCCGGTGGGCCACTCACGGTGAACCGAGCGATGTCAACGCTCATCCGCACACGGACTGTGCAGAAAAGATCGCCGTGGTGCATAACGGGGTTATCGAGAACTACAGCGAACTGAAACGGCAGCTCGAAGAGCGCGGCCACACATTCCGGTCGGAGACCGACACCGAGGTGATCGCCCATCTCATCGAGGAGCAGTACGACGGGGATCTCCTCGCCGCGGTCAAGGCGATCCTCCCCAAACTCATAGGATCCTACGCAATCCTCGCGATCGCAGAGGATTCCCAGAAGATCGTCGCCGCACGGGAGGCAAGCCCGCTCGTCCTCGGTATCGGTGATGCCGAGGTCTTTGCCGCCTCCGATATGACGCCACTCCTTGAATACACCGAGCGCGTTATCTACCTTGAGGATGGCGATATCGCCGAGATCACACCAGATCGTCTTGAGATCTACCACGGCGGCGAGAGAGTGGAGCGCCCGATCGAACTGATCAGCTGGTGCGTCGAGGATACCCGGAAAGGCGGGTTCACCCACTACATGCTCAAAGAGATCTACGAGCAGCCCCAGTCCTTCTACGAGACCATCCGGGCGGGGATCAGCGAGCGTGTGCGCAAGATGGTCATGGAGGCGGACGAGATCACCCTCGTCGCCTGCGGAACGTCGTATCATACCGCCCTGATCTTCAAGTACCTGGCAGAATCCCTCTGCAGTATCCCTGTACGGGTCGAGATGGGATCGGAGTTCAAGTACTTCACGCCACCCCTCCGCGGCCTTGTGATCGCGGTATCGCAGTCGGGAGAGACCGCAGACACGATCGCCGCTCTAAAGATGGCAAAAGCCCGCAACTGCCCGACACTTGCCATCACCAATATGCAGGGGAGCACCGTCACCCGGATTGCCGACCAGACCCTCCTGATGCGGGCCGGGCCTGAGATCAGCGTCGCCGCAACCAAGTCCTACATAGCACAACTTGCAGCGCTGATGGAGATCATCAACGTGCGGTGCGAGGGGGCGTTTGACGATGTCCTCTCACATGCGCACCTGGCCATCGAGGACGTCCTTCTCCAGGAGATCAAGGAGGCGGTCGACCTCTGTGCAAAAGCCGAGCATATCTTCTTCGTGGGCAGGGGACCGTTCTACCCGGTCTCGATGGAAGGCGCCTTAAAGATGAAGGAGATCAGTTACGTCCATGCCGAAGGGTATGCAGCCGGAGAACTCAAGCACGGGCCGTTCGCCCTGCTCACCTCAGAGACGCCGGTGGTCGCCATCTGCACTCCCGGCCCGACCTACGGCGTGATGGCCTCGAATATCAAGGAGATGAAGGCGAGGCGAGCTCCGATCATCGCCATCGGCGTCTTCGGCGATACGGAGCTTGCCGAGATCGTGGATATCTTCATCCCCATCCCGAAGACGCACCTGCTGGTGCAGGTGCTGACCGCGTCGGTCGTCCTCCAGCTGCTCGCCTATCACACGGCCTGCGCCCTGCAGCGGGATGTCGACAAACCGAGAAACCTGGCAAAGAGCGTGACGGTCGAATGATTGAGTACGGACGTAATACCCTCGGCGAGGGGGCGGTGATATTCGAGCCGGTGACCATCGGGTTTCCCTCCCGTGACCGGATGGGCGAGAAGGACTATCCCGGTGCCACCATCGGGAGGAACGCTATCCTCCGGTCGGGCACCATCATCTACTGCGACGTGACGATCGGCGACGACTTCCAGTCGGGCCATAACGTTCTGATCCGAGAAAAGACGACCATCGGCGACCGCGTGGCAATCGGGACGGCGGCGGTTATCGAGGGAGACTGCACGATCGGCGACGACGTCCGCCTCCAGAGCCTGGTCTACATCCCCACGGGTGCCCGGATCGGGGACCGGGTCTTTATAGGCCCGAACGCTGTGCTGACAAACGACCGCTACCCGCCCGGTCCCCACGAATCCCTCCGTGGCCCGGTGCTCGGGGACGACGCCGTCATCGGTGCGAACGCGACGATCCTTCCCGGTGTCACGGTCGGGAGGGGAGCATTCGTCGCCGCCGGTGCGGTGGTGACGAAAGATGTCCCGCCGGAGATGCTCGCGGTGGGCGCACCGGCACGGTTCCGCCCGCTCCCACCCGAGGCGAGACGGTGCCGATGAAGATTCCCATCGCCCAGCCGCTCGTCGGCGAAGAGGAGGCCCGGGCCGTCGCCGACGTGCTGAGGTCGGGGATGCTCGCCCAGGGGTCCGTCGTTACCGAGTTTGAGGACCGGTTCGCCGAATACTGCGGGGTCTCCCACGCGGTCGGAGTCAACTCGGGAACCGCGGCGCTCCATGCTGCCCTGCTTGCCGCGGGCATCGGCCCGGGAGACTCGGTGATCGTCCCGGCGTTCACGTTCTTTGCGACGGCCTCGTGCGTCTCGATGTGCGGGGCGACCCCGCTCTTTGCGGACGTTGACCCGCGGACGTTCAATATCGATCCTGACTCGGTCTCGAGCCTCATCGGGCCAAAGACCCGGGCGATCATCGCCGTCGATCTCTTCGGACAGCCGTTCGACCTCAGGGCACTCCGTGCGCTCTGCGACGACCACGACCTCGTTCTCATCGAGGACGCTGCCCAGGCGCACGGTGCTGAGTATCATGGGAGACGGGCCGGGAGCCTGGGTGATCTCTCCTGCTTCTCGTTCTACCCCACCAAGAACATGACCACCGGCGAGGGGGGCATGGTCACGACCGACGACGATACCCTTGCGGAGCGCGTCCGGCTCCTCATCAACCACGGCCAGAGCCAGAAGTACCTCCACTCGGTCGTCGGCTACAACTACCGGATGACGAACATCGCCGCCGCCATCGGCCTCGTGCAGCTTGGGCGGGTCGAAGAGTTCAACGAACGCCGGATCAAGAACGCTCGGTACCTCGACAGCCACCTTGCGGGGACGGGGCTTGCGACACCCTACACGGCACCGGGCGTCCGGCACGTCTACCACCAGTATGTCGTGAAGGTCCCGGGCGATTACCCACTCTCACGGGACGCGCTCATGAGCGCTCTTGCCGATGCGGGGGTCGGGACCGCCGTCCACTACCCCATCCCCATCAACCGGCAGCCGGTCTATGAGAGTGCAAGCAACCGTGCCTCCTGTCCGGTATCGGACGACCTTGCAGCATCGGTCTTGAGCCTGCCGGTCCATCCGGCGGTAAGCGACGAGGACCTCGAGTTTATCTGTGATACGGTGAGGGGGCTGGGGTGATGGCGAAAAGATCATATAGCAAATTGCCTCTGATGAGAGACAATCGCGGCTGTTTGAAACGCGAAATGGGAAAATAGAGGGATAACTTTCAGCATCCCTAAACAATAAATACGAGCCCCATCGATTAAATTTATGCTTCTCTGGATAGGCCCGGGGCTTATTGCGGCCGCGATCGTTCCCTATGTCATATTCCTCGCGGGAATCAATATCGGAAAGAAACTTGACGAGCCGCCGGCACTCACGGAGTATCCTAAAATAAGCATCGTCATATCAGCCTACAATGAAGAGGCCGTTATCCAGGAGCGGGTCAAGAACATCCTTGAATCCTCATACCCATCAGACCGGTATGAGGTCATCTTTGTAGACGACTGCTCCTCCGACAACACAAAAGCGCTTGTCAGAGAGGCCTTCGAGCGGGCCGGCATCACCTACCGGATCATTGCAAATACCGAGCGCCTGGGCACGACCCGGTCGTACAATAGAGCAATCGAGGCGGCGCAGTATCCGATCGTCGTTACTACGGACGCGGACGTCTTCTTTGAGCGTCATGCGCTTGAGCGCCTCATCGCACGGCTTTTGAGCGACGAGCGCATCGTTGCGGTCTGCGGGGACCTCCACCCCCTTCCGGAAGAAGGATCGCATCCGGCACAGATGGAGAGCGCCTACCGCAACTACTACGGGCGGATGTGCACCTGGGAGAGTGCCGTTGACTCCACCTATGCTTTCAACGGTGCGCTCGTCGCTTTCAAGCGCGATCTCGTGACCCGGATCGATGACAGACAGGGAGCGGACGATGCAAACACGGCATTTGAAGCAATCCGACGCGGGTTTAGAGCAGTCTACGAACCCACCGCCCTGGTCTACGAGGACGTGCCCGAGGAGATTCGAAGGCAGTACCGGCAGAAGATCCGGCGGGCAACACAGCTGATCGAGGCGACGATTGCAAACCTCGACCTCTTAAGGCAGCGGCGCCCGTTCTCGCGCTTCTTCTACCCGCTGCGGATCTACATGTACCTCATCACACCGCCTCTCTTCCTTCTCGGCAGCGTGCTCTTTGTAGCAGGACTCGCTCTTACCTCACCCCTCCTCGCCCTCGGGGTCCTCGTTCTCGCCGTCCTCGCCGGCTACCTCTGGAGCAGCAACACCGCAGTCTCCTTTGCCATGAACCAGGTGTACCTCGTGAGGGGGCTGCTCAACCTCGGGACCGATACGAGGGTCTGGGAGAGTACCTCAAAGAAGATACGAAGAGTGTAACCGATCTACCCAATACGAGAGAGCAGGCTGTTCGTCTGCGTCGCCGGGATCGCGCAGACGAGCGCTTTTTTTCCAGGTCCACGAAATACACCAAGGTTATAACGGTTCGAAAGAAAACAGGTCTGTAATAAGGAGGGTCCGATGGTTCACGTGGATCTGAATAAATATCGACCATACATCATCATTGGTTGCATCGTCCTGTTTGCCCTGCTCACGCTCTGGACGCGGGGCATCCCTTCAGAAGGTCTGGTGACCGCTGAAGGTGTCAATCTCCTGGGTAACGATCCCTGGTACAGTCTCCGCCAGGTTGAGCAGACCGTCGCCAACTTCCCCAACTACGCCTGGTTCGACCACATGACGCTCTACCCGACCGGCGATGCTATCCACTGGGGACCGCTCTTTGCCGAGATCATAGCGGCGCTCTGCATTCTTGTCGGGGCGTCGACGCGGCCTGAGATCATGGTGGTGGCCTGCTGGGTCCCGCCGCTGATGGCCGTGGCGATGGTGCCCGTCACCTACCTGCTCGCGAAAAAGATCGCCGACTGGAAGACAGGCCTCATTGCAGCAGGCCTGATTGCCGTCATCAGCGGAAACTACGCCTATCGCTCCCTCTTTGGGTTTGTAGACCACCACATCGCAGAGACCCTCTTCTCGGCGCTCTTTGCTCTCGCCTACATCGTGGCGCTGCAGACTGCACGCAGTAGCCCGCTCTCCCCAAAGAATCTCGATACCCTGAAGATCCCGGTGATAACGTCAGCGCTCGCCGGCATCGCCTACCTTCTCGGGTTCTACAACATGCCGACGATGATCCTCTTTGCGCTCATCGTGGCTGCGTTCACCCTGGTCCAGTTCATTCTGGACTTCCTCCAGGGCAGGTCGAGCGAGTACCTCGCCCTCGTGAACACCGTCACCTTCGCTGTAGCGATCGTCGGGGTCGCAGCCACCGGCTTCCCGCACCCCGGGATCAGCCTGATCTTCTACACCGTCGGGCACGTCATCGCGTATGCCGGCCTCATCGCAGGGACGCTTGCGCTGTATGGGCTCTCGGTTTACCTCCAGGGGCGGCCGAAGTACTATTACCCGGGCGCACTCCTGGCTGTGGCGGCAATCACCGTCGCAGTCCTCTATGTCGCTCTCCCGGATATCTACAACCTCCTGATCTGGAACCTTATCTTCTTCTTCACCGCGAGTGCCACGACCACGACCGTCCAGGAAGCCATGCCCTGGTCGTTTGCTGCCGCGTGGATGACGTTCCACTGGGGCTTGGTGCTCGCCGCCGGCGGAGCTGCAGTCCTGATCTGGCAGTGCCGCGAGAGAGCAAACCCGGCCCACATCTTTGTCCTGATCTGGTCAGGGATCATCCTTGCCTCAACCGCCGCACACGTGCGCTATGAGTACTACCTCGCTTCAAACATTGCCCTGCTCGCGGCGGTCTTTGCGGGTGCCGTCCTGAATATGGGGTGGAAAGATGTCACCCGCCTCATTGGTACAGGGAGCAGTGCTTCCGCCGCCCCAAATGCCCCCGAGAAGCAGGAAGAGCCGGCGCGGAAGGGGAAGAAGGGTGAAAGAACCGCGGAATCACGGAAAGCAAAGGCTCCTTCGAAGAATCAGCCGGATTACCTCAAGGTCGGCGCTTTCGCCCTGGTCGCCATCGTCACGCTCTTCTTTGCAGGGGCATCCCTTCAGGGGAACATAGCGCTTGCCACCAGCGCGAAGTACGGCGGCATGAACTCTCAATGGATGGAGGCTCTCGAATGGATGGGTTCAAACACCCCTGATCCCGGTGTCGACTACTATGCTATTGTCAATCCCGAGACCTTCACCTACCCGGAGGAGTCTTACGGCGTCATGTCCTGGTGGGACTACGGCCACTGGATCACCTTCATCTCGAAACGGATTCCGAACAACAACCCCTTCCAGCACGGTGTCTCCGGGCCGAACGGCTCGGCAGCCTACTTTGTCTCGACCTCCGAAGAGGCCGCAAACCAGATCCTCGACAACATCGGCACCCGCTACGTCATCACCGATATCGACCTCGTCACCGCAAAGTTCCATGCCCCGGCGACCTGGGCCGACCCCGACGTGGCTCAGGAGCGGTTCCAGCCGCACTACCTCCTCCCGGTGAGCGCGGGCTCGACGAGTTACCAGGCGGTGCCGTTCAACAACCAGAGTTACTACCTGACGATGGCCGTCCGGCTCCATAACTTCGACGGGTCCATGACCGACCCGACGGCGCCGGTGATCTATGCCGAGTACCTCGAACCGGCCACGGCAAACACCTCGTATCCCGTCATCATCCGCACGGAGCAGATGAATGCAACCGCCGGTGCAGCCGCGGTGGAGGAGTACAACAAGAACGCACCGGCGGGCGCAGGCGCGACGCTGCTGAACATGTACTATCAGTTCCAGGGCAACTCGATCCTCCAGCCGCTCGAACGCGTCCCGGCGCTCCGACACTACCGGCTCGTCCACGAGAGCCCTCAGAACATCTTTGGCAACGCCGGGGAGGACGGACCCGATCTCAAGGCGGTCAAGATCTTCGAGTATGTCCCCGGAGCCACGATCAAGGGCGAAGGAATCATTGAGGTGCCGGTCGTCACCAACACCGGCCGGGAGTTCACCTACCGCCAGGAGAGCATAAACGGCACGTTCGTCGTCCCGTACGCGACGTCCGGGTGGTCGGGCGAGGTGAAGACGACCGGGCCTTACCGGATCGTGGGCACCGGCCAGACGTTCGATGTCACCGAAGAGGATATCCAGCAGGGGCGCACCATCAACTAACGAGGATGCGCTCGTCGGTCATCTACGGTGACATATTTACCCGGCACGACATGGAGACCCACCCGGAGTCGGGCTCCCGGCTCCGGGCGGCCCTCTCCGGGATCCCTGAGAATGTACGGTGGCGTCCCCCGGTCCGGGCAACCGAGGAAGACCTGGCACGGGTCCATCGCCCCCAGTACATCCGTTGGGTGCAGGAGGTCGCCCGGGGAACCTGTTTTTTAGACCCGAACACCTACGTCACCTGTCACTCGTTCGAAGCAGCATCATATGCTGCCGGATCGACGTTTGCCGCAGTGGAGCGAGCACTTGATGGCGAGCACTGCTTCGCCATGGTCCGCCCGCCGGGGCACCATGCCGAACCCGATCGGGCGATGGGGTTCTGTATCTTCAATAACGCCGCCGTCGCGGCCGCGAAAGCGCTCCTTTCGGTTGATCGGGTGGCGATCCTCGACTGGGACCTGCACCACGGCAACGGCACCCAGAAGGCCTTTTACGGGAGCGACCGGGTGCTCTACTGCTCCGTGCACGAGGAGAACAGTTTCCCAAAGACCGGTTGGATCGACGAGATCGGGACCGGCGCCGGCCGGGGCTACACCCTCAACGCCCCGCTTGCGGCAGGGTCCACCATCACCGATTACCGCTACATCTTCGATGAAGTCTTCATCCCGGCGATCGTCCGGTTCCGCCCTGATGTCCTGATCGTCTCGGCCGGGCAGGACGCCCTCGCCGACGACGAACACGGGCGGATGAACCTGGTGCCCGAAGACTACGGCGTGCTTACCGGGATGCTGAACGACGGCACGGACCTACCCCTCGCGCTGACCCTCGAGGGGGGTTACGGGCCGTCGCTCGGGGAGGCGATTGCTGCAATATTCCGTGCCCTGCGGGGGGAGCGGCATACCCCTGCAGAAAGGCCCCTGCGCCGGCATACCCAAAGGGTTGCCGAGATCCTAAAGAAAGTCTGGTTCTGTTGAGAGAGGCCCGTTGAGCCGGCAATATAATCGCGGTTGCCCCTTTGCGGCTCTAACGTGCCTCAACCCTGTTCCGAGCGCTTCCGGTCGGGATCCATATACGAGACCTCAAACCCGGGGAGGACGACCCGCACCACCGGAACCGGGGTCCTTGAAAGATCGCAGACGCAGACCCGGTCCGTATGAGGCTCGACCTCTTTGAGCACCTTCTGGATATCGAGGTCGAATCGATCGGTGCTTCTGTCGGGAACGTTGGTGATATCGACGGAATCCGCGTCGGCAAACCAGATCCGGTTGATCCTTTTTAACCGCTCGTAGCCTGCCTTCCTGATGACCTCCTCCCGCCTGGGGTCGTTTCGACCGCCCTGCAGATAACTTCCCCGGCTCTGGGCGACCTCGGTCAGGGCCTGGAGGGCCGCGATCTCCGGCGAGAGGTGCGTCCCAGACCCGACAACAAGCATCGCCGGGTCTTTTGTGACGGTATCGTCTGCGGCGGCCGCGACCGTGGGGATGCCGGTCCTCCCCTCGATCAGCCAGAGGTGGATCTCGATCCCGTTCTCTTCGAACCGGTCGAGGATCTTGCGGGCGGCGCAGTCCTTCTCGATGGTGAGGCGATATCCAAGGTCGCGCTCCGCACTGGCGATGCTGAGCGCGTCCCGTTCGATCACCTCAAAGAGGGCATGCAGGATCGCCTCTTCCATGACGTTGCCGGACGCAAGCCCGTTAGAGTCGCTTCGAAAGAGCGGCATCGTCATCCCGAGCGAGTCGTAGGGATGGAAGACTGCGTTGCTCGGGAGATAGACCTCCTCATCGTTCAGGATATCCCATCCCGGCGTCCAGTGGAGCATCTCTCCCTGCTCAAGTCCTCGTGGGAGGATCAGGTCTTCGGGGTGCACCGCTCGCCCCGGACCGATCTCTTCGTAGGTTGCATACTCCATCCGGTCACCCCGGTACTCGGCGGAGTAGCGCTCGATTGCCCCCATCATCGCCGAGACCCGGGCCTGGACGGGCTCTTTCCCCTTTCCGATGAGGACGCGAAGAGCACCCCGAGCGGCTTTCGGCCGAGTCGCCGCAAAGACGGGGATTCCGAGACGGTCGAGAGAAGTAAGATCGATGATCTCGGCGACACCAATCTCTCCCATCAGCGGCTCGATGATCGCCCGGGTCTCCTCGGGAGGCCGGGATCGGTGGGTTCCGTCAAAGTACAGTTTCTCTACGGGGTGAATCGTGATTGCCATCTCATGATACCTAGGAGGTGATACCTTAATAGCATGGCAGGTATACTCTCCCTGTATGAGCACGGATGACATAGCAGTGGGCGCAGTCGTCCGATACCCCCGCACCGGCACGACCGGGAAGGTCGTGCGGATCGAGGAGATCGATGGCCGGAGGTACGCCGAACTCGAGAGCACCGGACTCTACTACCGGGTGGACGAACTCGTCAGCACCGAGCGCACGGCCGTAAACGCGGAGAGGACGGAGCGCTCCCTTGAGGATTACCTCAAAGAGCATAAGGAGATCCAGAAGCAGCTCGAAGAGGTATGGGAGAGGGGGATCGACCAGAGTTGTGAGGGCGGCGGTTAACTGTCTATCGGTATTGTGGTGAGTTTCACCGACTCAACCCCTTTCTGCGCCATCAGCCGCTCGGTAACATCCTTCAGCACAGCACCGTCTCCCCGGATGAGGATCACCTCAAGGCACTTGTTGTGAGTCACGTGTGAGTGAAGGGATGCCTGAATGATCTGAGCGTATTGATGCTGAATCTCGGTGAGCGTCTGGAGCAGCCCACGCTGGTCGTGGTCATACACCATGGTGATGACGCCCTGGCGTTCTCCTTTTACATCGGAGATCCACTGGTAGTGTGTGATATAATTGCGTATCGAATCCCGTATTCCCTCGGAACGTGAGGAGTATCCTCGGAGACTCAGGATCTCGTCGAATTTATCAAGAAGATTCTTGGGTAGAGAGATCCCGATACGTGAAAGTTCGGTATCACCTGACATACTACAATCAGTTCCATATCTCGCTGCTAGGGGATAAATTTTCGCTAAGAATAGAGGTGTTCTTCATACTTCGTATGTCACATGAATAATGATTAACGGGAGAACACCGCCTGCGCCATGAAGATAGAAGCGGGAGCGGTACACACCACCGATTATGTATAAGTAGTGTCACTATATATTGGATAAGGAGGTTCGAAAACTTTTGCGCGATGTATTCATCCCTAGTGTCAATATTGGGCTTGTAGGTCATGTCGATCACGGCAAGACCACCCTGGTCAGCGCGCTAACCGGCACCTGGACGGACAGACACAGTGAGGAGATCAAGCGCGGCATCTCCATCCGGCTTGGCTACGCAGATACAACTTTTTACAAATGCGAAGAGTGCGAAGGGGCTGAGGCCTATACTACAAAACCGGAATGCCCTATCTGCGGGAAGAAGGCGGTTCCGTTCCGGACGGTCTCATTCGTCGATGCCCCGGGTCACGAGACGCTGATGGCGACGATGCTCTCGGGTTCGGCCCTGATGGACGGCGCGATGCTTGTCATTGCCGCCAACGAGGCCTGCCCGCAGCCCCAGACCAAAGAACATCTGATGGCGCTTGAGCTGATCGGTATCAAGAAGATCGTCATCGTCCAGAACAAGATCGACGTGGTCACCCAGGCCGAGGTGCTTGAGCACTATAAGCAGATAAAGCGGTTCATCAAGGGCACCATTGCCGAGGACGCACCCATCATCCCCGTCTCTGCACAGAAAGGAATCAATATCGGTGCCCTGATCCAGGCACTCAACGAGGTTATCCCGGAACCGGAACGCGATCCGGAGGTTAACCCGCTGATGCTCATCGCACGGTCGTTTGATATCAACAAACCCGGCTGCAGCTGGCGGGAGATTAAGGGCGGCGTCATCGGAGGCTCGCTTATTAGGGGAGTTCTGCACGAGGGCGACGATATCGAGATCAGACCCGGCCGGCAGGTTCAGATCGAGAACCGGACAAAGTGGGAGCCTATCGAGACAAAGATCACATCCATCCACGCCGGTAAGACCAAGGTGACCGAGGCAGCGCCCGGCGGCCTCCTTGGTGTTGGTACGAAACTTGATCCGGCACTGACAAAGAGTGACGCTCTCGCCGGACAGGTAGCGGGGCTTGTAGGGAAACTGCCGCCGATCTGGGAGCGGATGACCTTCGAGGTCACGCTCATGGATCGGGTGGTCGGTGCGGACAGCGAACTGCTCATCGAACCGTTGAAGCATAAAGAGCCGCTGATGCTCTCTGTCGGGACCGCGGTCACCGTCGGCGTGATCACGAACACCAAGAAGAATCTGGTCGAGGTCATGCTGAAGCGTGCGGTCTGCGCTGAAGTCGGCGCACGGATTGCTATCAGCAGGCAGGTCGGCGGACGATGGCGGCTGATCGGGATGGGTGTTCTGGTCGAGTGAGGGTTCTTCTCGACACAAACGCCCTCTTGATGCCAGCCCAGTTCGGGATTGACCTCTATGGAGAACTTCTGGCCCTTCTCGGGGATTATGAGCCGATCGTCCTTGAAGAAGTGGTTGGCGAGCTCTCGGGACTTGCCCGGGGTCACGGCCGCGATGCGGCTGCCGCCCGTGTGGGTCTCGCGATGGCCCGGCGCTCGACCGTCCTGCCAAGCGGAAGCAGCGCGGACCATGTGGACGACCGGGTTATCGAGTATGCTCGCAGGGAAGGATGCGTTGTGGTGACGAACGACCGAGAACTCCGAAATGCTCTCCTTCGCGAGGGAATAGACGTCATCTCGATGCGAAGAGAGAGAACGCTGGAGCTGATAAGAGGATAGATTATGTACTATAAAATGACACTGGAGGATAAGGTGCGGGTTCCGCCCCACCGGCTCGGGGAAGACCTTGGGAAGGTCGTCCTCAACGTACTGCAGGAACAACTGGAAGGCAGCATATCAAAGGAGATCGGGATCTTCATCGCAGTCACGAAGATTCTCGATATCGGTGAGGGGGAGTTGATCCCCGGGGACGGGGCCGTCTACTACGATGTCAGGTTCGAAGCGGTGGTGCTCCGTCTCGCGCTCCAGGAAGTGATCGAAGGCGTCGTGGTCGAGACGACGAGTTTCGGTGCGTTCGTCAGCCTCGGGCCCATCGATGCCATGCTTCACGTAAGCCAGATATCGGATGAATATATCAACTACGACGAGAAGAACAGCAGGCTGATCTGCCAGGATTCGAAGCGGTTTATCGCTGTCGGCGACGGCGTCCGGGCGCGGATTGTTGCTCTATCGCTCAACGAACGCGAGCCCCGGGAGAGCAAGATTGGTCTTACCATGCGGCAGTCGGGCCTCGGGACCACGACCTGGCTCGAAGAGGAACTTGAGCAAGAGAAAGGGAAAGGAGCAGCCTAATGGCCGTGCGAAACAAGAAGGTGATCAAGGTCTGCCGCGAGTGTCACCGCGTCGTCGAGGGCGAATCCTGCGTGATCTGCGGCACGGCCAACCTGAGCGAGGATTGGGCGGGCTACGTCGTGATCATCGATCCCGAGCATTCGGAGATCGCAAAGAAGATGAACATCACCATGCCCGGCCGATACGCACTGAAGGTCCGCTGATGCTCCGGCTCCTCCGGCTCCCCGAAGAACACCGCGGTCTCTTCAAGAAACCGTTCGGCACCCTCGCCCGGAATATCGGCGAACACCTCCCAGAGCTCCGGGGCCGGGCGGTCTACGCGGTCGGGGATGTGGTGACGCACAACCTCCTTGGTGCAGGCATCGTCCCGGATATCGCGATCATCGACGGCTATACCATGCGATCGCCCTGCACCCAGTCACCCCTGCTGCAGACGAGAAGACTCGCGGCAAAGAACCCGGCCGGCACGATCACCGACGAACTCGTGGAGGCGATCGAGGAGGCGGTCGGGAACCCTCCAGCAGTGATCTTTGTCGACGGCGAGGAGGATCTTGCGGTCATTCCGCTCATCATCGCCGCGCCGGTCGGGGCCGCCATCCTCTACGGCCAGCCGGGGGAGGGGGTCGTCCTCCGGCTTGTTGACGAGTCGGCAAAAGAGGAAGCCGCGTCCATGCTGAACTGTTTCGTGCGTGAGTGAGGGGAGCGGGTCTCGCCTGTCCCGGTGCCCCATCCCCAAGGGTATAAATAAATCTCCTAACAACATTTTAGGGATATCGATGGACTTCGAAATTACCCGTGATGTGAGGAACGAGTTGTTAAACCGGAGGGAGCTTACATTTACTCTCACGTTTGACGGCCCGACACCCTCGCGGAAGAGTATTCAGGAGAAGCTCGCTGCGATGCTGAATATGAGCGAGAACCTCGTCGTGCTGGACCTCGACCGAACCCGGTTCGGGAAGATGGAACTTACCGGCCGTGCCCGGATCTACGACGACGAGGAGAGCAGGAACTCGACCGAGCGGGATTACCTGCTTAAGCGCGGCGAACCGAAAGCAGAGAGCGAGGCGTAAGCCATGGCAGTCAAGAGATACGAGTGTTACGAGATCAAGGGTGATGCGGCGGTTCTGCAGAAGCGGCACTGCCCACGCTGTGGTCCCGGCTTCCTGATGGCCGAGCACAAGGATCGGGTAGCCTGCGGCAAGTGCGGCTACACTGAGTTCCGAAAGTAGGTCCTCACACCCGGATACATATACGGATCAGGCCGCACTCTGCCTTGCAGGCACCGGCCGCGACCGATCTTTTTCATGATGGAGCGATACCTGTTTTATGTCTCATGATGGGCTGGTGCTGGGACTTGAAGGGACGGCGTGGAACCTCAGTGCCGCCCTCTTCGGCGACGATCTGGTTGCCCTCCATTCTTCACCCTATGTCCCGCCGAAAGGAGGGATTCATCCGCGGGAGGCGGCGCAGCACCACGCTTCGGTGATGAAGGAGGTCGTCTCCCGGGTGCTCACGGAGCCGGAGCGGATCAAGGCCGTCGCCTTCTCCCAGGGGCCGGGTCTCGGCCCCTCCCTCCGGACGGTGGCGACCGCGGCACGGGCTCTCTCGATAGCCCTTGGCGTTCCGCTCGTCGGCGTCAACCACTGCGTCGCGCACGTCGAGATCGGGAGGTGGGCGACCGGGTTTCGCGATCCGATCGTTCTCTACGCGAGCGGGGCGAATACGCAGGTACTCGGCTACTTGAACGGCCGCTACCGGATATTCGGAGAGACGCTGGATATCGGGCTAGGGAACGCGCTTGACAAGTTCGCCCGGAGCCACGACCTCCCGCACCCGGGCGGCCCGATCATCGAGAAACTCGCCCAGAAGGGAAGTTATATCGAACTCCCGTATACCGTGAAGGGGATGGACCTCGCCTTCTCGGGGCTCGTCAGTGCCGCCCAGGAGAGTTCGGCGGCGCTTGAGGATGTCTGCTTCAGCCTCCAGGAGACCGCATTTGCTATGTGCGTCGAGGTGACCGAACGGGCGCTCGCCCATGCGGGGAAGGACGAGGTGCTGCTCGTCGGGGGGGTCGGCGCGAACAGGCGACTGCAGGAGATGCTGCAGGTCATGTGCGAGGAGCGGGGAGCGGCGTTCGCCGTCCCGGAGCGGACGTTCCTTGGCGATAACGGGGCAATGATCGCCTACACGGGCAAGGTCATGCTGGAGCACGGCGTGACCCTCCCCCTCGAGAAGTCGCAGATCCGGCCGGGTTTCCGGTCGGATGAGGTGGAGGTCACCTGGCGCGAGGACGAGCCCGGCGAGATCTTCGCCACCGGGCCGCATGAGGGCGGCACCGCCCGGGGTGCGGAGGCGGTCGTCGAGATCCGGGAGGAGGACGTGGTCAAGCGCAGGGTGAGCAAGCGCTACCGCAGCCCGGCGCTTGATAAGCGGCTGATCACCGAACGGACCCGGGCCGAAGCCCGGCTGATCGCAGCAGCACGGCGGGCGGGTGTCCCCACCCCGGTGATCCACGACATCACCGCAGATACCATCGTCATGGAGCGGGTCGAGGGCGATCTGCTGAAGTACGTTGCCACGCCCGAGACGATCCGGCTTGCCGGGGAGGCCGTCGGGAGGCTCCATGGAGCGGGGATCGTGCACGGGGACCTGACGACGAGCAATATGATCGTTCGCAACGGCCAATGCGTCTTAATCGACTTCGGGCTTGCATCCACATCCGCTGAGATCGAGGACCGGGGCGTCGATATCCACGTCTTCTTCGAGACGCTCGAGAGCACCACCGAGAACTTCGAGGAGTTGAAGCAGGCCTTTATCGAGGGGTATGCGGAGACTTTTGAGGGGGCGGACGAGGTCATCGCCCGTGAACATGAAGTGGAACTGCGGGGGCGATACCTGTGAAACTTGCGGTGGTGACGAGTAACCCGAACAAGGCCCGTGAGGTGGCCGCGTACTTTGCCGGGATCCTGGAGGTCGAGCACGTCCCCCTGGAATGCCCGGAGTTCCGCCACACCGAGATCGCCGAGATTGCACGCGGCAAGGCGGAGTTCGCCTACCGCGCACTCTCCCGCCCGCTGATCGTCGACGATACCGGGTTTTTCATCGACGCCCTTGGCGGGTTCCCGGGCCCGTGCGCCGCCTACGTCCAGGATACCATCGGCAACGAGGGGATCTTACGCCTCATGGAGGGTGTGGCCGACCGGAGCGCCCACTTCGAGACGGTGATCGCGTTCGCCGATGAGGACGGCATCCGGACATTCCAGGGGGTCCTCCACGGGGCGATCGTGGAGCCCCGGGGAGAAAAGGGGTTTGGCTACGATCCGATCTTTGCCTGCGCCGGTCGGACGCTCGCCGAGATGCCGCTCTCCGAGAAGAACCGGATCTCCCACAGGGCACGGGCCCTCGAGGCGTTCCGCACCTGGATCAGAGAGGAGCGCGCATCCTGACAGAACTGTTAATAGGACCAAGAACGAATAGTACCTATCTGATAAGTGGTGTTTTCAACATGGCGAGATTTCCCGAAGCTGAAGCACGTCTGCTCAACGTACAGGTCTGCATGAAATGCAACGCCCGGAACGCAATCCGTGCGACCCGGTGCCGCAAGTGCGGCTCGGATAAACTCCGGCCCAAGTCCAAGGAACGGAAGGCGTAACGTAACTAACGGCGGATCCCGGGTCACGGCGGGACAGGGGTCCGGTATATTCTTTTTGTCGAGAATTACAAGGTGCAGGGCAGTCTGCCGCCCTTCAAGCGGTATAATAGGTGACTTTTCTGCCCTCTTTGCTGTACTCGCCCTTGTATGTCTCGATGTTTCGCTTGTAGCCGATCCGCTCAATAAATCCGAGGTCGCGGAGCCTCTCGCGGACCCGCATCACGTCCGCAGCGTCGGCCCAGTCTTTTGTGTAGACATAGATGACCGTCCGCTCGTCGCGTGAGTCTGGATTGGGCTTGGCAGTGCTGACCTTTGCCGATATCCCGAGTTCTCCCCTCACCGTCCCGTCCCGGACCTTCCGCCACGCCTCATCAGCCTCGCTTGGGGGCACAAAGATGAGCCACTTTCCCACCTGCTCGTCATCGAGGCCTCGCTCGCCGGGTTCCGGGGCATCCTGGACGATCCAGTACATCCGGACCGTCTTAGAGGGGAGGGTCCCTTCCCCATCCCGGAGCGAGGCATAGATGGCATCGATCCCGCCGGATTGGGATCGGAGTGCATCGGCAAGAGGTGGATAATCCTCGCTGAACTTTTCGAAGATCTCGATAAGATCTGATTTAAAATCGATTCTTTGCTCGACGAGCTCAAAGAGGTACGGACCCCGGGCATGGAGCTCGCGGTTGAGGTAGACCTCAAAGATCCCATATGCGACGTCGGCCAGGGTCTCTGGATCAATCTCTTCCATACCTATTTGGTACTGTCAGGGCGGTAAAAAGAGTTTGGAAGCAGACTACCGCTCCAGACTCTCTGCAACAAGTTCTGCGGCCCGCTCTCCGGATAGAAGCATCCCGCCGAAGATCGGCCCCATGCGGCACTCTCCGGCAACGGCGTTGGCCGCCATCCCGGCGACGAAGAGGCCGGGGAATACCTCTTTTGTGTGATCGAGGATCCTTGACTCGGCACGCTCGGCCCACATGAAACTCTCGCCCTTCACCTGGAGTCTGCCGCCTTTCCGCTCGATCATACGGGCGACCACGGCGTCGTGACCGCTCGCATCGACGGTGCAGGTGCAGGCCACGGTGAGCGGGTCGACATGCAGCCCGGCCATATCGACCGGCGTCCAGTTGATGACGAGGCCGCCGACCCTGCCGTCACCCCTGATCATGACGTCTTCGACGGTGGTGAGGTTGAAGAACTCGACACCGGCGTCGCAAGCCGCCGCGGTGAGCTTCGCGACCGCTTCTACCGATTTTGCGACGTAGTAGCCCGGCTCGAACTCTTTGTAGGCGATGCCGAACCGGTCCAGAAGCCGGCGGGCCTCCTCCTGGACGACGATCCGGGGGAACATCATCCCGCCGCCCCACATTCCACCGCCGATACTGAGCTTCTTCTCGATGAGTGCACACGAGAGGCCCTTTTCACCGAGGAGCGCGGCGCAGGCAAGCCCCGAGGGGCCGCCCCCGACGACGGCGACGTCCATCTCGAGATGCTCGATGAGCGCCCGGTGGGACTCCTCAAGGATGGCCCTGCTGATGGTCACTTCGTTTAACGTCATCGTACTGTGGATCTATATCATCTCTGCTCCATAAGAACAGCGGAGTTGGGTGCCGGTTGTACTCAATATCAGTACTGGTACGGATCCCCGGAAAATCGGCGCATACCTTAAGTCATCACCGGTACAATATATCCCATCATGCAGTGGACGCGCGACTTAGGTCTCACGATGAGGATGTTCCTTACATCGTTTCTGCTCCTCATAGTCTACCTGATCTTTCTGGGCGTCCTTTCAGCCCTTGGGTTCTCCTTCGGGTTCCTCCTGCTCGTGGCTGCCTTAATGGCATTCGGGCAGTACTTCTTCTCCGACAAACTGGTGCTCTGGAGCACCAACACCCGGATCATAGAGGAAGACGAGTACCCGGAGCTGCACCGGATGGTTGAGAGCCTCGCCACGAGAGCCGGTCTCCCGAAGCCAAAAGTCGGGATCATGGCCTCTCCGGTGCCGAACGCGTTCGCGACCGGACGCAGTCCGAGCCACGCCGTCGTGGCGGTCACCGACTCGATCATGCGGACGCTCAATCGCGAGGAACTGGAGGCAGTGCTCGCCCACGAGATTGCCCACGTGAAGAACCGGGATATGCTGACTCTGACGATGGCGAGTTTCATCTCGATGCTCGCCTTCCTGATCATGCGCAACTGGATCTTCATCGGGCTCTTCAACAACCGCGATAACAACATGGGCGCGCTGATCCTGGTCTACGTCGTCTCGATCATCGTCTGGCTGGTAAGCACGCTCCTCACCCGGGCGCTCTCCCGCTACCGGGAGTTCGCCGCGGACCGGGGCAGCGCTACCCTGACGAACAATCCCCGGGCGCTGATATCAGCGCTTCAAAAGATCAGCGGGCGGATGGACTACGTCCCCGCCGAGAAGAAACAGGAAGTTGAGGGCGCAAACGCCTTCTTCATCATTCCGGCCCTCTCAGGCAACACCCTGATGGAGCTCTTCTCGACGCACCCCTCGCTTGAGAAGCGGGTGGCCGCCCTCGAGGAGCTGATGACACAGCAGCGGGGATACTGAACCCACCCCGGGTTCTCCCACCCAATATTTATTATTCAGTACAGTCAATCTATGTAGGCACAACGTGCAGTGCATCGATGGTCTAGTGGTATGACTTTGGCCTTCCAAGCCAATAGCCCGGGTTCAATTCCCGGTCGATGCATGGGGCTCGTGGTCTAGTTGGCTATGACGTCGCCTTCACACGGCGGAGGTCTCGAGTTCGAATCTCGACGAGCCCATGATTTCTCCTTCTTCTCGAATTAAGCCCGGACAGCACGGCATCAAAGATCAAAAGTAAGAGTAACGTTTTTATACATTAGGCTGGTCCCGTCCCCCTATGAGACCCCAGGCCCCAGATAACAGCACTTCAAAACGGTCGCCATTCCTCTTCTTCGTGCTGGTCTACGCTCTATCCATTCCGCTCTGGGTTCTCAATGCCATCTACCCGGTAAAACTCCCCGTGGATAACCTTCCCGTGACGGATATTGTCGCTACGTTCACCCCGGCAATAGCGGCATCCATCCTTGTCTACCGGGAGGAGAGGCTCTCGGGGGTAAAGAGCCTCTTGAAAAGAGCCTTCGACTACAGGAGGATCACAAAGAAAGTCTGGTATATTCCCATCCTCTTCCTGATGCCGTTCATCTACGTGCTGACCTACGGGATAATGCGCCTCTTCGGGCTGCCGGTCCCGACGGCCTGGAGCCCGCCCCTTACTACACCTCTCCTCTTTATTGCGTTCTTCCTTGCCGCTGCAGGTGAAGAACTCGGCTATACGGGGTACGTCACCGATCCCATGCAGGCCCGGTACACCGCACTGACAGCCAGCCTCATCATTGGATTTATCCATGCCGTGTGGCACATCCCGTCGGCGGTCTCAATCGGCTACACCCCGGGGTTGTATATCTGGGGAGTGATAGTGCTCGGCGTTACGTTCCGAATTCTGACGGTCTGGATCTATAACAACGCCGGAAAAAGCGTCTTTGCAGCCATACTCTTTCATGCCGTGACCAATACGGGAAGGAGCATATTCCCGGGCAGCCGTTCGGCCTTCGAACTCTACGACGGGGCTATCGGCTACGGGCTCATCGCCATCGCGACCGTGATCGTGGTGTACTTATGGGGATATAAGACGCTGACACGATTCAGGTATGCCCGGGAAGCGGCTTAGACCCCAGGGCATACCCTCGCGCAGGGCCAGGCCCCTCAACGACATGGCGGTGCTCATTCGGGTTGAAGCGATTGAAGGGATTCCGACGCCGAGCGGAAGCCCGCATCACGCCATCTCGATTAACACTCTCGACAAATCAAGAAGTTTCCATAACCATTTCAAAACTCCTTTCATGTGGAGATGAGAACTTTGTACCGCGTATGAATAACAGAACGACACCCTACTCCGATCGCGAGATCATCAACAGGTGGGCAATCGCAGAGATCGGTCCCGGCATCTCCCGCATCCTCTCCGAAAAGGGGCTGATGCACCCGGATGCCACAAAGTGCATCGGCTTCTTCTACGTCGACCACGAAGAGGGGATCACCTTCCGCATCCACTCCCTCTGCCGAACCGAGCCCGGAAGGCCGCCCGAGATCATCGCAAACTTCGAGAACCACGGCGAGGGGCTCATACTCCCCTCCGAGGAGGTAGGTACGTACACCCTCCTCTCAAACGACGAAGCAAACAGCCTCTCGCTGCTCGAAGAACAGCGATGGCTCATCTACCACGAACCGGAGCGGCTTCGTGCGGTCCGAAACAGAGCGGACCTCGATCGGTTCAGGGCTCCGATGTACTTCGACGATGTATCGGTGATCCTTGTCTCAAAAGATCGGGAGTTACTCCCCGAAGGGGTCTGGGTCCGCCTGGAAGAGCAGTCGGACGACGGGACATCATTCCAGGGGATACTCCTGAACGAACCCTACTCGGACTTCGGCGTGCACGAAGGTGATATGGTCACGGTGCGCTTCGTCGAGGACGAGGAAGGGAGGTTCCTGGTTGCCGAGGTGGGATCGTAATCCCCCCGAATGGCCGAGGTCAGGACACCGGCCGAAAGAGGATCTCTCCTGCCGGGATGGCTCTGCTGTACAAAAGACGAAGGAAAGCAAAGAAATCCATCTATTTTTCGCACTAGGTTTACCAATCCAAGAGCCTGTAGCCGATGCACCCCACAAGAGCCTCTAGCAGCCCGCCGAACAGAAATCCAGTAACCTCACTTACTTCCTCAATTTCAATAGATAGCCTCGCCTCGAAGCGATCTCGTCGAGGATCCGGTGAAGAACCTTCGACCTCGCCCTGATATCAAGCCCCCCGGACTCTTCTTTTGCCCG
>CZCB01000400.1_pt1 | contig 74928 bp, 73 predicted proteins | sample 591991 | NCBI WGS metagenome assembly CZCB01 (sample SAMEA3556809, study PRJEB10932) | anaerobic digester metagenome
GGGTATTTCCACGTTGATGTCAAGCTGAATCAAGGCTTCTACCAGATGGGGATCCTTATATACGGGTATGTTTTCCTTCCGGGCAAGCTCAAGGATTTTTTCTGCCAGTAGGCCTTTTCCGGAAGCAACGATTTTTGGAGCCGTGTCTTTGGCGCTGTCGTATCTCAAGGCAACAGCCTTTTTACTTTTTGAGCTTGATTTTTCATTCATGTTATCACCGACCTTATGATTAAACCTTTATATTTATACCCGTAGTTATCGGCTGCTTTTTTATATCCCCAAAAAAGAAGTCTCTTATGGTGATCCTCCCCACCTTTAGCTTCATGGCTTTGATGACATTCGGGATATCCCTATTCTCATTTAAAAACTGCTTAACCGCATTCATTGCCTTTTTATCTTCAAAGGTAGATGATGCGGTTATTTTTCCGTCTGCGTACATGAGTTCCACAAGTATTGCTCCCAGATTTTTTGTATTAATGATAAAACTTAAACTGGAAGTTTCTTTATCGTCTTTTGAGGAGTGCTTGGATACCTTTAAGTAAACGTTTTGGTAAATAGGTAAGGGCAATGCAAAAAAGTAAATGTTGCTTGCAGAATCTTTGCTGTGCAGGAGGTTAATCGCTTTTAGAGCCAGCTGCTCTTTCAGGACTGCTTCTTTTGTCCTCTTATGGGGCAGAGCTTTGCTGAAAGTAAATACCTTATTTTTGTCAACAGCAGCAAAATTTTCGAGAAGCTCAAGGAGCTGGTTATCCGATAGAATAAAGCCATTATCAATATAGTCGGCAATAGCTTTATGAAAAGTAGAAACTAAGGCTTCGAAGGGTTGCTCCTTTGACAAAGGCATAGAAGGCTCGGCTTTTTCCTCATTTGTCAAGTGATATAGGAGCTCGGCAATAAATGCAACACGTTCTTCTGTTATGGGTAAATTAAGCTCTGACAAAAGATTGAATGCGACTTGAGTTTCTCGGGTATGGGATATATCAAAGCTCGTCAAGGCTTTTGGTAAAACCTGCGCTTCTGACTCGTGGTCAACCACTTTAAAAATAATTTGGGATGTTGATGATTCTACTCTTTTTAATTTTAGAAAGTCGCCCGCCTTAAAGTCTAGCGAAGAGTAGGCAAAGACTTCAGAGCCGCCTATATTTACCATATAACCGTTGTCCAGCTTCTGTGTTACGTAAGCGCTTGTTACTTCTTGAGATGTGATGGTGCTATTTATGTTGGAAGTTTGGGTCAAATATATTCTCATGGTCCTACCTCCCGAAAAAAGGGCAAGCATTTTCTTGATTATAACATAGAAAAAACTTCGGGCAAAAGCCCGAAGTTTCAAAGTTAAAATAAGCAGTATTTATTTCGCAAGGGAAAGAGCCTCCTGCATCAGTGCCTTAAATCTTTCGGCAGTTCCGGTGGCTCCGGTGACTGAATCAACGTCGGCGGCCTGTTTATCAATTACTGATTTTGTCAAGGTATCAATGGCTTCTGCAGGAGTTACGCCGGATTGTGCTTTCATGTTATTGGCATAGTCTGCATCGGTGCTCTTGTAAACACCGTCTTTATTTATTTCGTCATAAGCGGCAATGGCTATTTTACCATCCCTAATCAAGACTGCCGCCATTCCTTTCCAGCCGTGGTCGTCAAAATCTTTATCGGCTGCCTTGTATAAGCCGTTTTTATAAGCTCCTGAGGCTTCTACCGGCGAAGCCTCAAGGGCTTTTTTAGCAAGGTCTTTGAAGGTGTCAGAGCTATGGGTGGCACCGGTTACCGCATCCACGTTGTCGGGATTTTGTTTTGAGACCAGCGATTGCTGTAAATTATTGTATGCATCCAGCGGTGTTGCGCCGGATTTATCCTTCATATTGGCTGCGTATTCTGGATCAAAGCTCTTCAGCATGTCTTCTTTATTGATCTCATCAAAAAAGACATTGCTAATTTTGCCGCCTTCCACTATTACTGTAACCATAGCCTTCCATCCGTGGTCGTCAAAGTCTGCAGCTTCAGCATAATAAACACCATCTTCGTAAGATACAGCTTCGCTTTCAGGACCTGCTTGTTCTTGCGGAGCTTGTTCCTGAGGCTTTTTCTGACCGCACCCTGTAACAAGGGCTGTAATCAGAAGCACCGCTAATATAACAGTGAAAAACTTTCTCATTTATTATCCCCTCCGTATGTGAAAGTGTTAATTATATTATGTGTATATAATTTGACAAAAAAACGAAAAGTCCTGCTAGAAAATAAAAAGTGTATAAAAATATAATCGGAGACTGATCTACGAGTCCAAATCTGTCTAAAATAATATACATAAGCAGTTAAAGCATTCACGCCCCTGCAATTAACGAACTTTAATTATAAATTTGAGCATATAGTTCGCTTTTTGTGTTGACAATGCGCGCTTTCTCGGTTAAAATATTTTATAGTCAAGCAGATACTCTTAAAACCCTGTATAATTTCGGGAATATGGCTCGAAAGTTTCTACCAGGTGTCCGTAAAACACCACAGGCTACAGGGGAACTCATGCATTCCCCGTTTTTGCGGGGATTTTATTATTTCTTCCCCTTTAGGGGATTACATAATATATTTTAAGGTAAAATAAAAAGAGGAGGTTTCATCATGAAGGAGGAGAGTACAATTTCAAACGCACCTAAAAGCGGACTCGAGGGTTTTTTTGCCTTATCCGAAAATGGGACAAACGTTAAAACCGAAATCTTAGCAGGCCTTACCACGTTTGTGACCATGGCTTACATCCTCTTTGTAAACCCGCTCATACTTGCAGATGCAGGAATGGATAGGGGAGCAGTCTTTATGGCTACTGCTCTGGCAGCGGCTATATCAACACTTTTTATGGGCCTTTATGCTAATTATCCCTTTGCATTGGCACCCGGGATGGGACTTAATGCCTTTTTCGCATACGTCATGGTTGGCAGCATGGGCCTTTCCTGGCAGACAGCACTGGGAGCAGTATTTTTATCCGGTATCATTGCAGTAATAGTAACCTTGACGGGTCTTAGGGAACTTTTGATAAGAGCAATTCCAATTTCAATGAAACATGCTGTAGGAGCAGGTATTGGATTATTTATCGCTTTTATAGGATTGGTTAATTCCGGCATAGTGGTAGCCAATGAAGCTACCTTAGTAGATCTTGGCGATTTTACCCAGCCGGGCACCTTACTTGCAACCATCGGACTCATCATTATGGCGGTTCTCGTAGCCAAAGGAATAAAAGGCGGAATTTTAATTAGTATAGTTATAACATCGATTGTAGGAATCCCTATGGGGATTACCCAAATTCCCTCAAGTATCATTTCAACGCCTCCTAGCCTTGCACCGGGATTACTGAAACTTGACTTGGCAGGCGCCTTGAAATTCTCCATGTTTCCGGTCATATTTTCACTCTTCTTCGCAGATCTTTTTGACACTATAGGTACATTCGTAGGTGTTGCCAGCCGCACCGGAATGATTGACGAACACGGAAACTTAAAGAGAGGCAACAAAGCACTGTTTGCCGATTCCCTTGGAACAGTTGTAGGTTCACTTCTTGGAACCAGCAACACCACAACTTACGTTGAAAGTGCTGCAGGTGTCAGCGTAGGTGGCAGGACTGGTCTCACAGCTGTTGTTGTATCTTTAATGTTCGTGGCAAGCGTCATTTTGTCACCAATTGCACTGGCGGTTCCCGGTGAAGCTGTGGCCCCGGCGCTAATAATGGTAGGGGTATTTATGGCAAGCAGCTTAAATGAAATCGATTTTAGTGACATATCTGAAGCTTTTCCGGCCTTTATCACAGCAATTGCCATGCCGATGACCTACAGTATTTCCTATGGTTTAGCTCTGGGCTTCGTGGCTTACACAGCCATTAAGTTCCTTACAGGAAAAGGCAAAGAAATTCACTGGCTCATGTACATTCTGACAATCTTGTTCATACTTTACTTCGCATTTATCAGGTAGCAACATTCGTATGTTGAAACTGAGGGCATAATATGTAAAGCAAGACTTTCATAGTTTGAAGGTCTTGCTTTTTTTTGAGGAAAAGCAGGTTCTTCGGGACACGAAAGCACTTTTGATGGCGCTATCGGGGGGCTTCTTTTTACTTTATTTTACTTTTATCTAGTGCTATAATTATATATGTTTGAACATTTCATAAAAGTTTAAGGCGGGAAAGAAATGGATAGGGACAAGATCAATATAATATACGGCAATGAAGCTAAAAAGATGATTTTTGATGTTCTTTCAAAAATAAATATAGAAGACTATATAGACAAAAATGCTCTCATAGCCATAAAGCCCAACCTGGTAGTTGCCAAACCCTCCACATCCGGAGCCACAACATCGCCGGAACTTGTAGAGGGAACCGTTCAATACTTAAAATCAAAGGGCTTTGACAATATAATAATCATGGAGGGTTCCTGGGTGGGCGATAGAACCTCAAGGGCCTTTGAAGTGTGTGGATACACTCAAATTGCAAGAAAATATAATGTTCCTCTCATTGATTTGCAAAAGGACTCTTATACGACGTGCTATGTTGATGGAATGGAGATAAATGTATGTGAGCAGGTGCTTAAAGTAGATTATTTAATAAACATGCCGGTTTTAAAAGGCCATTGTCAGACCAAGATAACATGTGCATTAAAAAATTTAAAAGGCTGCATTCCCAATAGTGAAAAGAGAAGATTTCACAGCATGGGATTACATAAACCCATTGCATATCTCAATAAGGCGGTCAAAAGCCACTTAATAATCGTTGACGGCCTAATGGGCGATTTAGACTTTGAAGAAGGGGGAAACCCCGTCCAGATGGACAGGATCATAGTTGGTTTTGACCCTGTGTTGATTGATTCATATGTAGCAGATTTGATGGGCTATGATGCAGAGGAGATAACGCATATAAAAATAGCTAAAGAAATAGGTGTGGGCAATTGCCTTGCTTCAAGCAACCAAATATACGAGCTAAATGAGGATTTTAATACCAGGAAAATACCACGCTCCCGTGCAGTCGAAAGATTGTCAAAGTATGTGGAGGAAAGGGATGCGTGCTCTGCCTGCTATGGCAGCTTAATTCATGCCTTGGCAAGACTCGATGAACAGGGTCTTTTAAGGAAACTTAAAGGAAAGATTTGTATTGGCCAGGGATTTAAGCGAGTAGAGGGCAAAGGTATCGGGGTAGGAGCCTGCACAAGATATTTTGAACAAAATGTACCGGGTTGTCCTCCAACGGCCAAGGATATTATCGAGCTGCTTAAAAAAGATATATGAGAATCATTCTTAATTCATGTTATAATGTTAATATCTGCAAATCTAGCAAGTATAACTTGATTTATAGAGAGAGTGTTATCCATGAAAAACAACATGACTCCCGACGAAAAATTTCAAATGATGACACAGACTCCAGTTGAGAAACTGATTGTTACACTAGCCATTCCTACTATTACAAGCATGCTGATTACTTCAATATACAATATGGCCGACACCTTTTTTGTGAGTAAAATAAGCACCAGTGCCTCAGGTGCTGTAGGTGTTGCTTTTTCCCTAATGTCGATTATTCAGGCAGTCGGCTTTACCATCGGCATGGGTTCGGGAAATTATATTTCAAGACTCCTTGGTCAAAAGAAGCGAGAGCACGCTGCACAAGTTGCAGCTACCGGTTTTTTTACTGCTCTTATTTTGGGCGTAGTAATAACGGTAATTGGCCTTATTTTCTTGGACACACTTGTGTACGCTCTCGGAGCTACTCCAACCATCGCTCCTTATGCAAAAGCTTATATAAAGTTCATCCTGCTTGGTGCACCTTTCATGACCGCATCTTTTGTATTAAACAATATCTTACGCTTCCAAGGCAGTGCATACTTTGCGATGAAGGGAATAACAACGGGAGGTATTATTAACATTATATTAGACCCTATATTCATCTTTGGTCTCAATATGGGTACCGCCGGTGCAGCTATAGCCACAATTATTAGCCAATTTATCAGTTTTAGCATTCTATATTACAATTCGTCAAGAGGTGGAAATATAAAGATCAGTTCTAGAAACTTTACCCCGAAATGGGAAGTTTATAAACAAATCCTGAAAGGTGGTATGCCGTCTTTTTATCGCCAGACACTGGGGAGTATTGCCATGATTTTCATGAACCGCAGTGCCGGTGTCTACGGTGATGCTGCTGTTGCCGCGATGGCAATAGTAACACGAGTATTTCAATTTGTGATATTGGTAATGATTGGGTTTGGCCAAGGCTTTCAGCCGGTGTGCGGGTTTAACTATGGGGCAAAACGATATGATAGGGTGCTGCGTGCCTTCTGGTTCAGCGTTAAAGTTTCGGTGACATTCTTGGTGTTCATGGCTGCAATCGGTTTTGTGTTCTCATCTAATATAGTGGCAGCCTTTCGAAAAGAAGATTTGGAGGTTATAGCAATCGGAACTCGCGCTTTTAGGTATTATTGCATTGCGTTCCCGCTTTCTTCATGGGTTGTAATGACTAATATGCTGCTTCAAACAATAGGCAGATCATTTGAGGCTTCAATTGTTGCAATGTCACGGCAGGGCCTGTTTTTCTTACCGGCAATCTTGATTTTGCCTCGCAAGCTGGGCCTCCTTGGTGTTCAAATCAGCCAGCCCATATCGGATCTTTGCTCATTTTTAATTGCATTGCTGCTAGGGCTTCGCGTATTAAATGAGCTAAAATCGCTGCATGAAGAAGTCGAAATTGCCAAAGGAGATAAATGCGGTGAAGTATATATATCCTGCCTTAAAGAAAGCAGAGCACACCAAAACTAATACATTTTGCCAATTGAAATAGAGACCTCGCCTTTTAAGGGAGGTCTCTATTTTACATATAAAGTGTTTGAATTTTTGCTATAATATTAACATACTATGATAACTGTATATCCGACGTGTCATAGGTGAACTCTACAAGCCATCTATTCATGAATATAGGAATATCACATCTTACTGCTAAGGCTATGGCATCGCTTGGTCTGGAATCTAGCACAATGGATTGGCCATTTTGGTTTATGTGAATTTCAGCATAATAAGTATTACCTTTTATACTAGTAATGACAACTTTTTCTACAACTCCGCCGAGTTTTTCGATAGCTGTTTTTAAAAGATCAGGAGTCATTGGCCTGGGTGGTTCTACTCCCTGAATGGGCATAACTATGTTGTGAGCTTCCAGCCCACCTATAACTATAGGGAGCACCATTTTTTCTTTCTCCTTGTCAACCAACAGGACTGTAAAATTCCCGCCAATGTCGACAGTTACAGTTTTGACCTTCATTTCAATCATATGATTCACCTCAGTAAAATGATGAGGTAAAAATTTTCCTCTAAATCTATTATAACAATAACACATATTGGTAGCAAATAAAAAGGCAACCTTGCGGTTTGCCTGGTGTCTCACTGACAACCTTTCTATATAGTGTAATAACCCGTATGGGACAATCATCATCTGCTCCGCTGTACAGCGGATTCCTACTTTTTGACACACAGTCAAACATTATGTTGCTGATAGTATTTTTGCTGAATCAATCCAACCCTTTACACATTCTTTTTATATATCTGTCTCATATCTTATTTATGTGCTCACCTTTTAATATTTTAGTTGTTCCAAATCTCCACCAGGCCTTCTTTTAGGTCAACATCGTTGATGATCTTGTCTTCAATTTCCCAACAGTCAAAAAACTATAAAAATCTTTTAAATCTAGCATTTTTTATTAACGATTAATTATTACAGGTATGGGGATAAAACCAGGCGTAATATGCCGACACTGGTATACAGAAGGTCAAATGATTTCATTAGTCGAGATTGTGTGTTAAAATAAAGTTAAAACAATGAATTAATTGTCGATTCAGAATCTAATATCGTGATTTCCAAGCAAACTAATATTTTGTTGAAAGGAGGCTTTTAATGTTTCAGGATCGGCAGGATGCGGCAATGCAATTGGCTGAAAAGTTAAAGACATATAAAAATGATCCGGCTAGCATAGTATTAGCCATCCCTAGAGGTGGTGTCATCATTGCCGATGTGGTGTGTGAACAGCTGAATCTTCCCATGGATATTGTGGTTACAAGAAAGCTGGGAGCCCCCTACAATGAAGAGCTGGCGATAGGTGCAGTAGATTCAAGGGGCGGTACGATTTTAAATCACAATATTATCTTCAGGCTCCGCGTACCCGAGGCATATATTGAAATAGAGGCTAAGCGTAAGGCTGAAGAGGCTAGAACTAGGCTGAAACAGTACAGGGGAACGGACGAGTATGAAAGTTTGTCGGACAAGAATGCTATTGTTGTTGATGATGGTATAGCCACCGGATATACCGTAATGTCGGCAATAAATTTTTTGAAAGGCCTAAAGCCAAAAAAGTTGATTTTAGCCACGCCCGTTATAGCGCCTGATACCAGGGTAAAGATGGAAAAAATAGTGGATGAGTTGATATGCGTAAAATCGGAAGATCCCTTTTATTCTGTTGGCCAGTTTTACTACAAGTTCTTTCAGGTAACTGATTCTGAAATCATGGATGTCTTGGCAAAAAGAAGATTCCCAAGGCAGTGACCATGTTCTGTCGTTTTTAAAATTAAAATTCGAAGATTAATAAAAAAGGGGCTCTTGCATTCTTTTGCAAAAGCCCCTTCTCCTTATATTTCTACAGATTCGCCGGGTTTTAGGATGATTACTTCCGTTTGGGTTCTTGCCTCCACCAGCTTTTTAAATTCCATGGGGTCCCTTTGTATGGCAGGGAAGGTGTTGTAGTGCATAGGTATCACCTTTTTGGGCTTGATCATTTCCACTGCCTTGGCTGCATCTTCAATTCCCATGGTGTAGATATCGCCTATGGGCAAGAGTGCTAAATCTATTTCTTCACTTTCAAGTAAACTCATGTCACCAAAAAGGGCCGTATCTCCTGCAAAGTATATTTTTTTGCCTATTAACTCTACTACAAAACCAGAGGCACTGCCCCCTGCCACTCCGCTGCTGTGGAAGGCCTGGAAAATCTTCACGCTGCCAAAATCCGCCGGAAGCCTTCCGCCCAAGTTGCCTGCCTGGACCTTTATTCCTTCCTTTTCAAAGATTTGCGCCACTTCAAAAACGGCATATACTGTAGCATCACTATTTTTGGCAATTTGTATTGCATCGCCTAGATGGTCAGAATGGGCGTGGGAGACAAAAATGTGCGTAACTTTTACTTCATCGGCCTTTTTTGCTGCCAGGGGATTTCCCGTTAAAAAGGGGTCAAAGAGGAGGGTGTAGCTCTCTTCCGTTATTAAAAAAGCTGCGTGACCCAAGAATTCAACCTTCATCAAAATCACCTCAACTTTTTGACTATTATATCAAAACAGCTGCCGTATTGACAAATTATCGGAAATTAGACCGGGAGCTTGAATATGCTATAATAAAGTAAAGTGATGGGTTAAAGTGAGGTTTTGCTTATGGGCTTTAGATTTAGAAAGAGCATAAAATTAGCTCCCGGTGTGAGGCTAAATCTAGGGAAAAAGAGCGCTAGTATCAGCTTTGGCACGAGGGGCTTGAGGCACACCATAAGCACTAGCGGCAGGAGGACCGTATCCATCGGCGTGCCGGGTACCGGTATCTATTACACAAAAAGCAGCAAAGTTGGCAGCAAGCTTGGCAGCAAATCTGCAGCCAGGGACGATAGTGCAGACCCCTATCAGGAAGTAGCAGAGTTTGAGGAGGCTCTTGAATACATAACATCCCTTCACGAAAAATGTGATTATGAGTACGACTGGGAAGCAATAGCAAAAGAGCCGCCCCCTTTTAAGGCGGGAGATAAGGGGCCAAATGAATTATCCGCTTTGGAGAAATTGGAAAGCTTTAAGCCTAGTATTTTAGGAAGAGTTTTTAAGTCTTTGGAAGCGAAGCGAAGGGCAGAACTCGAAGAAGAAGTTATAAAAGCCGTAGAAGAGGATAAGAAGCTGTATGAGGCCTGGGAAAAACAAAGGAGGCTAGCCGAATCGGTATTGAACCGCGATACAAGAGCCTACGGAACCCTGCTAAAAGACATAAAGTTTTGCAGTGAACTGGCAGGCCTTGTCAACTCCTTTAGCTTTCAAATCCCCGATGCAGACTCCATGATAATTGACTGTCATATCAACCTGGAAGATGTAATCCCAACTCACTATAAGACCCTGACTAAGACCGGCAGGCTCTCTATTAGAAAATATAGTAAGACTGACTACCATGCTATTTCGAAACTGTACCTAACAAGTCTCATGTGGCGCATTGCCAGAAATATATTGGGCCTTTTGCCGTTACAATCAGTGACTATAAACATCCTGACCTGCGTAGTAGATACCAGCTTGGGGCAGGTTATGAACATAACGACTTTATCGGTAAAAATAGACAAAAGCATCTTCGACAAATTGAACTTTGACTTGATTGACCCCTTTGATGCTTTAGTGAACTTTGAGCACAATGTGAGGTTTTTGAAGACAAAGGGCTTTCAAGCAGTAAAAAAATTAAACGATTAGACTAAAGGCTGGAAGTTATTGACATGTTACTTGGAGCTTTTATATCCATTTCAAAAGGCTATGAGCACGCTTTAAAAGAGGCACTTTCTATTGGGGCAAACACCATGCAGTTTTTCACTCGAAATCCCCGGGGCAGTGCTGCCAAAGCCTTAGATGCTGCTGACATAATGAAGATGAAAGCGCTTATAAAGGAAACAAGTTTTGGCCCCATAGTAGCCCACGCCCCTTACACATTAAATCTTGCCTCTGGGAAAAAAGAGGCAAGGGAATTTAGCATGAGGGTCTTGAGGGAGGATTTGGAGCGGATGGAAGTCGTAGGAGCTCTCTACATTGTGCTCCATCCCGGCAGCCACGTAGGTGCCGGCGTGGATAGGGGGATACGAAAAATAGCTTCCGCTTTAAAAGAATTTGCATGTGGTCGTGAAAAAGTGATGGTGCTTCTTGAAACAATGTCAGGTTCCGGCAGCGAAGTGGGATATACTTTCGAGCAATTGTATGAAATCATGGATTTGACAGGGAATCCCGATGCCTTTGGAGTGTGTTTTGACACCTGCCACGTCCTAGGAGCCGGATACGACATAGTTGAAAGCCTGGATGAGGTGCTTTTTGATTTTGATAAAATCTTGGGGCTTTCCAAGTTAAAGGTAGTCCATCTCAATGACAGCAAGTTTCCTTTGGGGAGTCGTAAGGACAGGCACGCAAGCCTGGGAGAGGGAGAGCTGGGACTAGATGCAATAAAAAGAATCATAACACATCCCAAATTACAGGACAAGCCTTTTCTGTTGGAGACTCCAGGTGGTATTGAAAATTACAAAAAGGAAATAAAGATGCTAAGGGCAGTTGCTGAAAATTAAAGCGGTTAAAGCTCTCAAAGATACGGGGAAAGGTCCTGAGGGTGAACCTTTAGAGACCTTTCCTTTTTATTATTGAATTGAATTATTTATTATCGTTTTTACCTATTAAACATATTGACAAATATTTGTCAATGTAGTATCATCTAACTAGGATTGTGAAAATAGTAACAAACATAAAATTATAAAAAGAAAAGAGGAGTTCAAATGGTAAAGATTCTTTTTGAAAGAGACCTTTGCCTTGGTTGCAAGACCTGCGAACTGGCCTGTGCGGCAGCTCATTCAAAGACGAAAAGTATAGCTGGCGCCATAAGGGAAAACAAGATTTCTCGAATCAGAATAAAAACCAAAGGCGGCAAATTGAAGTTGGAACAATGCATGCTCTGCAAAAATCCTCGCTGTATTAGTGTATGTCCGACAGGAGCCCTGTCAAAGGACGAGGAAAGCGGAATTATTCTAGTCGATGAGATGTCATGTACCGGCTGCGGCCTGTGCGAAGATGCATGTCCTTTTGGTGCTATAGAATTACATACATTTCCCACCATCTGCGACAGATGTGCCCATTCAGAAGAACCCCTGTGTGCCTTATCGTGTCCCACAAGAGCATTAAAAGTTAAGATAGTATAAAAAACATGAGGTGATTTTATGTCTGGAGACTTCAAGTGTCTGAGCTGTGATGCAGCAAACTACAAGTTAATGGAAAAGGCGAAAAATGAAAACATTGAGACCGTTTGGGATAGGGCTGAAGCCATGCAACCCCAGTGCGGCTTTGGAGAGATGGGATTGTGCTGTACCAATTGCTCCATGGGCCCCTGTCGCATAGTAAAGGTCAGCGAAGACGGTCCTAAGAAAGGCATTTGCGGTGCTGACGAAGACACCATAGCGGCCAGAAACCTTGCCAGGGCTATAGCAGCAGGATCAGCGGCCCACTCGGACCACGGTCGAGATATTGCCCATGCCCTGCACTATGCTGCGAAAAATCCCGAATCAGGTTACGAGGTAAAGAATTCCGAAAAACTCATTTCACTAGCCAAAGAATGGGGTATAGAAACTGAAAATTTGGATATAGAAGATATCGCAGCAAAGGTATCCGAAGTTGCCCTCCAGGAATTCGGCAAACCTTTCGGCCATCTTAGATTTACTGAGAGGGCAACAAAAGGCAGACTGGACATTTGGAACAAAATGAACGTGCTGCCTCGAGCTATAGATAGAGACATCGTCGAAGTTTTGCATTCAACACACATCGGCTGTGATGCCGATTATAGAAACATCATGACTGCGGCGACGAGAGCTGCACTAAGTGACGGATGGGGCGGTTCCATGATTGGAACGGAACTATCCGACATAATTTTCGGCGTTCCCGAGCCTCACGAAATCGAAGCAAACCTCGGAGTTCTCAAGGAAAATGAAGTAAACATAGTAATCCACGGCCACGAGCCAACACTGTCAGAGGCGATACTTGTTGCAGTAAATGACAAAGAATTAATAGAACTTGCCAAAAAACAGGACGCGGAAGGGATAAACCTGGTAGGCATGTGTTGCACGGGTAATGAAATCGCCATGCGCCATAATGTTCCCATGGCAGGCAACTTCTTCCAGCAGGAGTTAGCGATAGTAACAGGTGTCGTAGACGCCATGGTAGTCGATGTTCAGTGCATTATGCCCGCCTTGTCACAAGTGGCAAAATGCTATCATACAAAGCTCATTACAACTTCACCTAAAGCCAAAATTCCGGGCGCCATACACATGCAGTTTGACGAAGCAAAAGCAATAGAATCAGCCAAAAAAATCGTTCGGGAAGCAGTGCTCAATTTCAAAAACAGAACAGGAAATACCTTCATTCCGGAAGAAAAATCAAAAGGATTAGTAGGCTTTAGCAATGAATCAATCATAAGCGCCTTGGATGGTGTCACGAACAGCTTTGCACATCCTCAGGGAACCGTAAAACCGTTGGTAGATGCCATCAAATCCGGAGTACTGCGCGGAGCAGTAGCCATCGTAGGTTGTAACAATCACAAGGTTCCCCACGATAAAGGCCATGTAGAACTTGCTAAAGAATTAATCAAAAATGACGTATTAGTTGTTACCACCGGATGCGGTGCCTATGCCTGCATAAAAGCCGGCCTCATGACAAAAGAAGCCGCAAAACTGTGCGGCCAAGGCCTTGCCACCGTCTGCGAACTGGTGAAAATTCCACCGGTGCTGCACATGGGCTCTTGTGTTGACATAAGCAGAATACTACTCCTGCTTTCAGAAGTAGCAAAGTTCATGGATGTGGACATAGATGATTTACCCGTTGCCGGAGCGGCTCCCGAATGGATGTCAGAAAAAGCTTTATCTATCGGAACATATGTTGTGGCTTCAGGCGTATATACCATGTTAGGAGTAGCGCCCCAGGTGACCGGTTCTGAAAACTTAACCAAATTCCTCACCGAGGATGTAGAAGCTATCTATGGCGGAAAATTTGACATAGAATCAGACCCGAAAGAAGCCGCCAAAAAGATTATTGAGCATATTGAAACAAAACGAAAAGCCTTGGGAATTTAACAAGCCCCAGGATATTAAGGATGTGTTGCCCATGAAAATAGCCATTACCGGCAAAGGTGGCGTTGGCAAGACCACCTTTGCTGGAGTCCTTTCCAAAGTACTAGCAAAAGATGGATACAAAGTGCTTGCCGTTGATGCAGACCCCGATGCGAATCTTTCCATGGCCCTAGGCTTGCCTGGTGAAAAAATATCATCGATAACTCCACTCTCTGAAATAAAGGACTTAATAGCACAAAGAACAGAAGCCCGACCGGGAGTGACCGGCCAGATGTTCAAGTTGAACCCAAAGGTCGACGACATACCTGAAAAGTACTGTGTCGAACACGACGGAGTAAAACTTTTGGTCATGGGCACGGTTAAAGCAGGAGGTTCAGGCTGTATATGCCCCGAGCACGCCTTTTTGCGAGCACTGACCCAGCACCTGCTATTAGATTCACAGGAAGCTTTAATAATGGATATGGAAGCGGGAATCGAGCATCTGGGAAGAGCCACTGCAGGCTGTGTCGATGCTTTCATTGTAGTTGTAGAACCCGGCCAAAGAAGCATCCAGACCCTGAAAACTATAAAAAAGTTGGCTGGAGACCTTGGAATCACGAAAATTTTTGCTGTAGGAAATAAGATCAGGAATCAAGAGGAAAGGGAGTTTTTAATCAAAGCCTGTGAAGATGTTGAGCTTTTAGGTTTTCTCTCCTATGATCCGGAACTAATAGAAGCTGATAGGCAAGGCCAGACTCCTTTTAAAAGATGTATACTTTATACTCAACAGGTGGAAGCAATTAAGGACAATATACTGAAGTTGTTGGACAATTGATTTTGGCACAAAGCTCTGGACAGAAGAATGGCAAATCAGCTCCTTAGAAATCCACCCTCATCTTCTATCAGAGCTACTTTTAAAAAACAGCAAATATATTCAAGGGAGGAAGAAAAATGGCTTTTAAGAGCGACATTGAAATTGCCCAAGAAGCTAAATTAGAGCACATCAAGGATGTAGCCGCTAAAATTGGCCTAACTGAAGACGACCTGGAATACTACGGCAGATACAAGGCCAAAATCGACTACAACCTGCTAGAGCGGTACAAGGACAAGCAAGATGCCAAGCTCATATTGACGACGGCTATCAATCCTACACCTGCCGGAGAAGGCAAAACCACCACTACCGTCGGCTTAGGCGATGCATTAAGAAAGCTTGGTAAAAATGCCATGATTGCCCTTAGAGAACCTTCGCTTGGCCCCGTCTTTGGAGTAAAAGGCGGCGCAGCAGGGGGCGGCTATGCCCAGGTAGTTCCCATGGAAGACATAAACCTTCATTTTACGGGGGATTTCCATGCTATAGGTGCAGCCAACAATCTCTTGGCGGCCATGGTTGACAACCACATTTACCAGGGAAATGAGCTAAACATCGATCCCCGCCGCATTACCTGGAAGAGATGTGTGGACATGAATGACCGCCAGCTGAGGTTCGTGGTAGACGGCCTTGGCGGAAAAGCCAACGGAGTGCCCAGGGAAGACGGGTATGACATAACTGTAGCTTCGGAAATAATGGCAGTATTTTGCCTGGCCAGCGATATTGAAGACTTGAAAAATCGCCTTGCACGAATAATCGTAGGTTATACGTATGACGGCAAACCCGTTACAGCAGGGCAATTGAAAGCCCATGGCGCTATGGCGGCACTGCTTAAAGACGCCTTCAAGCCTAACCTGGTGCAGACCCTAGAGGGAACGCCGGCATTCGTACACGGAGGGCCTTTTGCCAATATCGCTCACGGCTGCAACAGCATCATCGCCACAAAAATGGCCATGAAGCTGGCGGATTACGTAGTGACGGAAGCAGGTTTTGGTGCAGACTTAGGTGCTGAAAAATTTTTGGATATAAAATGTCGCATGGCAGACCTGAAACCGGATGCAGTTGTGATAGTTGCAACTATTCGCGCATTGAAATATAATGGAGGAGTCAGTAAAGAAAATCTAAATGAGGAAAACCTGGATGCACTAAAGAAGGGATTACCAAACCTATTGAAACACGTGGAGAACGTAACGGAAAAATTCGGCATTCCGGCAGTTGTAGCCATTAACCAGTTCCCGACTGATACCGAGAAAGAACTTGCCCTTGTTCAGGAAGAGTGCAAGCGCTTAGGCGTAAATGCCGTGCTGTCCGAAGTTTGGGCAAAGGGCGGCGAAGGTGGCCTTGAGCTTGCAAAAGAAGTCGTGAGAATCATCGAAGAAGGCAAAAACAACTATAGGCCCATCTACGACTTGGACATGGGTTTGAAAGATAAAATAATTACCATTGCCAAGGAAATATACGGCGCAGACGGAGTAGAATTTGCGCCCGCAGCATTGAAAGAAATAAAAACCTTGGAAGAATTGGGATTCAGGAATGTGCCCATCTGCGTTGCAAAAACCCAGTATTCATTGACCGATGACCCCAAACTGTTGGGTCGACCCACCGGCTTTAAGATAAATGTAAGAAATGTGAGAATATCCGCCGGTGCCGGCTTTGCCGTAGTGCTTACCGGTGATATTATGACAATGCCCGGCCTTCCAAAACGCCCGGCAGCAGAAAACATTGATGTAGATGCAAACGGAAGAATAACAGGACTATTTTAGAAATTAAAGTTCCAACAAAAGGTCGTCATGTAATTCCGCTCATGGGTTTACATGACGACCAAAAACAGATATTATTATATTATAGATTGTCTAGACATGTATATAATTATGAGAAAGACCTAACAATCACTATCGGTAAAAATGTTCAAATTGATCTTTATTCGGCAAATCAAAACAGACTTAAAGGTGGTCTTCCCGTGGAACATCTAAAACTTTTCATTGCAGCCAGCAAAGACACACCGGACCTGCCAGGCTTCTTTCAGGTCAAATACGGAGGAGAATTCGCTGCCCGAAAGTTCTTACCCCATCTTACAAACTTTAAATACAATCCCCACTTGTGCACTAAATCCTGCTTTGAATTCAGGCAAAGATTCCCGCTGGATTATACGGAATATTTAGCAGGCATCATGCTTTTTCCCTCTGTCCTCCCTGAACTTATTGATGATGCCGAATCATATGTAAAGGAACCTATCCCAACTCATGATGTGTTCGTAGCCGTAGGTGTGCATCCGGACATACTCATTGAACTCATAAAGCGAGTTTCGGATGCCGGCTGCAAAGCGGTGGTAGTTCCTCGGGAAGACCCGGCTTGGCTGACTACATCCCTGGTTGATAAATTAAAGGGCCTGTGTGAAGAAAAAGGACTAGAATATGCTTTCCCTCGGCCATTCTGTTCACTTTCGAAAGGAAAGTTTGAATATATAAACAATTTCATAGATCAATTCAAGATAGGAAAACCGCAATACAGGCTTGTAACCGATAACAAGGGGAATGTAAGAGATGTAGATGTTAAATGTTCATCTCCCTGCGGAGCTACCTATCATGTAGCTTCGGGGCTCATAGGGTTAAATAAGGAAGACATAGTCGATACGGCCAACAAGTTGTGGCATACCTATCCTTGCCTTTCTAGCAGTCAAATGGACCCTGATATAAACGACTCGCCTATGCACTTAGCGGCATACATCAACTTATATGCGGCAAGGGATGCTCAAAAAAACTCTGAGGAGGGAAGCCAGTGTTAATCGAAAAAAGCTGTAAGGATTTTGTAGAGGTCTTGGCCTCTAAGGAACCGGTCCCCGGAGGAGGAGGCGCTGCGGCCTTAGTTGGTGCCATAGGCATGGCCTTAGGCAACATGGTAGGCAACTTAACTGTTGGTAAAAAGAAGTATAAAGACGTGGAAGCAGAAGTCTATGAGATCATGGAAAAGGCGACAAAGTTACAGCAAGATTTACTGTCAATGGTAGACGGCGATGCCGAGGTTTTTGGCGAAGTGGCCAAGGTATACCGCATGCCAAAGAATACGGATGAAGAAAAAGCTGCTCGGGAAGAGGCTATGGAAAAGGCGTTAAAACATGCCTGCAGCGTGCCCATGGACATTATCAAAGCGGCCTTGGAAGCTATTAAGCTTCAGGCACGGCTTGGAGAAATAGGTTCCATCATGGCTTTAAGTGACGTGGGCGTGGGAGTGCTGTGTTTGAAAGCTGCCTTAATTAGCGGAAAGCTGAATGTAATAATAAATTTGAACGGAATCAAAGATGAGAGCTTTGTCTCAAAGGTCAGCGAGGAAATGGATGCCTTGGTGGAAGAGGGCATCAAGATTGTCGATGAAACTTACGCAAAAGTTGAAGAACGGCTTAAAAATTAAGGGGGTTTGGCAAATGACTAAAATACTCAGCGGCAAAGAAGTAGCGGCATCGTTAAAGGAAAAGCTTGTGGCCGAAGTTGAAAAGCTCAAGGAATCAGGCAAGGCTCCCAGCCTTTGCATAGTGATGGCAGGAGATCGGCCCGATTCAGCATCGTACATCAAAGGTGCCGTTAAGCGGTGCACCGATATCGGCATAGACTGTCATGTGGAAAAACTTCCTGAAGAAATCAGTCAGGATGAGTTTTTGGAAGTCCTTGACAGGTTGAACAATGATTCAAAGATACACGGTATTATCATTATGAGGCCGCTTCCGGAGCAGATTTCGGAAGATGTTGTCAAGTATAAAATAGCTCCTGAAAAGGACGTGGACTGCTTTAATCCCATCAATGTCAGTAAAGTGATGAGCGGCGACAGCGATGGGTTTCCTCCATGTACACCTCAAGCGGTAATTGAGATTTTAGACCATTACGGAATCGAAATCAAGGGTAAAAGGGCAGTGGTTATTGGAAGGAGCATGGTTGTAGGCAGGCCTTTGGCGATGATGCTACTCAAGCGCCATGCTACCGTGACAGTATGCCACACCAGGACCAAAGACCTGGCCGGTGAAGCCAAGAGAGCCGAGATACTCATTGCAGCGGCAGGAAAGGCTCGAATGGTTACAAGGGATATGCTTAGCGAAGGGGCAGTTGTAATAGACGTTGGAATTAACTTTGATGAAAATGGGAAGCTCTGCGGCGATGTGGACTTTGACGATGTAAGTGAAATCGCGGGCCAGATTACTCCCGTCCCCGGAGGTGTTGGTTCTGTAACATCCACGGTACTTGCCAAGCACGTAGTCGAAGCATTTAAACAACAAGAGGGGCTATAGGAGGAAAATTTTATGATTATATCCAAACAAAAACCTTTTGAGGAAATACTAAATTTTTTGAAGGGTAAAGATAAAATTTTCATAACGGGTTGCAGCTTGTGTGCCACATCCTGTATGACAGGTGGCCAGCAGCAGATCGATGAAATGAAAAACAAGCTTGAAGAACACGGCAAAACCGTAACCGGAACCACAGTTTTAGACCCGTCCTGTCACAGATTGCAGGTTAGAGCAACTCTCAAAAAACAAAAGGTCGAACTAGCAAGTGCCGATGCGGTTTTATGCATGGCCTGCGGAGACGGTGCCCAGACGGTGGCAGCTTTTGCGAAAATCCCGGTATACCCTGCCAATGACACCCTGTTCATAGGTGAAGTAGAGAGAATAGGCCATTTTCACGAGGCTTGCAAAGCCTGCGGCCAGTGCGAACTTGGATGGACTGCCGGCATTTGCCCCATAACAAAGTGCGCCAAGAGCTTGCTAAATGGCCCATGCGGTGGAGCAACAAACGGCAAATGCGAGGTGGATCCAGACAATGACTGTGCATGGGTTTTAATATACAACCGACTGAAAGAACAAGATATGCTTGACACACTGCTGGAGATAAAGGGCCCCAAGGATTACAGCAAGGCGGCACATCCCAGAAAGTATGTCGTCGGTAGATAGGAGGAAGGTCGGATGAATCTGAAGGAAAAATTGGCAAGAGGAGACTTTGTTATCACTGCTGAAATGGCTCCACCAAAAGGCATTGACTTTGGCCACATTAGGGAGTGTGCCAGGGCGGTCAAGGGAAGGGTAGATGGAGTAAATGTCACGGATTTTCAAAGTGCCGTAGTGAGGGCTTCTTCCCTGGGAGGAGCAAAAATGCTGCTGGATGAGGGCCTGGAACCGATTATGCAGATTACCGGCAGGGACAGAAACCGCATAGCTATTCAGGGCGAGCTGCTTTCAGCGGCAGCTTTGGGCATCAAAAATGTATTGGCACTGACCGGAGACCATCCCAGCATAGGGGACCATCCGGATGCCCGCGGAGTATTTGACATGGATTCGGTAAATATTCTTCAAGCGGCAACAAAACTTATGGAGGGACAGGATTTAAACGGCAATGAGCTTTCAGGGACACCCGAGTACTTCTTGGGAGCCAGTGTGACACCTTTATACGATCCCTTAGAGCTGCAGATAATTAAGATGAAGAAAAAAATACAGGCGGGTGCGAAGTTTTTCCAAACCCAGGCTGTTTATGATATAGATGTCATTAGGAGTTTCATGGACGAAATAAAGGATCTAAACACCAAAGTGCTGGTAGGAGTCATACCGCTAAAATCTGCCGGTATGGCAAAATATATGAACAACAACGTTCCGGGTATCCAGGTGCCTGATGAGATAATTGAGAGAATGAGAAAAGCTGAAGACAAGACAAAAGAAGGGCTAAATATCGCAGCTGAATTTATCGAACAAATAAAAGAAGAGAAAATATGCGACGGAGTCCACATCATGGCCATTGGGGCAGAGGAAAATGTCCCCACACTTCTTGACATGTGTGGATTCTAGATGACAGGAGGCTTGGTGGTGACTAAAAGAATAGCAATATTAGGTGCTGGCCCCGGTGGATACGTGGGGGCCATCAAAGCGGCAAAAATGGGAGCTCAGGTTACACTAATTGAAAAGGACACGGTAGGAGGGACCTGTCTTAATAGGGGCTGTATTCCAACAAAGGCGCTCCTTGCATCAAGCGATGTTTTGACAAAGATAAGACAGGCCAAGGATTTTGGAATTTTAGTAGATGGTGATATCAGGCCCGACATCGATTTCATAATGGACCGGAAGGATAAAGTAGTGGAGCGCTTGGTCCAGGGCATAGAGTTTTTGCTCGACAAAAACAATGTCAGGCTTGTCAAAGGCACAGGCAAAATAACAGACAGGAATAAAGTTGAAGTGACTAAAGAAGATGGCAGCAAAGAGGACGTTGAAGCGGATGCCATAATTATTGCCACCGGCTCATCACCTGCCCAAATTCCCATCTTCCCCTATGATGGCGAAAGGGTTATTACAAGTGATGAAGCGCTAAATTTGAGGCAGATTCCAAAGAGCATGATCATTGTTGGAGCCGGGGTTATCGGATGCGAATTTGCAATGTTTTTCAACAACCTGGGCACTTCCATTACCATAGTGGAAATGATGGATCATGCCCTGCCCCTGGAAGATAAGGAAATCGGCAGTGAAATGGCAAAAGCGATGAAGCGCAAGAAGATAAAGCTAATGCTGAAGACCAAGATTGAAAGTGCCGAAAAAACCGATACCGGCGTTAAGGCTATTCTCGATAACGGGAAAGAAATCGAGGCAGATATAATGCTGGTTGCTATCGGCCGCAAGGCCAATATTGCCGATATAGGCCTTGAGCAGTTGGGAGTTGCCACTGATAGAGGCAGGATACTTGTCGATGAATATATGGAGACAAATGTGAAAGGAATTTACGCAATCGGAGATGTGGTGCCAGGAGCACAACTTGCCCACCTAGCCTCAGCCGAGGCAGAATGCGCTGTGGAAAATATCATGGGAAACAATATCCAAATGGATTACTCTGCGGTCCCTAGAGGAGTGTTTACAGACCCCGAGGTATCGGGAGTGGGGCTTACTGAAGAAGAAGCAGTTGCCAAGGGTTACAGCATTAAAAAAGGAGATTTTGCCTTTAGAGGTCTCGGAAAAGCCCAGGCAATGGGAGAGTTTTTCGGCAAGGTTAAAGTCATCGTCGATGAGCAAACAGACAAATTACTGGGAGCTTCAATCATCGGGCCCAATGCGACGGATATCATCCACGAACTTGCAGTAGGCGTAAGATATGGACTTACAGCAGAGCAGCTCGGCAGAGTCATTCACTCACATCCCACATTAAGCGAAGCGGTAATGGAAGCCCTTCAAGATGTAAACGGCAAATCAGCCCATAAAGTATAAGGAGATGATAGTATGGCTTACACTGTAGCCGTTGCCGGAAAAGGCGGAACCGGCAAAACCACCCTGGCAGGTTTTTTAATCGATTACCTGGTAGAAAAAAGTTTAACACCGGTCCTGGCGGTTGACGCAGACCCCAATGCCAATTTAAATGAAGTCTTAGGTGAAGACATCGAGATAACCTTGGCAGATATCAGAGAAGATGTGAGCATAAAGAATCGCGACGGGAATTTGCCGGGTGGCATGAGCAAAACTGACTATATTAATTACAAACTCCAGCAGGCCATAATTGAAGGCAAGGGATTTGACTTATTGGTCATGGGGAGGCCGGAAGGAGAAGGTTGCTACTGCTTTGCCAACGGCATTTTGAGAGAAGCAACCGACAGGCTCTCAGACAACTACAAAGTATTAGTCATCGACAATGAAGCAGGCCTTGAGCACCTGAGCCGGCGAACCACCAAGAACGTGGACATAATGTTTGCAGTGAGCGAATGCTCCAAGCGTGGAATCCAGGCGGCGGCTAGAGTGAAGCAGCTCATCGAAGAATTAAAGCTAGATGTGAAGGAACTTTACCTCATAGTAAACCGGGTCCCTGACGAAGGGCTGTCCGATGACATAAAGGCAGCTATAGAAGGCTACGGCTTAAAATTAGCCGGCACTGTTCCCCTTGACGCGAAAGTCTTCGAGTATGACAACAAGGGCATACCCCTTGTCAAGCTGCCCAAAGACTCCGTGGCAGTAAATGCCGCAAGGCAAATTTTTGACGAGGTGTTAATTTCCCATATAAAGGCTTAAAGCCCATATGTCAATAAATAATTGGAGGAGATACTATGGCTTATAAAATGCCAACACAAAAGTATTCTGGCAAAATCAATGAAGTTACAATTGGAACCGACCTAAAAATAGGCGGCGAATCGGTCCTTCCCTTTTACAGCTTTGACGGCGATATCGGAAACAAACCGGCCATCGGCATGGAAATATGGGATGTATATCCAGAATCCTGGCCTGAAGCTGTGCTAAACATTTTCAAAGATGTGGTCGATGACCCGGTAAAATGGGCCAAGTTTTGCATAGAAAACTACAATCCCGATTTTATATGCCTGAAGTTTGAAGGTGCAAATCCTGACGGCCTTGATAGGTCACCGGAAGAATGCGCCGAGGTTGCGAAAAATGTAGCCGACAATGTCAATGTACCCCTGGTTATTGCGGGCTGTCAAAACAGCGAAAAGACCGCCAAAGTCTTTACAAAAGTCGCTGAAGCATTGGCCAATAAAAACTTCGTATTCCTGTCTGCTGTAGAATCCAATTATAAAGAAGTGGGAGCGGCGGTTGGCCTTGCCTATGGCAACATAGTCGCTGCCGAATCCTCCGTCGACCTAAACCTTGCAAAGCAGCTAAACATACTAATCACCCAGCTTGGCATCCAGCCGGATAGAATGGTCATGGATCCCGGATGTTCGGCGGTGGGATATGGCTTTGAGTACGTAGTTACCACTATGGACAGGATAAGACTCGCAGCTCTCCAGCAAAATGACAGCACCCTGCAGGTGCCAATGATTTTACCCGTATCCTTTGAAAGCTGGAAGGTAAAGGAATCTATCGCCACGGAAGACGATGCGCCCGAATGGGGCAGCCAGGAAGACAGGGGCGTCGGCATGGAGATTTCCACTGCAGTTGGAGTTCTCGCAGCCGGTGCCAATGCGGTAATTCTCAGGCATCCCCGTTCAGTTGAAGTAGTTCGCAATTTTGTAAACCAGATGACCGAATAAGTAAAGGAGAGATGAATTATGGCCCTCAATGGCATGCAAATATATAAATTACTGCCAAAGAAAAACTGTAAAGAGTGCGGATTCCCCACCTGCCTGGCCTTTGCCATGAAACTGGCACAGGGGAACGTGGAGGCGGAAAAGTGCCCTTACATGTCGGATGAAGCCAAGGCACAGCTTGCTGAAGCCACAGCACCTCCCATGAGAACCGTAAAATTCGGTGCAAAAGATTTCGAATATGCTCTTGGCGGAGAGACGGTGCTTTTCAGGCATGAAAAAACCTTTGTCAACCGCCCCAGATTTGCGGTAATGTTTTCAGACACAATGAGCCCTGAAGAAGTTGATAAAAAGATCAATAACATCAATGCCGTAGACTATAACAGGATCAACGAAGAAATGTACGTGGAAATAGCTGCATTCAGGTGCGAGAGCCAGGACAAAGATGCATTTATCGGCCTCATTAAAAAAGTCATGGAAAATTGTCCCAAGGTAGTACCCATGATCATCACTGAAAATGCAGAGATTGCAGCCGCAGCAGTAAATGAGTGTGCAGATAGAGGTCCCATACTCTATGGTGCCAATGGGGAAAACTACGAGGCGATGGTAAACTTGGCAAAGGATAAGAAGCTGCTGCTCGGAGTTACCGCATCAGGTAAAGAAAGCTTGTATGAACTGGTAGAGAAGATTCAAAATACCGGCTATAGGGAATTGTTGCTGGATGCAGGCAGCCGCAACTTGAAAAATGCCTTTGATGATATGGTAAACATAAGAAGGACTGCCCTTTTGTCCGGCGACAGGACCTTCGGATATCCCACAGTTGCCTTTGTCTGCGATATGGCAGAAGATAAGATGATGCAGCTGGCCTGCGCGACACTCTTTGTTCAAAAATATGCGTCTATAATCGTCTTAAGCGATATCGATTACTCAATGGCATTGCCACTGTTCGCTCACAGGCAAAACATCTTTACAGATCCTCAAAGACCGATGCGGATAGAACAGGGCATATACAAGATAGGTGACGCCAATGAAGAATCACCGCTTCTTGTTACTGTTGACTTTGCATTGACCTATTTCATAGTTTCGGGAGAAGTTGAAAGGTCGAAGGTGCCTTCTTGGGTCTTGATACCCGATGCAGGTGGATACTCGGTGCTTACTGCTTGGGCTGCCGGCAAGTTTAACGGCAAATCAATAGCTAATGCGGTAAAAGAATTTGAAGTAGAAAACAAACTAAAGACCAGAGAACTTATAATCCCCGGCAAAGTAGCCGTGCTCAAAGCCGATATAGAAGATGAGCTGCCGGGCTGGAAAGTTGTGGTTGGCACCGAAGAAGCTGCCACCTTACCTAATTTCTTGAAGAACTATCGACAGGCCGTATCTTAAATAGTACCTTTACGTTGTGTGGAAAGATTGTCCGGTGAAGATATGGGCAGGAATTTCTTTCAAGCAAGTACCTTGTTGTGTACGAGAGCCAAGGTCTTGCATTGGGAATGGTGCCCTTATCTTTACCGGGTCGGGAAAAACAGAACAATTTAGGAGGAAGGCAAATGGCAAGATTTTTAACTATCGGTGAGAGAATTCACGTTATTTCACCAACTATCAGAAAAGCCCTTGAGGAGAGAAATCCGGAGCCCATTTTAAAGCGGGCCAAGGAACAGATTGACGCAGGTGCCAACTACCTGGATGTAAACATCGGGCCAGCAGACAGGGACGGAGAAGAACTCATGCCCTGGGTAGTGAAGATTTTGCAGGATGAGTTTCCGGAAACACCCCTGTGCCTTGATACTGCCAACATGAAAGCCCTGGAAGCCGGGATCAAAGTTTACGATCGCACAGCAGGCAAACCCATAATCAACTCTGCCGATGCAGGTCCGAGGCTGGACATGGTAAATTTAGCCGCTGAATACGATGCCATAGTCATCGGCCTTTGCGCCAAAGAGGGCATACCTAGAGATAATGACGAGAGAATCATGTACTGCACTGAAATTTTAGAGCGGGCCATGGAAGCAGGTCTTGATCAGGAAAATATTCTCTTTGACCCCCTCTTTGTCGTAGTTAAGGGTATGCAGGACAAACAGCAAGAAGTGCTGGAAGCTGTCAGGCAGATTTCGGAAATGGGTCTTAAAACCACTGGTGGCCTCAGCAATGTTTCCAACGGTTGCCCCAAAGAAATTAGAGGTTTGATTGAAGCCACTTTCTGTGCCATGGCCATCCAGTGTGGTCTAACTTCTGCTATAATCAATCCATTAGATAAGCTAGTAATGGATGTAATAAAGACAGCCGATTTGATAAAAGAAAGATACTTATATGCCGATTCGTACCTTGAATTGTAATTAGCTTGAAAGCTAAAAATAAATGTCCTTGGAGGGATATGTATGACATTGTTTGACATTATTTTCACGGGTTCCGAGCAAGCCCTAGCTGCCGCTAAATCCTTGGTGGAAGATACTATCAAGGAATACGGCGAAGAAGAAAAAGTTGTTTTCCCAAATACGGCTTATAGCCTTCCCGTTATCTACGCAGCTACCGGACAGAAAATCGGGACCTTGGCAGAGTTGAAAGGGGCTTTGGGAATAATTGAAAGCCTCATAGTCAAGGAACAAAATCTCGAAAAGGCCTTGAACGCGGGTCTTGCAACAGCAGTAGCAGCAGAAGTTATAGAGGTCTGCAAATACGTGGGAGGAAAAACCCCATATGAGGACCCATGCGTAGGTTTTATCCCGGATACTGTGATCCGTTCAATGGGTGTGCCCCTGGTAACCGGCGATATTCCCGGTGTAGCTGTTGTGATCGGTGAAGCACCTACTGCAGAAGAGGCAGCAAAGATTATCAAGGATTATCAATCCAAGGGTATCCTGGTGACCTTGGTTGGCAAGGTTATCGACCAGGCCATCGAAGCAGGTGTTAAGATAGGCCTTGACTTTAGAGTAGTTCCCCTGGGATACGACGTGACTTCGGTAATCCACATTGTATCATTTGCAATAAGAGCAGCCCTTATTTTCGGAAATGTAACGCCCGGAGATTTAGCGGAGCTGTTAAAATACACCAAGGAAAGGGTTCCTGCCTTCGTGAATGCATTGGGACCCCTAAGCGAACTTGTGGTGTCAGCAGGAGCCGGTGCTATTGCCTTGGGCTTCCCCGTACTTACTGACCAGGATGTACAGGAAGTTCCCATGAACCTGATCGTTCAAAAGGATTATGACAAATTGGTTCAATCATCCCTTGAGGCTCGCGGCATTAAGATAAAAGTTACCGAGATTCCAATTCCCGTGGGATTTGCACCTGCTTTCGAAGGTGAAAGGGTGCGCAAGGACGATATGTTTGCAGAATTTGGTGGCGGCCGTACAACAGCATGGGAATTAGTCAAAATGCGTGAAATGTCGGAAGTAGAAGATCATAAGATTGAACTCATCGGTCCTGACGTAGATACACTTGGACCCGAAGGTGGCAAACTGCCCCTGGCCGTACTAGTTGAGGTAGCGGGTAAGAACATGCAGGAAGACTTTGAACCGGTAATGGAACGCAGAATCCACTACTTCATGAACTATATCGAAGGTGTTATGCATATCGGCCAGAGAGATATCGCCTGGGTGAGAATCAGCAAATCCTCCTATGAAGCAGGATTTAGGCTGAAACATATCGGTGAAGTTATGTATGCCAAGATGTTAGATGAGTTTGGCAGCATCGTTGATAAGGTGCAAGTCACAATTATCACTGACAAAGAAAAGGTAGAAGAATTGCTCAATGAAGTCGCACGCCCAAGGTACAACGCACGAGATGCAAGACTTGCTGGCCTTACAGACGAAAGTGTGGATACTTTCTACTCCTGCCTGCTGTGTCAATCCTTTGCACCCGCTCACGTGTGTATCGTAACACCGGAGCGCTTGGGCCTTTGCGGTGCTGTAAGCTGGCTTGACGCAAAAGCTACACACGAACTAGATCCCACAGGACCTTGTCAGCCCATAGTTAAAGGCGAATGCCTTGATGAAAGAAAAGGTCATTGGGCATCTGTAGACAAGGCAGTAACGGAACAGTCCAATGGTGCTACAACATCGGTAAACATTTATACCATTATGGAAGATCCCATGACTTCCTGCGGCTGTTTCGAATGCATCTGTGGAATCATGCCGGAAGCTAATGGCGTAATTATCGTCAACCGTGAATACCATGGCATGACACCTCTCGGAATGACCTTTGGCGAATTGGCTTCAACCACCGGTGGCGGAGTTCAGACACCTGGATTTATGGGCCACGGAAGACAATTTATCACCAGCAAAAAGTTCTTATATGCTGATGGTGGCTTGCAGCGGGTAGTCTGGATGCCTAAAGAATTAAAAGAAGCTCTTAAAGAAAAATTGATAGAGAGAGGCAAAGAAATAGGAATCGAAAACTTCTATGAAATGATTGCAGATGAAAGTGTTGGAACGGACCCGGATACAGTTGTGGAATTCTTGACCAATGTGGGTCATCCTGCACTAACCATGGATCCAATGTTCTAAAAAAGGGAAGGAGTTTTCATATGGAATTTCCAGGAGATTTGAAATATCATCAAGAGCATACATGGGCGAAAGTTGAAGGCGATGTTGCTACAGTCGGAATAACTGACTATGCCCAAGACCAGCTGGGCGAAGTTTTGTTTGTGGATTTGCCTGAAGTTGGCGATACAGTCACTCAGGGTGAGCCCTTTGGCAGCATAGAATCGGCTAAAGTTGCCTCAGACCTTTACGCACCCATTAGCGGAGAGATTATCGAAGTAAATGAAGCACTCGATGATGAGCCTGAGCTGGTAAACAGTTCACCTTATGAAGACGGTTGGATAATTAAGGTGAAAGTAAGCGATCCTGCTGAAGAGGCAAATCTCCTTTCTAGCAGTGACTACGAAAAAACCCTGGAATAATAGTCCCTACAAGCCACTTTTAACAAGTGGCTTGTAGTATTAATAAAATGGGAGCTTTAAATTGTATATTTCGAAGAAACAGATAGGGTGATAACCAATATGGATAAATGTATAGTTACCTTTTTGCCCATAGGTAAGGCTGTTGAGGTTGCCAAGGGCACCAATTTAATGGAAGCGGCACGAAAGGCCGGTGTATTTCTTGACGCCCCTTGCGGAGGCAAAGGCCATTGTGGCAAATGCCGGGTAACGGTCAAATCGGGCCAACACAAGCATGAATACACTCCCATTCTCACGGAAGACGAAATCCAGCAAGGCACGAGGCTTGCCTGTCTTACCTGGGTCCAAGAAGACATGACCGTTAAGCTTATGGAAGTGGATGTTGTCAACGACATAATGGTGGAAAATATAACGTCTAGAGCAAGCACAAAATTAGTCAACAGGGCTATTGATATTCTAAAGGATTCAGGTATTAAAGTTGGAACTAGTTTTAAGATTGTCCCTGTCAAGCTCCCCGAGCCTACAATAGATGACAATATCCCCGACCTGGAAAGGGTACAGCGAGAGCTGAAAAGCGTTTTGGGATGTACAATGGTAAATTGGACCATAGATGCACTGAGAAAGCTGCCTGTGCTGTTAAGGGATTCCGATTACGGAATAACCCTGACACTTTTGAAAAATGGAGGCGGATACGATGTCATTAATGTGTCTGCCGAAAGCAAGACCTCTTCTTATGGACTTTGTGTTGATGTAGGCACAACTACTGTGGCAGCCTGCTTGGTGGATATTGAGACCGGAGAAATAAAATCATCTGCCAACAGCGGTAACCTTCAGATGCAGTACGGTGGCGACATAATTAACCGCATTATCTATTCCACGAAGGAAAATGGACTGGAGAAACTCAACCATGCCATAGTTGAAGGCACCGTAAATCAGCTGCTCAGGGAAATGATAAAAGAGCTTGAAATTACACAAGACGAAATAGTTTTCTCGGTCTTTGCAGGTAATACAACCATGGCCCATCTGCTGCTGAGGGTTTATGCGGAAAATATCCGGCTGGAACCTTATATACCGGCATTTAGAAACGCACCTGCATTGAAGGCTGGCGACATTTCACTTGGTATAAACAAAAATGCCCCGGTATTTATTCTCCCCAATGTGGCAAGCTATGTGGGCGGCGATATAGTTGCGGGAGTTTTGGCATCGGGTCTGTGGAACGGTGACGAGACCGTGCTCTTTATAGATTTGGGCACCAACGGAGAAATAGTGCTGGGAAATAAGGAATGGATGTTGACCTGTGCTTGTTCGGCAGGACCGGCCTTTGAGGGCGGCGAAATCAGCTGCGGCATGAGGGCAGCCAGCGGTGCCATTGATGAGGTAAGAATTGATAGGCAAAATTTAAGACCCGTTGTCAGGGTCATCGGAGACACAAAACCCAAAGGCATATGCGGCTCTGGAATAATTGACCTTATTGCCGAAATGTTTTTAAAGGGTATAATAGATATGAAGGGGAAAATAAATCAAAACATAAAATCTGACAGAATAAGGTACAACCAGCATTTCGGCTGTTTTGAATACGTAGTAGCCTTCGGCAGTGAAACCAAGGACGGTCTAGACATAACAATAAATGAGATTGATATCGACAATTTCCTCCGGGCCAAAGGTGCCGTCTATTCCGGTGCAAAAACCCTTCTGAACAACATAGGAATGGATGTTTCCGATATTGACAGGGTCATCATCGCTGGAGGCATAGGGCAAAACCTTGATATAAACAATTCAATTACTATCGGCCTGTTGCCCGATTTACCCCATGAAAAATTTGAGTTTATCGGCAACAGCTCCCTCACCGGGGCATATGCATGTCTTGTAAGTGACGATGCTCGGGAAAAGGTAAAGGAGATTGCCGACAGTATGACTTACATCGAACTGAGCGCAGACCCGGCTTACATGGAAGAATTTATTAGCGCCTGTTTTCTGCCTCATACGGATACCAGTCTATTCCCCAGCTTAAAAAAGGCGATGAATTTATAGGTTTTACAGCCACAAGTATTCAAGTTGCGATTATAACGACAGTACTAAGGAACCACACAATTAAGGGATGATTGTTTCTGTCATCTAGACGAAATTAGCTTTACACAGGGTGTTTATGTGATATCATAAAATAGAAGGAGGAGTATCATGAGCGAACACAATTGCTGCAGAGGATGCGGAGGCAGGGCAAGTAAGGAAAAAGATGTTGAGACCATGAGAATACTTTTAGCCCACTGGATTGAGCATAACAACTCCCACGAACAGGGTTTCAGAGAATGGGCTGAGAAAGCAGAGAAAATTGGAAATGCCAAGGTATATGAAATGATTACAAAAGCAGCTGACTCCCTTAAAGCCGCCAGTGATTACTTGCTTGAAGCCAAAAAACACATATAAGTAAGGGAGGTGCTAGAATGTGTGAATCTAAGGTGTACATCCTGGAAGATGGCCAGGAAAAAAAGCTGATGGACAATGTAATCCACATAGAACCTCAAGATGGGAAATTGTTTATGTATGACCTATTAGGTGAACAGAAGATTGTAGATGCCGTGATTAAAGAAATTAAACTTCTTGAACATAAAATAATACTTGAGAGAGAGAAATCAAAATGAATATAGCAGTAGTAGACGGCATGGGAGGAGGCATCGGCAGTCAAATCATATCACTTTTGAGGCAGGATCTCCCCAGTGACATTAAAATCTATGCCCTGGGGACGAATTCAGCCGCAACCTCCAACATGATGAAGGAAAAGGCCAACAAGGGTGCTACCGGAGAGAGCGCTATAACTTTTGCCGTAAACAAGGTAGATGTCATAGTTGGTTCCCTGGGAATAATTATTCCCAACTCCATGTTGGGGGAGATAACTCCAAGCATTGCAACGGCCATAGCCTCCTGCAATGCCAAGAAGATTCTTATACCGATTATAGACACCGATGACATTACCCTCTTGGGGATAGAAAAGAAGCCATTGTTTTTGGCGATCAAAGATGCTATAGAAAAAATAAAAGAACTATTGTAGAACTTGTAAAAATCATCATGCCGCAATGCAGCGGCTTTTTTGTTTCAGGGAGAAAGGTAAAAAAGTACCAACTTTTTTTAAAAAAATCATTGACTTCATGCAACATGAAGTGTATAATATTAAGTGAATTAGAAATTGTGAAAAATCTCTTCAGAAAGGTGAAGAATCGTCTTGATAAAAACTATCGTATATATTATAGTAAGTTACCTGATAGGTTCCATCTCCTTTGCGTATTATATCTGCAGCAAATTTTACTCCATCGATATCCGCCAATACGGTAGTGGGAATCCCGGCTCCACCAATGTTCTTCGCGTGCTAGGAGCAAAGCCAGCCCTTATAGTTTTCGTGGCAGATTTGTTAAAAGGCCTAATAACGGTATCCATCGGCAGACTTATAGGTGGAGAAAACCTGGCCCTGCTTGCTGCCATTGCGGTAGTCGTAGGTCACGACTGGTCAATCTTTCTCAACTTCAAGGGAGGCAAGGGCATAGCCACTAGCTTAGGAGTTGTCATTGGCGTCTTTCCGAAAGTGGCTCCCATACTTATAATAGTTGGCATTTCAGTTATATTCATATCCCGCTACGTTTCGTTAGGTTCAATTACTACAGCAACTCTGTTACCTATACTTCTTATAATATTTAAATACCCGGCAAAACACATAATAGTTGGCCTAATTATAGGAGCGATAGCCGTATATCGCCACAGGGACAACATAGAGAGGCTGCTTGCTGGTAAGGAAAACAAATTAGGCCAAAAGGTAAAGAGATGACCAATTGGTAAAAAGTATCAAATAACTGCAAAAACGCATATCATATCTGATACTTTTTACCATGTCCGCAACCTGTAAATGCCCAATTAACTGCATTTGTCAATTTGGCACAGATTTTGCAATAATATAAAAGTGGATATTTACAAACACATAATGGGGTGTTTGCAGGTATTACTGTGTAATCTAGAGGTGATTCCTTGGATGATGTTTTGAATGATTTGATCATGTCACCAGTAATACCGGCAATACGAGATATCGAGAGAATCGACTTAGCTCTATCCAAGAAATCTCGATGCATATTTATTCTGACCGGCAATATACTGAATATTAAGGATGTTGTAAATCGAGCTAAAAGCGCAGGCAAAAGAGTTTTCCTACATGTCGATTTACTTGAAGGCATTAGCAAAAATGGTATGGGCATGAAATATATAGCCCAAGAGATTAAGCCGGATGGAATTCTTACAACTAGATCAAATCTCGTTAGTTGCGCAAAAGCTGAAGGCCTTTTCACCATCCAAAGAATATTCGTACTTGACAGTCTCGCCATTGATACCGCTACTAAGTCCGTAAAGCATGTAACCCCCAATGCTATTGAAATCCTACCGGCGGTAATACCGAAAGTTATCAGAAGGATTTGCCAAAGGGTTTCTTACCCGATAATCGCCGGAGGCCTTATCGAAGAGGAAAGTGAAGTGAAGGCGGCACTTCAAGAAGGTGCCATAGCCATCTCGGTGTCAAATGAAAATATATGGAACATACCTTTTGAGGACTTGGAGATGTGGAGAAAGTCCTTCCTGGGTAAATAAGTACACTACTATTGTGTTGTCTTTATTTGCCTTGGAAGGATTTTTAATTTGCCCAAAAAGGAGGGGGGTGTTCACAAAAGGGCTCTTGAGTTATTAATAGGTTACAACTTCTTAGGACCAAAATAACTTGGAGGTGACATTTTGTGAAAAACATCGGTTCTATTATTGGATTTGCTATTGCTGGTATATTCGTAATGTCAGTATGGGGGGCTTTTGCAGAGGCATACGGTATTTTTGGAGGCTGGTTTGCCGGGCTTGCGATTATTTCAATAATGTGGTTTATGAACCATTTCCTAGAACTTGTTGCTAACGAAGGCGCCTTTGTCGACATGGCAGCCGGTATTGCAGTGACGGGCACTCTTAGGGACGTATTTCTCAATGGTCCGCAAGCAGGAATCGACTCACTGCCTACATTAGCTTTTGTAGCTATTGGTGCTGTACTTGCCGGTGTAACAGCGGTTGCCATTGAAAAAATGTGGGCAGAAAGAGATGCCGCTGTTTCAGCAAAAGAAGACATTTCCGCGTAGGCTTATCATGAAAAAATAAGGGGGAGGTATATAAATGACATTTCCAAAGATTATAGCGACTATAGCTGGTGGTTTTATATTCCCATTTCTCATAAGACTATGCTGGGGAAAACTTGTTGAACATTTAGGACCTATTGGCGGTTGGATCGCTGCCGGGTTTATAGTCGGTACCACATGGACACTCAACCACGGAGTAGGTCTAATCTATCAATCCGGAGCAGCTTGGATTGACATGGCCTGGGCAGCATTTATTGGCTTGTTTGTAGCTTCAGCCCTATCCGGTGACGATGTAGGCAAAGGTTTAGGGACGGTTATTAATGCAATTCTTGGAGGAATTCTAGGCGGATTTATTCTCTACTGCTTGTATGTTTGATTGTCAGAAAAATATTAATATCCTTACTGACTGCAAAATAATATATAAAAGTTAATAGTAACAAAAGTGCCGCATTAGGAAATTTTGGTGCGGCCTAGGCCGCACCGCACACATAAATCTAAAATAATATTATAAAAACAAGGAGGAATGTTTAGTGGCTAAGTATGTAATGGCTTTAGACCAGGGGACAACCAGTTCAAGGGGGATCATCTTTGATGAGAACGGAACCATTAAGGGTGTAACCAACCGCGAATTCACCCAGATTTACCCCAAGCCCGGCTGGGTAGAACACGACCCAATGGAAATTTGGGGAAGCCAGATTGGCGTGGCCAAGGAAGTTCTTGAAAAAAGCGGTCTGTCTCCAAGCGATATTGCAGCAATAGGTATAACCAACCAGCGCGAAACCACCATTGTATGGGATAAGAATACCGGCAAACCCGTTTACAATGCCATTGTATGGCAGTGCCGCAGAACGGCTCCTATTTGTGACGAGCTGAAAGAAAAAGGGCTCACCGAAAAAATCCGCGAAAAGACCGGTCTCGTAATTGACGCTTATTTCTCCGGCACAAAAGTAAAATGGATCCTCGACAATGTGGAAGGTGCCAGGGAAAAAGCAGAAAAAGGCGAATTGCTATTCGGTAACGTTGACACATGGCTCATTTGGAACCTGACCGGTGGCAAGGTTCACGTCACCGACTACAGTAACGCCTCAAGAACAATGCTCTTTAATATCCATACGCTGGATTGGGACGATGAAATACTGGCAGAACTCAACATACCTCGCGCAATGCTTCCGAAACCAATGCCCTCAAGCCATGTATACGGATACACCACCACAGAAGTATTCGGAGGCGAAGTTCCGATTGCCGGTGACGCCGGTGACCAGCAAGCAGCACTGTTCGGTCAGGCCTGCTACAGCCCGGGTATGGCGAAGAACACATACGGAACCGGATGCTTCATGTTGATGAACACTGGTGAAAAAGCTGTCGCTTCCGAGAGCGGACTGCTGACCACCATAGCATGGGGTGTAAATGGCAAAGTAGAATATGCCCTTGAAGGCAGTATCTTCATAGCTGGTGCTGTAGTACAGTGGCTCAGAGATGAGCTCAGAATTCTCGACAATGCAGCCCAGAGTGAAGAGCTTGCAACAAAAGTAGAAGACAACAACGGAGTATACCTGGTACCCGCCTTTGTAGGTCTAGGTGCTCCTTACTGGGATATGTATGCTCGCGGCACAATTGTAGGCCTCACCCGCGGTGCAAAGCGTGAACATATCGTCAGAGCTGCACTTGAGTCAATTTGCTATCAGACAAGAGACGTTCTCGAAGCCATGCAGAAAGACTCCGGCATAACCCTGAAGAGCCTCAAGGTAGACGGCGGAGCAGTTGCTAACAACTTCCTGATGCAATTCCAGTCTGACATCTTAGGCGTACCCGTTGACAGACCGAAAGTAATTGAAACAACCGCTTTAGGTGCTGCATATCTGGCTGGTCTTGCAGTAGGATACTGGAAAGACAAAGATGACATCGCAGCTAAGTGGCAGATCGATAGGACCTTTGAACCGGAAATGGACAGTGAAACAAGAGATAACCTATATAAGGGTTGGAAGAAAGCTGTCGAAAGAGCTCTCGATTGGGAAGATAAATAATACTTGTCAAAGCAAAAGCTTAAAAAATTTCTTAAGCATTTAAAGCTGTGGCGGAGAATAAGGAGAACCACACCTTTATATAGGTGTGGTTTTCCCATTTTTAGGGAGGTAGAATATGGAAGACATAGTAATTATTGGAGCAGGCGTAACGGGTTGCTCTATAGCTCGCGAACTGTCAAAGTATGATTTGAGCATTACCGTAGTGGAAAAAGAAGAGGATGTGGCGTGCGGTACAAGCAAAGCAAACAGCGCCATAGTCCATGCGGGCTTTGATGCAGCCCCTGGTACTTGGAAAGCTAAATTGAATGTTATAGGCAATAGGCTTTTTCCTGCCTTGTGTGAGGAACTTGATGTTCCCTTTGTTATGAACGGTTCTCTAGTAGTCGCGGTAACCGATGAAGAAGAACAAGCCCTTGAAGAGTTGTTAGAGCGAGGGCGAATTAACGGAGTAGAAAAGCTTCGCATCATCGGAAAAGATGAATTGCTTGATTTAGAACCAAATCTGAGCCCAAATGTTCGAGGAGCCCTCGATGCTCCAACAGGTGGGCTGGTATGTCCATATGAACTTGTTATAGCTCTTGCTGAAAATGCCAATCAAAACGGTGTTAAATTCTGGCTAAATGCACCTGTGACGGACATAGAGGTTTTAGAAGACAATAGCTTTTTAGTGAAGACCCCGAAAGGATCTATTCAGACCAAATATGTAATAAATGCTGCTGGTCTATTCGCTGATGAAATATCAAAAATGGCTGGAGCAGAAGAGTATTCAATAACTCCAAGAAAGGGCGAATACCTGATATTTGATAAGCAATTCGGGAACTTGGTAAAAAAGGCCATATTCCCAACGCCAACCAAGATTTCAAAGGGAATACTGGTATGTCCCACCGTTGATGGCAATATTTTCATTGGTCCTAACTCAAATAACATCGAAGACAAACATGACACCAGCGTAAATGTTCCGGGCATCGAAGAAATCATAGCGGGCGGAAAAAAACTTGTGCCGGATTTGCCTCTGAAAAATGTAATAACCTCGTTTGCGGGCCTGAGAGCGGTATCAAATACCAATGATTTTATAATCGAGGCTTCTAAACTGGTGAAGGGCTTTATCAACGTGGGCGGCATTCAATCACCAGGCTTAACATCTGCACCGGCCATAGCTCTCATGGTAAAGGACATCTTGCAGGAAGAGGGCTTAACCCTAAAGGAAAAAGCAGATTTTATACCGCACAGACCGAAGAAGGTACGGTTTAGAGAAATGAGTAACGAAGAGCGCAGCAAGCTCATCAAGGAAAACCCCGCATACGGCCGCGTCATCTGTCGCTGTGAAACTGTTACCGAAGGGGAAATTATCGATGCCATAAGGAGACCAGTTGGCGCACGCAGCATAGATGCTGTGAAGAGGAGGACTCGTGCAGGCATGGGAAGATGTCAGGGTGGTTTTTGCTCACCAAGAGTACTGGAGATTTTAATGCGCGAACTGGGTGCGGATGCCATTGATATAACCAAAAAAGGACCAGGTTCTAATATACTAATGGGTCGTATCAAAGAATTTCTACAAAACGAAGGCGGTGACGACAATGATAAATAAGGAACTGGTAGTAATCGGCGGTGGTCCTGCCGGCCTTGCCGCGGCAATCGAAGCGAAAAAGAACGGAGTAGAAGACGTTTTACTAATTGAGCGCGATTCACGCTTAGGCGGTATCCTGCCACAATGTATTCACAATGGGTTTGGCCTTCATATTTTTAAAGAAGAACTTACCGGTCCTGAATATGCACATAGATTTATTGAGGAATTAGAAGATTTAAATATAGAAGTTCTGCTTGATACGATGGTGATTGACCTTAACGAAAATAAACAGCTCACTGCAGTCAACCGCGAAAAGGGATTGATGCAGATTCAAGCAGATGCGATAATCCTCACCATGGGATGCAGGGAAAGGACCAGGGGAGCTATTAATATTCCCGGTTTCAGACCCGCAGGGATATTTACTGCTGGCACCGCCCAAAGGTTTGTAAATATTGAAGGATACATGCCTGGCAAGGAAATAGTCATTCTAGGTTCCGGTGATATAGGCTTGATCATGGCACGACGCTTTACTCTTGAAGGTGCAAAGGTAAAGTGCGTTGCGGAAATCATGCCCTATTCTAATGGGCTTACCCGCAATGTTGTCCAGTGTCTTGAAGACTTCGGCATACCCCTTCTTCTGAGCCACACCGTTGTCTACATTCACGGCAATAGCAGGATAGAAGGAGTAACTATCGCCCAGGTAGATGAAAACTTAAAGCCAATTCCCTCAACCGAGAAATATTATTCTTGCGATACTCTGCTCCTCTCGGTTGGTCTGATTCCGGAAAATGAGCTATCTAAAATGGCGAGCATCAAAATTCACGATGTCACCGGTGGACCCGTTGTAAATCAGAGGATGGAAACGTCCGTCCCCGGGATTTTTGCCTGTGGTAATGTAGTTCATGTCCATGACTTGGTGGATTTCGTGACGATGGAATCGAGACTTGCTGGCCTTGGAGCGGTGGATTACCTTAAAGACAAAATACCATCAGATGAGTATATTTCAGTGTCTGCCGGCCCGGGAATCAGTTACGTAGTACCCCACTTAGTTGATCCTGAGAAGATTTTGGGTGAAAAACAGAATTTCTTCATGCGCAGCACCAAACCCATGGAAAAAGCCAGGCTTTTCATAGAATCAGATAAGAATTTGATTCGCACAAGGGTACTTCAACATGTAAGGCCCAGCGAAATGATTAGCATTGAACTGAAAAAAGAAGACTTGGCCAATAAAGATTTAAAGAGCCTAAGATTTTTCCTTCAGGAAGAAGGTGTAGCTGATGGAAACTAAGAAGATAACATGTATAGTATGCCCAAAAGGTTGTCAAATTCAAGTTAAGCTTAATAATGGCGAAATTGTCAGCATAGAAGGTTACGAATGCAAACGTGGAATTGATTATGCAAAAAATGAAGTTTTAGATCCAAGAAGAACCCTTACCACCACCTTAAAGCTTTCCACCGGTGGGGTCCTACCTGTGAGGACAAAAGAACCAATCCCCAAAAAATTGCTGAAAAAAGCCATGCTTGAAACGAAAGATATTATAGTTGAGCCCCCCGTTAAAGTGGGAGATGTTGTAGTTGAGAATATTGCGGGGACGGGGATCGATTTAATAGCAACAGGAAATGTCGAATGATAGTAATAAAGGCAGAGTGAAAGGGTGAAAAGCCATGCTTCAAAAGGATGCCGTCTTTACCCATCCTAAAGGAATGCATATCAGAGCTGCTGCCATGTTGGTCAATAAAGCACACGAGATTGAGAGCACGATGGGAACGAGTATATATATACGCAACGAGTCCGGAAGAGAAGTGCCGGCTACTGCTCTGATGGCTATTCACTCCCTTAACATTAAGCCCGGAGAACGCATTACAATAGTAGCAAAAGGGCCAAAAGTAGATGAGGCGATAGAAAGTGTTGAAGAACTCTTTAGACGCGATCTATTGCCTCAGAGCCCTATTGAATTAGAACAGGTTGATGACATATTGGAGAAAAACACTATAAAAGCAGACAAGATCTTTGACAGCGTAGGCCTGGGCATTATAGTTACCAATAAGACAGGCGCCGTAATTTTATGCAATCGAATTGTCGAAGAATTAATGGGCATAGACAAAAATCATATTTTAGGCTGCAATAACATACAAGATATAATTCCAGGCATCGATTTGACTACCACATCATCTATCGGTAGTGGAATATTTCGCTTGGATGACAACACCAGGAGCAATCTGGCATCTACCGACATAAACCCAATATTTATAGATGGGGAAATAGCCGGCTATACAATTGTATTTAACAAAGACGTCTCCACTGCCGAAAGCTTTTCACCGGAATATACCTTAGAGATATCTCCGACCAAAGATTTATTAATAGAACAAAAGAAGAGAATGGAATTTAACGAAGCCTTTAGTGATATAATAGGTCGCAGTGAGAAGTTTGCGGTGGTGCTGGATATAGCTTTTAAGGCTGCCAAGACCTCATCGACAATCCTCATACAGGGAGAAAGTGGCACAGGTAAAGAACTGGTCGCTAAGGCCATACACCGTGCCAGCAGCCGCCGCAATGGCCCTTTTATCAAGGTAAACTGCCCCGGCATACCGGCAACTCTGATGGAGAGCGAACTTTTCGGACATGAAAGGGGGGCTTTTACCGGGGCAATTTTCCAAAAAATAGGTAAGTTTGAACTTGCAAATGGAGGCACAATTTTTTTGGATGAAATCGGTGAATTAGACAAAAACCTGCAGTCCAAACTATTAAGAGTCTTGCAAGAGCGAGAATTTGAAAGAGTTGGCGGAAACGAGGTATTAAAAACCGATGTGAGAGTTGTTGCGGCAACCAATAGAAATTTGAAAGAAATGGTAGAGAGAGACGAATTTCGAGAAGACCTTTATTACCGTCTCAATGTAGTGCCGATCGTGCTGCCGAGTTTAAGGGAAAGAAAAGACGACATTCCGCTTCTTGTGGAGCATTTTTTGGAAAAGCTCTGCAGAAAGCTTGGCAAAAAGGAAAAGACAATTACAAAAAGAGCTATGGGGTATTTGTACAACTACGACTGGCCGGGCAATGTTCGGGAACTGGAGAATATTATAGAGCGGATGATAAACCTATCCGACAGTGACGTAATTGACATTTGGGACTTGCCATCTCATGTAACCGGAAAAGCCATGGAAAAAAAAGCGAGCCTTATAAATTTAGACTTAGATGGAGAACTGGCTACTTATGACGAGTACGATAAAGCAATAATAAAAACGGCTTTAAAAAAGTACAAAAGTTTCAACGCAGCTGGCAAAGCCCTGGGCTTAACGCATAAAACTGTGGCTGCAAAAGCGAGAAAGTACGGTCTTGTAAAATAAAATATTAAAAAGGGGGCTGTTGGATGGCAAATTCCGGGAAAAGTATTGACAAAGTGTCCCCCGCTTCTCAAAGCGAAATACTGAGATTAAGCGAAGAGCTGGGCTATGATGCCCATGAGATAAAATGGGTGGTTGCACAAAACACTGAAACCATAAGAAATCTAGTGAAGGTAATAGAAACGATATCATCTCATTCCCAAGAAATCAGTGCAAATACAGCTAGCGGTTCGGAGCAGCTCAACAACCTGTCTCGATTAGCAGAAAATTTAAGAGAAACTGCATCTTCTGTAGCAAGTATATCAAGGGACTATTTAAGCAAAGTAAAAGAAGGCAGCTTAGCAATAAGCGATGTAGAGACAGCCTTGGAACAGGTAACTGCAGAAATTGACAAGTCCTCCGACGAAGTAGAGACCTTACTTGAACTTACAAAACAAGTAAAGGGCTTTGTAGATTTTATAAAGCACATTGCGCAGCAGACAAATCTCCTTGCACTAAACGCTGCAATTGAAGCTGCGAGAGCAGGTGAAGCTGGACGGGGATTCAGCGTTGTTGCTGCTGAAATCAGAAAACTTGCCGAGAGGAGTAAGGATAAAGCTCAAGAAATACACAAAACTGCTGAACTCATAGACGATGGCATCAGTAGAGCGTGTCGCATTTCTAAAGATGGGGCAGTAAGCCTTAAAAATCTAAAATCCAAGATGCAATTGGGAAAAGATGTGATGGAAGGCGCTGTTGCCGCCTTTGAGGATATATCGGAGCTTAACAGCAATCTGCTGGATTCTTCAGCAAATCAGGCGAAGTCTACACAGTATCTGGCAGATATTTTCGCATCTTTTTCAGAAAAAACAGCATCTACAGCCGACTCCACCATAGAAGTGGCGTACCTGATAAAAGACCAGGAAAAACAAAACGAACAGCTTCTCAATATTGCTGATAATTTAGTTGACAAAGTATATTCATTGCAAAAGCAATCCACCAGTTTAAAGAAGAAAGAGGAGATAATTTTTGGAATAAATCCTGCCCTCAGCCCTGAAATTATAAAATCATTGTACCTTCCTGTGATAAATACCGTTTGTAAAAAAGTTGGCCTCATACCTAGAGTCTTGGTCGCCACTGATTACGATGCCCTTGCCAATAGTTTGATAGACGGGATTGTAGATGTGGGTTGGTTTTCGCCCTTAGCCTATGTCAATGCGAAAAACAAGGCAGCGGTTATTCCCTTGGTTACTCCAATTGTAAATGGTGCTCCTGATTACTTGGGATATATTATCACCAATAGAGAATCGGGAATAACCGATTTGAAAGATGTCAGAGGAGAGCGTATGGCCTTTGTGGACCCAAAATCTGCTTCGGGATATGCATATCCCAGGCTTATCCTAAAGAAGGCAGGCATAGACCCCGAAAGGGATTTAAAAGAGCAGCTCTTTCTTGGAACGCACAGCAATGTAGTTCAAGCAGTGATATCGGGATCGGTTAGAGTAGGTGCTACCTACTCGGAAGCCATCGATGATGCGAAGAGTCGCGGCCTTGAAGTGGACAAACTTGTTTATCTGGCCCAGACCGACCCGATACCTAAGGATTGCATAGCGGCACGGCCGGGCTTTGATAGGGAATTGTGCGAAAAGCTCAAGAATGCTTTTTTGAAATATGAGGATATAGGCCTCTTGGATAAGCATAAAAGTTCTGTGATAAACGGTTTTGTCATTGCCAGTGATGAGAATTATGACATAATTCGAGAAGTGTTAAGAGACGCTGGTTGATAGAAATTACCAACTATTATTTTGAAATATCTCAAAAAAACCGTGTATTACAGTTATTTAGGATATTGGCACGATTTTTGCTTTATTATCAATGCAAGATTATCTTTTAGGAGGGATTTCATGAAAAAGATTATTAACAGTCCTGAAGAAGTAGTACAGGAAATGCTGGAGGGTATGGCAGCAGCATATCCGCAGTACGTTCGCAAACTGGAAGGTTTCGAAGTTATGGTAAGGGCTGATGCTCCAGTAAAAGGTAAGGTTGCATTGGTATCCGGCGGTGGCAGTGGCCACGAACCGTCTCATGCAGGCTTTGTAGGAAAGGGCATGCTAGATGCCGGAGTAGCCGGCGCTGTGTTTACCTCACCTACTCCAGACCAGGTTTTCGAAGCCATTAAAGCCGTTGACGGCGGTGCGGGTGTCCTGCTGATCATCAAGAACTACACCGGTGACATTATGAACTTTGAAATGGCAGGAGAAATGGCAGAAGCTGAGGGAATAAAAGTTGCCAGCGTAGTAGTAAACGATGACGTTGCGGTGGAAGACAGCCTTTATACCACTGGCAGGCGCGGAATTGCGGGAACGGTATTTGTCCATAAAATTGCAGGAGCCAAGGCCGAAGCCGGTGGGACATTGGAAGAGGTCAAGGCTGTTGCTGAAAAAGTCATTGCAAATACAAGAAGTATGGGAATGGCCCTCACCCCATGCATAGTGCCTGCAGCAGGCAAGCCCACCTTTACACTTGGCGAAGACGAAATGGAAATCGGAATGGGCATTCACGGCGAGCCGGGCACAAAGCGCACACATATCATGAAGGCTGATGAACTGGTAGATCACTTGATGGAAAAGATAGTGAATGACCTTCCCTACGAATCCGGAGATGAAGTGGCTGTTATGATCAACGGCCTCGGCGCAACACCTTTGATGGAACAGTTTATAATGAATCGCCGGGTAAGCCAGATATTAAATGAAAAAGGAATAAAAGTTTATAGGACCTTTGTAGGAGAATTCATGACTTCTATTGAAATGGCGGGAGCTTCAATTACCCTGTTGAAATTAGACGACGAGTTAAAAGAGCTATTAGATGCACAGGCCGATACACCTGCTTTTAGACAACTCTGATACATCTGTTGAAAGGGGACTTAAATGTGGCTGTAAACAGTGCAAAACTAATTGAAATCTTAAACCTTATTGCAAATGATATACATGCAAACAAAGATTTTTTGACAGAACTTGACTCAGCCATCGGCGATGCCGACCATGGTATAAACATGTCAAAAGGATTCAAAGCCGTCACCGAAAAGATTGCCGCAATGGGCGACAAGGATTGTGGCAGTATTTTAAAAACGGTAGGCATGACACTGGTTTCGACGGTAGGGGGTGCTTCAGGACCATTGTACGGTACTGCCTTTATGCGGGCAGGCCAGGCAATAGGTTCTAAAACGGAACTGGGTTTTGAAGACCTGTTGGTGACACTTGAAGCAGCCTTGGAAGGCATAAAAATGCGGGGGAAGGCTGTAAAAGGCGAAAAAACTATAGTAGACGCCTTGGAACCTGCAGTTGAAGCATTAAAGTCTTCTCCAACCATAGATATAAATCTTATGGAAGAGGCTGTGAAGGCAGCGGAAGCTGGCGTAGAGTATACTAAGGGCATCATCGCCAAAAAAGGGAGAGCCAGCTACTTAGGTGAAAGAAGCATAGGTCATCAAGACCCGGGAGCCACTTCCTGCCACATCATGCTGACGGCAATTCTCAAAGGCATCAAGGATAGCTGACTGCTACGCTGGAATGGGGTGATGCGTTGGTCGGTATAGTTTTAGTCTCACATAGCAAAAAGATGGCCGAAGGTGCTAAGGAAATTATTACTCAAATGATAGGAGAAAAAATAAAAATTGAAGTGGCCGCCGGAACGGCAGACAATAGGCTTGGAACCGATGCCTTATTGATCGGACAAAAAGTATTAGAGGTATTTGACGGTGATGGGGTGTTAGTTATCCCTGATCTGGGCAGTGCGGTGATGAGTTCGGAAATGGCAATTGAAAGCCTGGAAGAGCCAGCCAGGTCGGCTACCATGATGGCGGATTCACCCTTCTTTGAAGGAGCAATTGCCGCTGCCATGGAGGCGAGTTTCGGGAAAAGCATCGAGGAGGTAAAAAAGGCGGCCGAAAATACAAGAGGCATGAAAAAAATAGCATAAAAAAAGAGAATTAGCCACTCCCTGTTAGAGACAATGGCAGAATTATGATGACGTCAATGAAGTTTATTGACGTCATTTTTTTTGGGATCCCATGCCTAAAGGATACAATTTGATGGCTTATTCATAGGTCGAAGTGCATGGGAACCAGAAAACTTCAACAAGATCATTCGCCAAGTACTGCCGGTGTTTTTAAAAAGGCACAAATCTTAAAAGACTGTTTCACCAGTCTTTTTTTGTTTCATAGCTCAACTATTCAAAGAGGATTTTCTCCCCTTATACCGAAATATTATAATAACGGTATCGAAAAATACAGAAAATTACACATAAAAACCCACGTATTTAAATCAAAGGTCTTATTGATTTTTATTACAAAAATGTTATACTACCAGAGTGATTCCGTATTTATCTAATTGATATGTCACAAGCTTAAAACAGATTTATAACGACAGTTTGTTAAAGAAAAATTTTTTTTAAAAACTCATATAATAAGCAATAAAAGAGATTACATTAGCTTTGTAGAGGCCAACACCATAAAAACGGCATTTCCATTCCGAATGGAATACAAAATGGAGGATTTTGCAACCTCAGAGGAGTTTGCCTTAGTTAAAATGGGAAATGATGTGGCGATTTGCCTGGAATGAGGATTGCCGGGAACTGCGGCTTTGGGTATTATAGAAAAAATTGTTCTTTTTTTATAGAGGGGGAGTATTATGGATTCGATTTTTGTGGCAGTAGTAGGTGTAAATAATTATTTTGGCACGAAGGTTTTTAAGCCGGGGCAAATACTGCGGCTGGAAAAGGACTATGATAATGAATACGATGGAGAAGCAATTATGGCCATATTAGACCCAATCGGCAAGGTGGGCTACGTGGCCAACAGCACCCATACGGTTCCCTTGGGGTGCTGGAGTGCCGGAAGATTGTACGACACATTTGAATCATCTGCTTTTGCAGTGGTGAGGTTTGTGACAAAAGAGACGATTATTGCCGAGATTTTAGAAAATGTAGAATTTGAAATATATATAAAAGAGGAGATATTTACACCCGAGGAGTTTGAGGATTAAAAAGTATATTTGACAACAAAGGAAAAAAAGGGAGGCATCCATCATGGAGATTGTGACAATTGAAACAACAGGGCGCAATCAAATGATAGACATAACTTCTACGGTAAGAGCATATGTGAAAAGGTCTGGTATAAAAGACGGAGTTTGCTTTGTATTTGTACCCCATACTACTGCCGCCGTTACTATTAATGAAAACGCCGATCCGGATGTTGTGCATGATATTTTAAGCACCCTCAGTAAGCTTGTTCCCTATAAAGATAATTACAGGCATATTGAGGGCAACTCGGATGCCCATGTGAAAGCCTCGCTTATGGGCAATACAGCCACGGTTATCGTTAGCAACGGAGATTTGGTTCTAGGCACCTGGCAGAGTCTGTTTTTCTGCGAGTTTGACGGTCCGAGAAGGAGAAGGCTGATGATAAAAGCTGTAGGAGATAATTGATTATCTCATCGTTATTTTTGCCTAGTTTCTGCCGGAGGCTCCTCCGCTGCTGCTTCCCTGATGATTTACTTGATATACATAGTAAGTTATTGCAAATAATGCACCGGCTATGATAGGCTCCACATCAGTGACGTAGCCTTTAACATCCTTTCCCACGACTTCTCCCCCTAGGCGACCTACTGCCTGACCTTCTAAGAAATCAATTTGTACATCAAAACCGATTGCAGGACCTCCGCATCGACCATATACAGAATTGTTGTTCGCTTCAAGTTCCAAGTTTTTACCGTCAACTGCTCCCCCTAATCGTGCAGACAGTGAGTTTGAAATTAGGTACCCTGCAACATCCTTACCGATTACGGCTCCACCTAATCTTCCGTTTATAAAACCTTTTTCGATGGAGTAAGTTAAATTAATGTCATCTCCGAAAACCATACCGCCAATCCTGCCGGTGATTACTCCGTTTTCTACAGTGGCACTTATATCGTAGCCCCCTACAGGGCCGCCTACTCTTCCTGAAACTGTTCCCATGATGATTTTGCTCCTTTCTAAAGTTCATTATTGATACGAAACGTCGCGCTGTCATATCGATCCTATACTCTGGTGAAGATAACGGCAAAGGGCTCCCTTTTAAGCAAGACCGTTGTTGATTGGAACAAACGTAGTTTGGGCAGCGTGCAGGATAAGCTTTGGACACTTGGCAGGATGCCAAATTGTCCGTGAACCCATGCGGAGTGAAGGGCCAAGCTTTAGAACAACAGGTCTTGATTTTGGGAGACTACCGTTACTTCACCGGATATCACATGACAAGCAAAATCACTTTGTCATGCCGTTATCATAATCTAATTGCCAGGCATACTATGGTCTAGGATGAGGTTTGGGCACCAGGCACGAAGCTGAAATTGCCGACATGGCGAATGAAGCCTACCCGTGTCCTTGTCAGGTGTGGGCTCGCTGTCATGTTGATTTTACTATAGAATGGTGGTATAATAAAGGACAAAACACATGTTCGGAGATGGTGCTATGCTTCCCATATTGCATGTGGATATGAATGCTTTTTATGCTTCCTGTCACCAGGCAAAGGATCCCAGCCTTAAGGGCAAACCTATCCTGGTGGCGGGCGACCCTAAAAAGCGCACCGGTATAATATTGACGGCATCTTATGAAGCGCGCAAATACGGAGTTAAGACGGCAATGCCCAACTGGCAGGCAAGAAAGCTATGTCCGCAAGCTATTTTTGTGGAGCCGGACTACGAATTATATGTAAGAACTAGCCAGAAGGTCATGGAAATTCTGGGGAGATTTACACCTTTGGTTGAGGTTTTCAGCATTGATGAGGCCTGGCTCGATGTGACAGGATGCGAAAGGCTTTTTGGCGATTCCGTGACCATCGCCCATAAGATACAGGCTGCAATTAGGTCGGAACTGGATTTGCTATGTTCCATTGGCGTATCGAGCAACAAGCTTTTGGCCAAAATGGCATCGGACTTGAAAAAGCCCGATGCCGTTACGGTGCTGCCTCCTGAAGATGTGCCCAAGCTTATATGGCCTCTGCCCGTTGACGAGTTATTTGGTGTAGGCCGGCGCATGGCGGAGCATCTCAGCCACATGAATATAAAGACCATTGGGGATCTGGCCCGGGTCCCTCAAGGACTCCTGGGCAAAGCTTTCGGCTTAAATGGCAGATACCTGCACCTTTGGGCAAACGGCATCGACACAAGTCCTGTGGACCCCCACGCTATGGATGAGGCCAAATCCATGGGCCATTCGGTAACCCTTCCCAAGGACATAACATCCTATGATGAAGCGGAGACGGTGTTATTATCTCTTTCAGAACAGGTGGGTAGAAGGGTCAGACGGGAAAATTACATGGGCCGCACGGTGACAATTACTTTGAGGGACAATAGCTTTTGCACCATTACCCGTTCGGCCACCATTTCCTATACCAATAGCACTGAAGATATCTACAATTTGGCGAAAAAGCTTTTGTATTCCAACTGGGATGGAAAAACACCCCTTAGACTTTTGGGAGTCAGTCTTTCCCAGTTGGTAAAGGAATTTGAGCAGGTGTCCCTCTTTGACACGGATGAAAAAAAGAAGAAATTAAACAAGGTGATGGACGAAATAAAGGATAGATTTGGCGATGGAGTTATATTTCGAGCAAAACTCTTAAATGATGAAAAGCTGAATCGACGCAAATTGGGCAAAAGCGATAACAACGCTCCGACCTTGAAAGGCATAAAAACGATGAAATAAGAATCATTTTGGATCATTACTGTCTTGTTATTTGAAAATAGTTGCTAATAAGATATAATAACAAATGATTAATGCTTTAAAAGACAAAGGATGAAGTCAATGGAGACACAAAAGGAATTAAATACATTGCTTAACAAAAACTACAAATTACTAGCCCTGGATATTGACGGCACATTAATAACTAGCGGCCACTTGGTTACCCCCCGCACCCTGAAAGCGATTAAAAAGGTTAAGGATTTGGGGATAAGGGTTACCATAGCTACGGGAAGGCATTATCACAGTGTTCGTAGGTTGGCACGGATAATCGGAGTCAATGCTCCCATGGTGTGCTGCGACGGTGCAATAATTACGGATAAAGATTCAAGTTGTGTGACTTATCACTTGCTGCCTCATGAGATAGCGGTAGATGTTATGAGAATGACGCTGGACTACGAAGGTTTTAAAGTACTGCTTTTTGTTAAAAGCGGAAAGATATACGGCGGCAGAAGATATCAAGGCCAATATTTCAAACGATTTTTCCGCGTGCCACTAAAGTACACTTTTAAAGGTTATTTAAACCTGCTGAGAGATTTCGCTTTTATGCCGATTAAAAACATGGGAAGCACCCAGACAGTGATTTCTGCGCTCGAAGAGCCGGTTGCAAAGGTATTCATTTACAGCAACGGTAGGCCTGGTGATTTAAAAGATTTTATAAATAAAATCACGGCTAAATACGGAGAAGAGATCTCAATAACTTCTTCCATACCAAATTGCATCGATGTTTTAAAGGGTGGCGTGTCCAAGGCCAAAGGTCTAATTGAACTTGCCGAAACACTAGGCATAAGTCATGACGAAATAATAACCGTGGGCGATAATTATAATGATATAGAAATGCTCAAGTACGCAGGTTTAGGAGTGGCCATGGGCAATGCTCCCGAACTGGTTAAAAGCAAGGCAGATTATGTGACGGATAGCAATGACGATGAAGGCCTTGCGAAATTTTTAGAAAAACTCATTTCACATCGTGACGGAGCAAGCTGCTTTCAACTTGCCAATCAAAGCTCGGTTGCAGCGGCAGGTAAACTTCATTAATGACGTGAAAATCTACTAAATGAAGTTGACGCTTTTGAAGATCCCAAAAATCTTTAAATTTTTTTACTTAAATTGGTATAATATACATATAAAAAATAGGAAATTAAGGGCGAGAGGTGTAAGATTTAAATGGCAAGCAGCTTTTCCAGGCTAATCCAGGGTGTTTGGCGGCTAGCAGATCCTAAACTCTGCATTGCATCGACGGTTCCCATGGTGGTAAGTACAGCAATGGCTTACAAGGCCTTAGGGTACATTGACATTTATTGGTTGTTTTTGAGCTTTTTTGGCGTTTACTTAATTGAGACGGGTAAGAATGCCATAAATGAAGTTGTGGATTATAAATCCGGAGTGGACCGTTTTGTAACTCCCGATAAGAGGACACCTTTTAGCGGCGGGAAGAAGACAATTGTAGACGGCCTTTTGACTGTTGAGGAAACTAAGATAATAGCCCTTGTTACCATGCTTGCCGCAGCGGCCATTGGTCTTTACATTGCCATTGCACGAGAGCCGATGGTCTTGTGGATCGGCATTGCGGGCTTTTTGATATCAATATTCTACAGCCTTCCCCCATTTAAGTTTTGCTACAGGGGTCTTGGGGAATTTGCAATAGGCTTAACTTATGGTCCACTTGTTGTATCCGGCACATATCTTGTGCAGACACACACCGTCAACTTGGAGATACTGCTGCTTTCATTGATGATAGGTTTTTTAATAGCCAATGTAGTGTGGATTAATCAGTACCCGGATTATGAGGCCGACGCAAGGGGCAATAAGCGAAATTGGGTCGTGAGACTCGGAAAGGAAAAAGGGATTGTAGTTTATATTTTATTATACGTCTTAGCCTATTTAAGTCTGCTTATCGCAGTTTTCTTTACAGGAAATCCTTTATTGCTCATAGCCCTGCTGAGCGCTCCGATAGCCAAACGCTCTGTCGATGTGGCGAAAAAATACTACGATGACATAGCCAGACTCGTTGAGGCAAATGCCAAAACAATACAGGTATATCAAATGACGGGCTTAACCCTGACCGCGGCCATTCTTATTGGGTAAAACCAAATGAATAATTGGGGACTGTCCCTAAATATTCAATAACTTAAAAACTTTAGGTGCCAGGCACCGATGGGAGGGGTGATTTTTGCAACGGATTGATGTGATTTTAGGTGATATTACCAAGGTGGAAGTTGATGCCATCGTAAATGCAGCAAATAAAACGCTGCTGGGGGGTGGCGGTGTAGACGGGGCAATTCACCGGGCTGCCGGGCCCGAACTTCTCGAAGAATGCCGGCAATTAAAGGGCTGTGAAACTGGACAGGCCAAAATTACGAAGGGATACAGGCTACCCGCAAAGCACGTGATTCACACGGTGGGGCCCATCTGGCAAGGAGGGGATGCCAACGAGGATGAGCTGCTGGCATCATGTTATCGCAGTTCACTAATGCTGGCCGTAGAAAACAATGTGAAGACAATTGCATTTCCGTCAATTAGCACGGGCGCATACGGTTTTCCGGTAAAGCGGGCTGCAGACATTGCAATTAGAGAGATAGCAAGGTTTTTAGAGGAAAACAACAGCATTGAAAAAGTTCTAATGGTTTGTTTTGATGAGAAAACTATGAAGGCTTATTCGGAAGCGTTATCAAAGCTGCGAAAGGAGTATTAGAAGCAGCAAAAACATAATAACAAGGGGGCCTTATGTATGACGCTATGTAAAAAAGATACCCTTATAGGCTTTATTGGCACAGGGGTAATGGGAAAAAGTATGGCGATGAATTTGATGAAAGCAGGCTATAAGGTACTTGTCTACAACCGCACCAAGGCAAAAGCTGAGGAACTGATTGAAAAAGGTGCGACCTGGAAGGATACGGTGGCCGAAGTTGCCCGTGAAGCTAATGTCATCATAACAATTGTGGGATATCCGAAGGATGTAAGGGAAGTCTATCTTGGCGAAAACGGAATCATAGAAAATGCAAAAGCAGGCTCTTACCTGATCGATATGACCACATCCAGTCCGAAACTGGCCAAGGAGATTTACGAAGCAGCAAAGGCCAGGAACTTACATGCGCTGGATGCACCGGTTTCGGGCGGCGATGTTGGAGCTAAGGAAGCGAGGCTATCAATCATGGTAGGCGGTGATGCCGAAGCCTTTGAGGAAGTAAAGCCAATTTTTGAAGTGATGGGCAAGAACATCGTCCTGCAGGGCGGCGCCGGAGCAGGGCAGTACACAAAGATGAGCAATCAAATTGCCATTGCCTCTAATATGCTGGGCGTTTGTGAAGCAATGGCCTATGCCATAAAGGCAGGCCTTGATCCGAAGGTGGTCTTAAAGAGCATAGAGTCTGGGGCTGCAGGCAGCTGGTCTCTTAGCAATTATACACCCAGAATGCTCTCTGGAGATTTTGAGCCGGGATTTTACATAAAACACTTTATAAAAGATATGAAAATTGCCCTGGAATCGGCAAAGGAACTCGGACTTAAAACTCCCGGCCTGGAGCTTGCCCTATCCATATACGAAGAATTGGCGGAGCGGGGCGAGGAAAATAGCGGTACGCAAGCACTGTTCAAGTACTACATGAATTAATATTGACTGCAAAAGAAACTTCTTCAGTTTAAAGGCTGTTGAAGTTTCTTTTTTTTGATATCTTTCGGTGTTTTGCCATATTATTAGCTCTGATTTTGAAAGATATTTGGAAAAGCAGGGCAAAATAAACATAAATATAATAAAAGCACTGGAGGATATCAATGAACATATATGGAGTAATAATGGCTGGCGGGGGAGGCACCCGGTTTTGGCCTTTGAGTCGTGCCACCGCTCCGAAACAATTTTTAAACATCACCGGCGAAGACAGCATGATAAATGATACCATAAAGAGGATAAAAGATGTTATTCCGCCGGAGAATATATTAATCGTCACCAACAAAGCCCAGGAAAAAATACTCAATGAAGTGATCCAGGAAGATATACCCAAGGAAAATGTTTTGGTAGAGCCTGTTGGCAGAAATACGGCAGCATGTATCGCATATGCTGCAATTGTCATAAAGAAGAGATACGGGGATTCGGTAATGGCCGTCTTTCCCTCGGACCACTACATAAAAAATGTGGATGAGTTCCAAAGGGTCTTAAGGTCTGCTTGTAGCATTGCAGAGAGCACGGAAAAACTCGTCACTATGGGGATAGAGCCCACCTATCCCTCAACGGGGTACGGCTATATAAAATATGACAAGGATAGGTCTTTACCTGCGGGAAATAAGACGGCATATGAAGCAGTAGAATTTGTAGAAAAACCCAGCGTGCCTAAAGCCAAAAAATACCTGGAAAGCGGTAACTACCTTTGGAACAGCGGCATGTTTGTCTGGAAAAGTTCAGTCATTTTAAATAATTTCAGAAGGTTTTTGCCCCGCCTATATAGAAATATAGAGAAAATAGAGCCTTTTCTAGGTACTCCCGAGGAAGGAAAGGCAGTTGAAGACATATATCCTATATTGCCCAGCATTTCCATTGACTACGGTGTCATGGAAAGGTCTGACGAAGTTGTTGTTATTCCGGGGGATTTTGGTTGGAATGATGTCGGATGCTGGGATTCTCTAGGAAGCGTGTTCCCTCCTGATGAAAACGGCAACATTACAAAAGGAGATTTTGTTGATATTGAAACCCGCAATTCCATCATTTATTCTAACAGCCGATTTGTCGCAGCGGTAGGTTTGGAAAACATGATTGTGGTGGAAACCAGCGATGCCTTACTGGTATGTTCAAAAGAAAAAGCTCAGGATGTAAAAAAGGTAGTGGAATACTTGAATAAAGTGGGAAGAGAGGAACTGCTGTAATGAACAATAAGAAAGGAAAGCTTTGGCCCTATTTAGTTGCCTTGGCATTAATAATTTTTGCGGGTGTCATGTTGGTCTATAGAGATGCTTTTAATGACTATGTAAGTGTACTTGCAACCTGGCAACCCGTAACTACAAGCAAAAATGCGGATAGCGATGATGTGAACACCGAAGAAGAATTAAGTCAAGAGGAACCAGAAGAAGTAGATCTACCAAATCCCACAGCAACTTTTCTGGCAGTGGGAGATGTGATGATGCATGATGGCCAGATTTGGTCGGGATACAGTGATGCTGCGGATAGCTTTGATTACACGGAGTTTTTCCATGTGGTAAAAGATGAGATTTCCGCAGCGGATATTGCCATGGCCAATCTAGAGACAACTTTGGCAGGCAAGGAACAAAAATATACGGGCTATCCCATGTTCAACAGTCCCGATGAAATAGCTGATGCACTGAAAGATGCCGGCTTTGATATTATAGTAACTTCCAATAATCACAGTTTGGACAGAGGGGCAAAAGGAGCCATCAGGACAATACAGGTCCTTAAAGAACGCGGATTGGCCCCTATAGGCACCTATGAATCTGAAGAGGAACGTGAGCAAATCCTGATAAAAGAACTAAACGGCATAAGTTTTGCCTTTTTGTCGTACACGTACGGAACAAACGGCATTCCCATTCCGAAGGACATGCCGTACCTTGTTAATCTGATTGATGAAGAGTTGATACTTTCGGATATAGAAAAAGCGCGAAGCCAGGCTGATGTGGTTGTGGTGTACCTGCATTATGGTGATGAATACCAGAGGACTCCTTCAAAATATCAGAGAAAGCTTGCTCACCTTCTCCTAAAAAATGGAGCAAGCTTTATTGTAGCAAGTCACCCCCACGTTATTCAGCCTGGAGAATGGATGGAGGTCCAGGAAGCTGATGGAGAAATAATTAAGAAATACATTGCGTATTCGATGGGCAATTTCATATCGGCACAGAGATTTCCTTATACCGAGGAAGGGCTCATGGTCAAGTTCACTCTGGAAAAGGATTTGAAAAAGAACAAGGTTTATCTTACCGATGTTGAAGAAATTGATACCTGGGTAGATAAGTTCGTAAGAGATGGAAAGATGAGATATGTGGTCAGGTTCGGCAAGAAACCTACATAATGATATAATGGTCCTTTTCGCAGATTTCTTTTATGTCTTCGCTGCAGGGCACGTGGTTCCCCCATGCATGTAAGCTACAATATTGAATAGGCCCGTAGCATGTTTCCTCATATTTTAAATGTTTACAAGTTGCAATTTCAGTAAAATTAATCTTTCTCGGGATTGCCATTATAAATCATCTCCTTCTGTTTTTTTGTTATATAATAGCATAAAGCGTTTAAAAAATCAAGAATATTCCGTCAATAAAGAAAATGTTCTCTTTCACAAGCTCCGTTAGCTTAAATATCCAGCAACGGTCATATTTCCATACATGTAAGGATATGTTTAATAAGAACAGTATTTGTCAACGCTGGCAAAAGGGGGCTTTAGTGTGGAACGTGTAAAATTAAAGGTTCCCGGCAAAAGTACCTTTGTATTAGCGACTTTACTTATATTGGCACTGATAATCCAATATTTATACGGCAAAAATCTTGCGGTAAGTGTTTTAAGCGGTTGGCTGCCCTTGTCCGGGAAGGTGATAGTGATTGACCCCGGTCACGGCGGTATCGATGGAGGAGCAAGCTTTGATAGCGTTTTAGAGAAACATATCAATCTTGAAGTTTCCTTGAAATTAAAGAGCATCTTAGAAAAAGAAGGTGCCAATGTGGTCATGACCAGGACAAAAGATATTGCCTTGGACCATTTGAACAATAAGAGTGAGTATAGGCACAAGAGGGACCTGATTGCGAGAGTCGACATTATAAATAATTCCAGACCCGATATATTCCTGAGCCTTCACGTGAATGCTGAAAAAAGCTCAGCTAAAACTCGGGGGCCCATGGTCTTTTATTATTATGACAGTGTAAAAAGCAGGCAATTGGCTCTGCAGATTCAAAAAAACTTAGAAGAAGCTTACATTAAAGCTGGCCACAGGGTACCGGCACGGAAAGCTAACGGCAACAGATCTCTTTTTATATTGAAAAACACAAAGCCAGCCGGTGTCATTGTGGAACTGGGTTTCATAACTAATTCCGGGGACAGGCAGCTTCTAACAACAGAAGCTTTTCAAAAGCAAATAGCAAAAGCAATGGCGCTTGCGATTAAAGAATATTTTTCACAAAAGGCTTTGTAAAAAAATATTTTGTGTTATAATTAATAAGTGAATTATCGCAACAGAAATTTTAAGGTTACAGGTGAAGACATGAGCAATGACATTAAGAGAGAGATATTTGAATGGTTGAAGGCTATTGTCCTGGCACTTATTCTTGCATTTATCATAAGAGGTTTTATATTTGAACCCATGATAGTACCTAGCGGTTCCATGATTCCAACTATCCAAATTAACGACAGGATTTTGGTAAATAAGTATATATATAGATTTCAGTCTCCTGAATATAATGACATAGTGGTCTTTAGATATCCCGATGACCATAAGCAGATATTTGTCAAGCGCCTTATAGGTAAGGGCGGGGATGTAATAGAGATTAGGGATAGTGTCCTTTATAGAAATGATGAACCCATACAGGAGCCCCAGTTAAACGAAGCCATGTACAATGATTTCGGGCCCTATAAAGTTCCTGAAGGGCATTACTTTATGTTGGGGGATAACCGAAACAATTCAAAGGACAGCAGGTTCTGGGACAACAAATATGTTTCAAGAGAGCAAATCGTAGGCAAAGCAACGTACCGAATATGGCCAATAAATCGAATTGGTGCCCTTAAATAAAATTACAATCTTGAATTTTCATTAGCTTTGTATTATAATATTTTCACGGCAATTGGCTATTAGTGGGGATATAGCTCAGCTGGGAGAGCGTCTGGTTCGCAATCAGAAGGTCAGGGGTTCGATCCCCCTTATCTCCACCAAAAGGGGCGCGTAGCTCAGTGGGAGAGCGCTTGATTCACATTCAAGAGGTCGCAGGTTCGAAACCTGCCGCGCCCACCATGATAAAAATGTGTATAAACTAGCCTTGACAATATCAAATAAAACTATTATACTAGTAAATGCTTGTGATTAAACTTATTAGATGGGGAATTAGCTCAGCTGGGAGAGCGCCTGAATGGCATTCAGGAGGTCAGGGGTTCGACTCCCCTATTCTCCACCAAATGAAATCAGGACGTAGAACGGAAAACCGTTGCTACGTTTTTTGTTTTTATAATACATTATTGTTGATTTTAATAGTTTATAAAGCTAAAATAAAAAAGGTGTCTAAAATAAAGTTTGTGATGATAATATTTCCCAGAATTCGCATTTTGTAATTTCCATTAATTGTAATGGCTTAGAAGGAGTGACATGTTGCTGTGAAGGTTGGACTAGTTGGATTGCCTACTGTGGGTAAAACCACTTTTTTTAATTTATTGACTCATGCAAAGGCAGAGACGAATGCCTTTCAAAGCGGCAAGCAAAATGCAAATATAGGCCTTGCCAGGGTGCCTGATGGGAGAATTGATTTTCTAGCCCAGGTTTACAAACCCAAAAAGGTCACCTATGCTCAAATTGAAGTGGTGGATATTCCGGGTTTGACAAGGGGGGCCGGTGAAGGTAAGGGTTCCGGAAATCAATTCCTCAGCAACATACGGCAGGTGGATTGCCTGGTCCACATAGTGAGGGCTTTTAGGGATGAAAATGTAATTCATTCCGAAGGTTCGATAGACATAATAAGGGACATTGAGAATATCGGAACGGAGCTGCTCCTGGCGGACCTACAGCTTGTGGAAACTAGAATCGATAGAATAAATAATGGAAGAAAAGTCACCAAAGAGCAGGTAGCTGAAAGAGAAGTGCTTGAGAAGATTCGTGAGTCCCTGGAAAATGAAATGAGTCTTGCCGATTTCAATCTTTCCGAAGATGAAGAAAAGCTTTTGGAACACTTGGATTTTTTAACGGCCAAACCGGTAATCATAGTGGTAAATGTGGACGATGAGCAGCTAATTGAAGGTTACGAGCAAAAAGACGAGGTTTTAAGATACTGTCATGAGAAGAATCTCCCGGTATTTGAGGTCAGTGCAAAAGCGGAAGTGGAAATAAACGAGTTGGATGACGATGATAGAATTGCATTTATGAGGGAGTTAAATATTAAAGAGTCCGGCATAGACCTCCTTGCAAGGGCCATTTACGATAGGCTCAGCCTAATATCATTTTTAACTGTCGGAGAAGACGAGGTCAGGGCGTGGACAATAAAGAAGGGCACAGTGGCAAAGAAGGCTGCAGGTAAAATTCACTCTGACATCGAACGGGGATTTATAAGGGCAGAGGTAATAAGCTTTGACGAATTCAAGGAATGCGGTTCTATGGCCAAGGCCAGGGATTTGGGCAAGCTGCGCTTAGAGGGAAAGGACTATGTTGTCCAGGACGGAGATATTATAAGTTTCAGATTTAATGTTTAAAAGCATAACGAGGATTGAAAACAAGGAGTAGCTACTTTGCTCCTTGTTTTAACCTAAAGAGCTGCCGCTGTTTTTGAATATATAACATGGACGACCTAGATATTCACCCTGTTTAAATCCGTATCTTTCAAGGAACTTGAAAGCCCGACGTCTGCGCTCGTCAACCCAGTAAATTACAATGGATTCGCCGGGGCCAATGGCATGTTTCAGCTGCTTTAGCCATTTTAAAGCCTTCAACATGCCCTCCAAGCCCCAAGTATTGAAGCTTTTCGAAATTAGCTCTTCTTGATGCCTGAACCAATAATTGCACTCCCTTTTTGTGGGGAAAATACACACTGCCACGATATAGGCGACGCTCTTTGACCGCTGTCGGTGCCGTGTTACATACATTGCCAGGTACTGGCCGCTTGATAATCGGTGAAATAGTCTAATTGTTTTCATTGCATCCCCTCCACACCAGCTTCTAATACATTGTATTGCGTTTTTATATAATGGGTGCCGGATGTTCTAGCTCAAGTAAAGTCAGTATCTTTGTCTTATGCCTCTTAGGTCTATTCCCAAAGCCAGGGCAAGTATTAAGTAGCCACTGATTCCTAGAATTAGGTCTGCCCCTATGCATATTATTTTTGGGAAGTCTAAATTTACCAGGGGCAAAAAAGCTTTGCTCATTATGTAGGCCATAAAAACGCAGCAAATCATGGGTTTTAATATAATCTCTAGCAGGTTAAATTGTCTTTGAAAGTTTTGCTCGATATGCCGAATACTTATAAATATTGCCACTGCAGAAGCGGTAATTAAGGCAACGGAATAACCGTAAATTCCCATGGGTGTTTTAGCCGTTAACAAAAACAGGATTTGATTTGTTATAAACAAAGTAGTGAGGGATGTTGTAATGGGGGTGCTGTTGTTGCCGATAGCCCTAAGTATTGACATTATGATACTTTCAAGGTAATAAAAGGGGATGCCGGCGGAAAAAGCTATAATAAGATTTCCCAGTTCAAACTTGGGAAATAGGAATTCTGCCACAGGTTCTGATAGGGCAATAAAAAATGCCGTCACTGCGAAGGCGAAGAAGGATGTGAGAAACAAGGCCTGCTGAGATAGCTTAAAAGCATACTCTTTGTTCTTTAGAGCCAAAGCCTTTGCAATTTGAGGGATGATATTTGATGACAAGGCCCTTACAAATAGGGCAGGGAAGAAGATCAGGGGCATTACCATGCCCGATGTTTTCCCGTAAAGGGCTAAGCCCTCATAAGATGAAAGTCCCGACAGGACTAGTCCTTTCGGAACTAATAGTGCTTCAATAGAACGTGAAATGGAATGAATGATTTGGCTAAATGAAACCGGGACGGCTATTTTCAGGATATCTTTGATTGTTGCAATTACAGAATTTTTTCTGGAATTACGGTAATTGCCTATGCTCTTTGCAAAAAAAATAAATAGTATGCACATGGATATGAATTCTCCAAGGGTCAGGGCAGTAACTGCACCCCTAGTCTTAGTTTCAAATCCAATAAGCAAATTGCTACTTACAAAAAGCACGCCGAACAAAGTCCGAAATATGCATTCAGTAATGTTGGACCACTGCACCGGCCTAGTATCCTGCATGCCAAAGAAGTATCCTCTCATGACGGAGGAATAGCCTACAAATATTGCTGCAGGCAACACTATAAGCAGCAGTTTCAGTTTGAGAAGGAAAGATAGGGAAATAAGAAAAGAAGCTCCCAGCAGAGAAAAGGCGGTTGTCAGGGTGAAAGCAGACAAGATGATGTGGTTCCTTTTATTAGCTTCAGTCTGCATTTCCGCTATGAGTTTGGATACCGACAATGGAATACCTGCTGTCACAAGAGTTATTGCTGTACCGAAAAAGGCCAGGGTTTGCTGATAAACGCCCATGCCTTCAGAACCCAAATATTTTGACAAAACAAGCCTGTAAAAAAAGCCAATCGTGCCGGTTATGGTATTTGTTGCGGTTAAAAGGACCGTGTTTACAAGCCAGTGGCCCATCGCCAAAACATCCTTTCTCGAATATGCATAAATATAATATTCGGCAGCCGCCTGCTTTTATGATGACTGAATACAGTACTAATATTCGAAATATTTGACTACAGTGAAATATTATGGTATATTTATGTTAAATTAATAACAAGCGGGGTGATATTGTGGAGCAGCCCGGTGAAATAAAAAAGGTGTCTATGGCAGTGATTAAGCGCTTGCCAAAATACTATAAATGTCTCGGAGAGCTTCTCCGGAAAAATGTAGAGCGGGTGTCGTCGCAGGAACTCAGCAAACTACTAGGTTTTACTGCATCTCAGATTAGGCAGGATTTAAATAACTTTGGTGAATTTGGCCAACAAGGATACGGCTACAATGTTTCCCAGCTTTATAATGAGGTTGCCAAAATATTGGGGCTGACAACTTCCCATAAAATGGTACTAATTGGCGCGGGAAACCTGGGTCAGGCACTGGCAAATTATAGCGGTTTTGCAACACATGGCTTTAATATTATCGCAATTTTTGATACCAATCCGAGCATCGTGGGTCGCAAGATTAGAGATATACCCATATACCATGTGGATGACATGGAGTATTTTATAAACAGCAATGATGTTGATATAGCGGTGCTTGCGGTGCCGGGAGATGTGACCGAAAAAATTGTTGAGGTGTTGGTTAATACGGACATCCGTGGAATTTGGAATTTTACTCCAACAGAAATCAATGTCAGTAATAAGGATATAACAGTGGAAAACGTGCATCTCATTGATAGTCTTCTCACTTTGAGTTATCGCATAAATGAAAGCTGGCTTCGGGAAAGACTTTTAAAACAGGAGGGAAAAAATACTAAGTTTCCCCATAGAAAAAAAATGTCGTTCATGGTAAAATAGAGAAAACGATATAAATTTTGGAGGGCTTTTTGTGAGAAGACTACTGCACGCCGTATTATCTCTTTTTATTGTCTTTATTCTTATAGGTTGCAGTGCACAGTCCGCCAATGATAATGAGGATTCAGCATATGAAGATATTATTGAATCCGGGAAAAAAGTAATGGTCTATTACATAAAAGATGGATTCCTGACGCCGGTGACTTATAGTATCGACGACTCAGAACTTGAGATAAATGCTGCTGTTAACTTATTATTTTCCGGGATCCTCCCTGATGGTTTTGATAGCTGCTTGCTGAGCACCGGCTTAAATACCATGAAAATAAGTGGCGATACGGTTTCTCTGGATATTTCAGGCAATCCCTTCCAGGGGGAAAGGGCAGAACTTGCCAGAAAACAGGTCGTTTTAACCCTTACCGATTGTCCTAATATCATTAACGTAAATATTTCTATTAACGGACAGCCCTACGGGGATTCCTTAAAAAGGCCCAGCCATATAAACTTGATAGATCCTGATACCTACCAGCAGGATCAGGCAAATCCTGATGAATTAGACAAGTACATCACGATATATTACCCGGACAAGACAGCAAAATACTTAGTTCCGATAACAATCAAGTCTGACAAAATAGATGGCTCATCGGCATCTTCAGTTAAAGCTTCGGAGCTTGCGAAAGCGGCATTACAACACTTGATTGAAGGTGCGGAAGAAATAGGTTTGGGCTTTAATGATAAGATGATAAAGAGCTTGCAGATAAGTGAAGGCGTTGCAGTAGTAGATTTGGATAGGAACATACTCCTGAATAAATTTTCTACTAAAATCCAGTATGCGGAAATAGCCATAAAATCAGTTGTAAGGACACTGACTTCGATAGATGGAATCGAGAAAGTCCAGTTTTTAGTAGATGGCGTAAAGATGGGGTATATAACAGGCAACATAAACATTCAAAATCCAATAAAGCCTGATAAATGGTATAACTTTTTGACGGCTGCATAGCAGCCTTTATTTTTTTGTCCAAAGCTTTCCTTTTCAACTTTACAATTCTATTACACTTGTCCTTTTCTAAAGGATTTTGAAAGATAAAGTCGAAGTACATAAAAATGAATCAAGGCTGCACCAATCATAGGAGGTTTTGTTACAATGTATAAAAAAATATTTCTGGCAACACTTATGCTTTTATTGATCCTCAGCATACCCATTTGCGCCATGGCTTCTCCCAAGCCGATAGAGATTTACATAAATGGCGAAAAGGTTGAGTCCGATGTGGCCCCTATAATCGTAAACGACAGAACTTTGGCTCCGGTGCGCGTGATTTCTGAAAATCTTGGGGCTGAAGTTTATTGGGACAATGACAACAGGCTGGTCCAGGTAGAAACTCCGTCAAAGACAATTATCCTAAAAATCGATGACACGAGGGCATTGGTAGACGGTCAGGAAGTTGTCCTGGAAGTGCCTGCAAAGATCGTAAATGATAGGACCATGGTCCCGCTGCGCTTTTTAGGTGAGACCCTTGGAGCCGAGGTGAGCTGGGACAATGATCTGCGGCGCGTCATAATAAACCGTTCCGGGTCCAAGGTCGTAGACCTTGCATATGAAACGATTGATGGTAAGCCCACGGTTATTATAAAAGGGGACAGTCTTTTAGAATATACAACAGTTGAGATAGAAGATGATAATAAGCTGGTAATCGATATCAAAAGCCACTTAGATACCTTGAAGAATGCCCTGTACGCATACGATAATTATTTAAGCAAGGCTGTAGCAGGTGAGATTTTTACGGATCCACCTACGACACGGGTAGTGTTGGAACTAGGACCAAGAGTATCTTATAGGACCTATAGTTCAGCCGATAAGAAAAGTATTTTCATATCCTTTGAGAACACAGTAGAAGAGCTTAGCTTTGAAAGCCAGAGGCATGAATTGCTTGCAAGGATTAAGACGACAAATGTTACGACAGGCGACTATTTCTTTTTGTCAAATCCGGACCGACTGGTCTTGGACATCAGTGAAACCCTACTTGCTGAAATTGACATTCCGGAAGTTCCTGTAAATGATTTTGTGAAGGCTGTCCGCTTGGGCCAATTTACTGACGATATGGTGAGGGTGGTATTTGATTTAAAAAATGACATCAACTATCAAGTTTTCCAGGAGGACAACGTTTTTTCGATCATCTTTTCACAGGTACGCACGGTAGAAGACATCGATATTGTCAGTGAAAGGAATATTAGCTTCGTGGAAATTTCGGCCAGTGATGAAATAGGATACGAGCTTAAGGCGGACAAGAATAAAAAGCAAATAAAAATCGTTATGCCCGGCGTAGCCATCGGGGACAGGCTGGTAAGCCGCGATGTGATAAGAGTATCAGATGGTATTATTGACTATATTGAACTGGTGAAGGTAAAAGCTGCTAAAAATTACAACTTGGAAATAGTCATAAACCTGCATTCTTTCACAAGTTATGAAATGCTGTCATCGCCTCCTTCCTCTAATATAAAACTTGCGCTGCACAGTTCTCCCTTGATCAATAAACTGGTAGTTATCGATCCTGGCCATGGTGGCAGCGACCCGGGAGCTGTAGTCGGGAATGTAAATGAAAAAGACCTCAACCTTGATGTCGCGTTGAGATTAAAGTATCTTTTAGAGGCAAATGGTGTAAGAGTAGTCATGACGCGGGAAGATGATACTTTTGTGAATCTATATGCCCGTGCAGGCATAGCAAATGAAGTCGATGCAGATTTGTTTATCAGTATCCACCACAATACTGCAACAAGCAGCGCATCGGGAACTGAGACTTTGTATTACCCGGATCCTGAGAAAAAATTATTTGCGCAAGCATTGCAGGATGCCGTCGTCAGGCAAACCGGTTTTCCCAGCAGGGGCATTGTTGAACGACCCGGCATCGTCGTTACGCGGGAGACGAAAATGCCTTCAGCATTGGTAGAAGTAGGTTTCATGTCGAATAAAAATGAGCTTGCGATAATGATGACGGATGAATTCAAAAACCAGGTTGCCCAAGGATTGCTCCAAGGCATCGTCGATTATCTCAGCGGAATGACCAATTGACACACGATAGCCGTTTTGATATCATTACGTTAAATTAAGGAAATTAAATTTACCGTAGGAGGAATTTGGTTTGTGGTCGCTTATCGGGGGATATCTATTTATCTTCCTTGCCAGAGTAGTAGACATGTCTTTAACTACCATGCGGACCCTGATGCTTGTTAGGGGCAAGGGGCTGATTGCTGCAAGTATTGGTTTTTTTGAGGTCATCATTTACATAACGGCCTTAAACAAAGTTGTCAGCGGCTTGAGCAACCCGGTGAATCTATTGGCCTACGCCCTGGGCTTTGCCACCGGAAACTATATGGGAACTTTGATTGAAGAAAAGCTTGCCATAGGTTTAACCACCGTTCAGATAATTTCTCACAAAAACGGCATAGGTGACAAGATTCGCGACATGGGTTTTGGCGTAACAAGTCTTGAAGGAAAGGGCAGGGAAGGTATTAAGGAAGTCTTGATCGTTTCCTTGCCCAGAAAAGAGCTTGATAATCTTTTGGCCTTCATTGATAAAAATGATAGCCATGCATTTATTACGATAATGGATACCAGGGCTAGCAAAGGGGGATACTTTAAACAGACCGTAAAAAGCAAATAATACTTTGACGGCATAAAAAACCTCTTCTCGTTAATATATATTAATTAGATTAAAAAGAGGAGGTTTTTATGCATGGTCAAGAAGATTGTTTGCTTGTTAATCATATTGTTTTTAGTGGCGGCAGCTGTTGCAGGCTGTGATTTCTTTAAAAGAGAAAGTCCCCAGGAAGAAGTTCCGGACTCCGGCGAGGATTCTGAAGAAACCCTGGCAAATATGAGAAAGACGATCTTTTATTTTGTAAATGAATACGGCTTGTTAGTGCCTGTAACAAGGGATATTCCATGGGTTGAGGGTATAGGAAGGGCAGCGTTGGAGAGCCTGGTTGACAGTGAAGAGATGAGAGCAGAACTTGCGGAAAAGGGCTTAAAAGCTCCCTTGCCGGAAGGTACACAGGTTCTAGGAATGACAATACGGGATGGTCTGGCCAAAGTTGATTTTAATGCAAATTTCTTGCAGACTCCGGATATAGTGACTGAACAAAATGCCATCGACGCAGTCGTATATACCTTGACTGAATTTCCCGCGGTTGATGAAGTTCAAATCTTAGTTGACGGGAAGATGGTGGAAAAGACACCAAACGGCAATCAGCTAAAGGGTGTTTTTAAACGGCAGAATATAAACTTAGAAAAACCGGTAACAGCTTCATCGGAAATGGTACCGGTAACTTTATATTTTAAAGGTGCAAGCTTAAATGGAAACTTCAGTTACTTTGTTCCGGTAACTCGAATGGTGACAAAAAGTGACAATCAGATGAAAACCGCCCTGGAAGAATTGATAAAAGGTCCCATGGAAAATACCGGCCTTGTATCATTGTTGCCCCAAGACACGAAGGTGCTTGATGTAGCTCAAAGCAATGGAGAGGTGCTGGTTAATTTTTCAAAGGAAATTGAAGGATACGGTGGCGGTATAGATGTAGAACAATCCATCGTAAACTCGGTGGTTCTCACCCTTTCAGATTTTCCGGGAGTGGAGACGGTTACCATCCAGGTGGAAGGTAAAGCAGGAGCTTTACCGGAAGGCACTGTCCTTGAAACACCTATATATAAACCCCTCTATGTCAACCCGAGCAGCATTTGAAATTTTTGTATAGATATCAACTTGTGAGAAAGGATGGATATTTTGGCAAGAGTAGACGGAAGAGGCAATGACGAAATTCGGCCTATAACCATAACCAGAAACTTTAATAAGTATGCGGAAGGGTCCGTGCTCATTGAGGCTGGAGATACGAAAGTTATCTGCACGGCAACAGTGGACGATAAGGTGCCACCATTTTTGCGTGGCAAGGGCCAGGGCTGGATAACCGCCGAGTATTCCATGCTGCCCAGGGCCACGGAAGCAAGAAACGTGCGGGAAATGCTAAGGCCCAGCGGCAGGACCATGGAGATCCAGCGATTAATAGGCAGGGCTTTAAGGTCTGTAGTTGACCTTTCAGCCTTAGGCGAAAGGACCATCTGGCTTGACTGCGACGTTATTCAAGCAGACGGTGGAACGAGGACCCTATCAATAACCGGCGCCTTTATAGCCTTAGCGGATGCAATTAAGTTTTTGAAAGAAAACAATTTGATAGAGACAAATCCCATTAATAATTTCGTGGCGGCTATAAGTGCTGGTATAGTGGATGGCGAGAGATTACTGGATTTAGTATTCGAAGAGGATTGTCGAGCTCAGGTAGACATGAATGTGGTTATGACCGATACGGGACAAATAGTAGAGATTCAAGGTACTGGAGAGGCTTTTCCCTTTAGCAGGGAGGAATTGGATGGGTTGATGGATTTAGCCTTCAAAGGCATATCAGAACTCATTCAAATTCAAAAAAAGTTAATCATAGATATTTAAGCGGAGCTTTTAAACATGAATACATTGGTTATTGCAACAAAAAATCATGGCAAATTCTTGGAGTTTAAGGAAATGTTGGGGCCCGCAAGCTTTAGTATTGTGTCGCTGATAGATTTTCATCACATCGAGATTCAGGAGACCGGCTCTACTTTTGATGAAAATGCCTTGATAAAGGCAACAACAGTATGCCGAGAAACTGGCTTGCCGACCCTGGCTGATGATTCGGGCCTTGAAGTACACATCCTAAACGGTGAACCAGGTGTCTTAACTGCCAGGTATGCGGGAGAACATGCTACTGATGAAGACAATATAAACAAACTCCTTGAAAGATTAGAAGGAGTTCCATTAGACAAAAGGCGGGCTCAATTTGTTTGTAGCCTGGCCCTTGTCTTTCCTGATGGACAAGCCTTCTTCGAGCGGGGTATCCTAGAAGGCCTTATCGCTCTTAGCCCTAGGGGGACCGAAGGCTTTGGATATGACCCGATATTTCTGTTGCCTGAACAGAACAAAACCCTCGCCGAGATTTCCATAGGAGAGAAGAACAGGATAAGTCATAGGGCAAGGGCTCTGGAAAAAATCAAGAAACATTTATTTAGGCTTATATAGGAGGAATATCTTGAAGATCGGAGTGTTAAGCGATACTCACGGCGTAAGATTCATCGCGAAAAAAGCCGTGAATAAGATGGAAGATATTGAAATTCTCCTTCACGCGGGCGATTTGGTTGAAGACGCCCGCCATCTCGAAGGGAATAATTACCGGGTCTACTGCGTAGCGGGGAATTGCGACGCTTTTAGCCTCGAACCGACCGAAAAAATACTGGAGCTTCAGGGCAAGAAAATCCTATTAACCCATGGGCATACATACAGAGTTAAGCGGGGCTACGAACAATTACTTTTCAGGGCAAAAGAAGTTTCTGCAGACATAGTGGTATTTGGCCACACCCATGTTCCGGAAAACACATATATTGACAACATACTGTTTTTTAATCCCGGAAGCACAGCTCTGCCGAAAAATGGTGGGCCCGGGACATATGGAATCATAGAAATTGCTGATGGCCGTATCAAGGCATGCATAAACAGTATATAAGCAGGGTTTTCGGGCATCGAAAAATAAAAATCGATTTGAAATACCACAAAAGTTGTGCTAAAATAATCTTGACTCAAAAAACTATTTCATGTATACTATACAATGTCTTTAAGATGTCGGGGCATGGCGCAGTTTGGTAGCGCACATGGTTTGGGACCATGGGGTCGGGGGTTCAAGTCCCTCTGCCCCGACCATGCGGGAATAGCTCAGCTGGCTAGAGCGTCAGCCTTCCAAGCTGAATGTCGCGGGTTCGAATCCCGTTTCCCGCTCCAGGCGCCCGTAGCTCAGCTGGATAGAGCAACGGACTTCTAATCCGTAGGCCAAAGGTTCGAATCCTTTCGGGCGCGCCATATATGGTGGGTATAGCTCAGGTGGTTAGAGCGCCAGATTGTGGCTCTGGAGGTCGTGGGTTCAAGTCCCACTATCCACCCCATAATACAAATTTAATGTCGGATGCTACAAATAGAATTCCGACAACCCTTTTTGGGCTACTGTAAATTTATTGGGGCGTCGCCAAGCGGTAAGGCACAGGACTTTGGCTCCTGCATCGTAGGTTCGAATCCTGCCGCCCCAGCCAAAAGGGTCATTAGCTCAGGTGGTAGAGCACCTGACTTTTAATCAGGGAGTCGGAGGTTCGAGTCCTCCATGACCCACCATGCGGGCATGGCGGAACTGGCAGACGCGCCAGACTTAGGATCTGGTGGATTTATCCCGTGGAGGTTCAAATCCTCTTGCCCGCACCATATTCAAATACTGTGGATTTTTCTACCTCGGTCCATACCGAGGTGTTATTTTATTGTAATTTTTTGTTTGCATATATTTTTTTATGTTATAATATCAAAAGAAATGGAATTTACGGGAATTGCAAGGGAGGAGCATAATGAAAGTAAACCTGGAAAAAATAGAAAAGAACAAGGCCTACTTAAATTTCGAGATTGATGCACAGCAATTCGATGAGGCAATGGAGCGTGCGTATAGAAAAAACGCAAGGCGCTTTGTAATCCCCGGATTTAGGCGGGGAAGAGCTCCCAGAAAGCTCATTGAAAGACATTACGGTCCTGAAGTCTTTTTCGAAGACGCTGCAAGATTTCTTTTGCCTGAAGCCTATCAAAAGGGAGTAGAAGAATACAAATTGGAGCCTGTAGATCAACCAACTTTTGACATCAAACAGATAGAAGTTGGCAAACCCTTTATAGCTACCGCAGAAGTATTTGTCAAACCCGAAGTTGATATAAAGGAATATAAAGGATTAGAAGTAGAAAAAATTGTCTATAATGTAACTGATGAAGATGTAGAAAAAGAGCTGTCTCAGCTGCAGGAGCAAAATGCCAGACTCGTAACGGTTGAAGACAGGGCGGCCAAAATGGAAGATATAGCTGTCATAGACTTTAAGGGTACGATTGACGATGAACCCTTCGAAGGAGGCACTGCAGAGAACTTTTCTCTGAAATTGGGTTCAGGTATGTTTATAGAGGGCTTCGAAGAACAAGTTGTTGGAATGAATGTCGGAGAAAGCAAGGACATCGAAGTAACTTTTCCGGAAGACTATAGCGCAAAAGAGTTGGCAGGAAAAAAGGCTGTTTTTAACGTGACTTTAAAGGAACTTAAGGCAAAAGAACTGCTGCCTCTGGATGACGATTTTGCCAAGGATGTCAGCGAATTTGAAACTCTGGATGAGCTTAAACAGGACATCAAGACAAAATTAGAGGAACAAGCCAAATCCGTGGAAGAAGGCTCTTTAAAAGCATCTATAGTAAATAAATTAAAGGAAGTTGCCGAAGTCGAAATTCCTGATGTAATGATAGATCAGGAAATTGATAGGTTAGTCTTCGATTTTGCTATAAGCCTGAGATATCGCGGATATGATTTGCAGTCCTATTTGGATGCAACAGGCCTTAGTCTTGAAAAATTCAAAGAGAGTTTCCGCGAGAGAGCTCTTGACAATGTAAAATCATCACTGATATTAGAGGAAGTAGGCAAAAGGGAAAACATTACTGTGACAGATGAGGAGCTTGAAAACAAAATCAAGGAATTAGCTGAAAGCTTAAAACAGTCGGTGGAAGATTATAAAAAGAATTTAAAAGAAGAAGATATGGCAAGAATAAAAGACTCAATACTTACAAATAAAATCTTCGATTTTCTAATCAGCCATTCCAATATAGTAGAAAAGAGCAAAGATGACGTAAAAGATGATATAATAGAATCAGAGGAAGACAGCAAAGCCGACAGTGAAGAAAATGAAAATTAAAATGGTGTAATTTAAGGAGGTATTTATAGTGAGTTTAGTTCCTATAGTTGTGGAACAAACTAACCGTGGGGAAAGAGCATACGATATTTATTCCCGACTACTCAAAGAAAGAATCATCTTCATTGGAACAGCCATAGACGATACTGTCGCAAGCCTTGCTATAGCTCAAATGTTGTACCTGGAGTCAGAAGATCCTGACAAGGACATCCGGCTCTATATCAATAGTCCGGGGGGCTCCGTTACAGCAGGCCTTGCCATTTACGACACGATGCAATACATCAAGCCCGATGTTTCAACTATTTGTATGGGGCTTGCTGCAAGCATGGGAGCTGTCCTTTTGGCAGCCGGAACTGAAGGTAAGCGCTATGCACTGCCCAATTCACGCATCATGATTCACCAGCCTTGGGGCGGTGTCCAGGGTAAAGCTGTAGACATAGAAACACACGCGAAAGAAATTCTTCGCCTAAGAGAGCTGCTAAATGAAATACTTTCAAAGCACACCAAGCAACCCATAGAAAAGATAGACAAGGATACGGACAGGGATTACTTTATGTCATCAGATGAAGCTTTAAAGTACGGCTTGATTGATGAGGTGATCCACAAGAGGAAGTAAGCCGGAAAGGAGAGTGAAAGATGTTCAAATTTAGCGATGAAAAGAGTCAACTGAAATGCTCGTTCTGCGGCAAGACTCAGGATCAGGTACGTAAACTAGTAGCGGGTCCCGGCGTTTACATTTGCGATGAATGTATTGAATTGTGCAATGAAATTATAGAAGAAGAATTTGGCGAAGAAGCGGAAATGGACTTTACCGAGGTTCCAAAACCCAATGAGATAAAAGAGATTCTTGACCAATACGTAGTAGGACAGGAAGAAGCCAAAAAAGTACTATCTGTTGCAGTGTACAATCACTATAAGCGAATTAACTATCAGCACAAAATTGAAGATGTGGAACTTCAAAAGAGCAATATCATAATGCTTGGACCGACCGGCAGTGGAAAGACCCTTCTGGCTCAAACTCTTGCAAAGATATTAAACGTGCCATTTGCTATAGCCGATGCCACCTCTTTGACCGAGGCTGGCTACGTAGGAGAAGACGTAGAAAACATCCTCTTGAAACTGATACAAGCTGCTGATTATGATGTGGAAAAGGCCGAAAGAGGAATAATTTATATAGATGAAATAGATAAAATTGCACGCAAATCAGACAATCCTTCAATAACAAGAGACGTATCCGGCGAAGGTGTTCAGCAAGCTTTGCTTAAAATCTTGGAAGGCACCGTGGCCAGTGTTCCTCCTCAAGGCGGGCGCAAACATCCTCATCAGGAGTTTATCCAGATAGACACTACAAACATCCTCTTTATCTGCGGCGGAGCTTTTGAAGGTATTGACAAGATAATAGAGAACCGCACAGGCAAGAAGTCAATAGGATTTGAAGCCGATATAAAGAGTCAAGCAAATAAAAACGTTGGAGAGATTTTAAAACAACTTATGCCCGAAGACTTGTTGAAATACGGCATGATACCTGAGTTCGTCGGAAGATTGCCGGTGATTGTAACACTTTCAGCACTAGATGAAGAAGCACTGGTCAAAATCTTGAAGGAACCGAAGAATGCACTGGTGAAGCAATATCAGAAACTCTTTGAGATGGACGATGCCCAACTGGAGTTCACCGATGATGCACTGAGAGTAATTGCCCAGGAAGCCATCAGAAGAAAGACAGGAGCAAGAGGTCTCCGGTCCATAATGGAAGAGATCATGCTGGATATCATGTACGAGCTTCCTCATAGAAGCGATATTACCAAGTGCGTCATAACCAAGGAAGTGGTTATAAATCGCGAAGAACCAATAATTGTCACATCTGAACGCAAAAAGGGCAAAATGTCCGATCGAAAAAAAGGTCAGAAAAAAGAAGTAACAGCATAAATAATTAGTTGGAAAATGGGGAACCGTTCCTTATGGGACGGTTCCTATTTATGTTGAATAATTGGGGACGGGTACAAAAAATTCACGAGTGAATTTTTTGTACCCGTCCCCAATTATTCATTCGCGGCGATTAAAAGTGGCTCGAAATGGGTTATAAAAAAACTGCTATTAATAAATAATATAAACAGTGATTGGAATAGTTAAAGCTCGATAAGGAGGATCTACAGCATGAACGTTACCCTAAATATACTGAGCCTGATTCAGATTTTTTTTGCCATAGTTATCGGGCTTTATTTTTTAAACCTGTTAAAGAGCCAGCAGGGCAGTAAAGTCGCTGTCGATAGGGAATCTAAAAAGGAGATGGAGAAACTTGAGCGCATGCGACAGATCTCTCTCACGGAACCATTGGCAGAAAAGACGAGACCCTCGAGTTTCGATGAAATAATTGGCCAGGAAGATGGTTTAAAGGCACTGAGGGCAGCCCTTTGCGGTCCCAATCCCCAACACGTCATATTATATGGTCCCCCCGGAATAGGCAAAACCGCAGCGGCGAGACTTGTCCTTGAAGAAGCAAAAAAGACTCCCGGCTCCCCCTTTGGCCCCGATGCAAAGTTCATAGAGGTTGATGCTACTATTGCCAGGTTTGATGAAAGGGGAATCGCTGATCCCCTAATCGGTTCGGTCCATGACCCGATATACCAGGGGGCGGGCCCCCTTGGCGTTGCCGGAATTCCTCAGCCAAAGCCCGGGGCTGTGACAAAGGCCCACGGTGGCGTTCTGTTCCTTGACGAAATAGGGGAGCTTCATCCAATTCAAATGAACAAACTTTTAAAAGTATTGGAGGACCGCAAAGTATTTTTGGAAAGTGCGTATTACAGCAGTGAAGATTCGAACATACCCCGCCACATTCACGATATCTTTAAAAATGGCCTGCCTGCTGATTTTAGGCTAATTGGTGCGACAACCAGGCCCCCTGAAGAAATACCGCCGGCTATTCGTTCAAGATGCTTGGAAATATATTTTAAGCCACTGATGCCGGAACACATCGGTATCATCATCAAAAATGCTGTAAATAAGATAGGATTTGAAATTGACGACTTGTCGATTAAAACCATAAAAAAATATACTACCAATGGCAGGGAAGCAGTCAACATTATTCAGATGGCGGCAGGTTTGGCCACTCGTGAAAACAGAAAACGGATTGAAGCACGAGATGTGGAATGGGTAATAAATAGCGGCCAGTATGCACCAAGGCCTGAAAGGAAGGTAAGTCCAAAACCACAGGTGGGCCTTGCAAATGGTCTTGCGGTATACGGGCCCAACATGGGTATTTTATTGGAAATAGAAGCTACAGCCATAAAGACAGAAAAAGGTCAGGGGACCTTGCTTGTGACGGGAGTAGTAGAGGAAGAAGAAATGGGGGGAAGCGCCCACCGCCTTAGACGAAGGGGAACAGCCAGGGGCTCGGTGGACAACGTAATGACGGTTATCAGGAAGTACTTGGGCATAGATCCTCGGGATTATGACATTCACTTAAATTTCCCGGGAGGAACGCCTCTTGATGGCCCTTCAGCTGGTGTGGCAATTGCTGTTTCAATATATTCAGCAATGAAAAACCTAGTTGTCAATAATTACATTGCCATGACGGGAGAACTTTCAATCCGCGGCTATGTAAAGCCTGTAGGTGGTGTTATACCCAAGATAGAGGCTGCAAAGATGGCAGGAGCTAAAGCCGTAATAATACCTAAGGAGAACTGGCAGGACAGCTTCAAAACTTATGATTTGAATATAGTTGCCGTTGATAGGATAGAGGAAGTGATAGAGCAGGTTATATTTGCATCTGAAGCAGAAATTAGGAATGAGACGGTCTCTGTTTAGCATTTAATATTTTGAAGGATTTATTAAAATTTTATCGAATAGAATAAGAAGAAACATATGTGTTGTTCAATAATAGCCCGAATGGGGGGGATAAAGTGGGGAAGGCTTCATCTAATCGGACAATACCGCTGTTGCCGCTTCGTGGACTATTGGTTTTTCCCAATATGGTGTTACATTTCGATGTTGGTAGGGATAAATCAATCGGTGCTTTGGAAGAAGCAATGGTGGCGGACCAAAAAATACTGTTGGTGGCACAAAAGGATGCAAAAGTGGATTTTCCCACGAGAAATGAAATTTACACCACCGGCACGGTCGCTAAGATAAAACAGCTCTTAAAGATGCCCCAGGACACAATAAGGGTATTGATTGAAGGTGTCAACAGGGCTGTAATAGAAAAGTACATTCATACAGATCCTTTTTTTAAGGTTGAAATCAGGGAAGTTATTGAAAGCGATCAAAGGGCAGACACCCAGGAAGAAGCCCTAATGAGGAGTATACTGAACCTTTTCGAACACTACATGAACATGACGAAAAAGTTGCCGCCTGACATCATTGTTTCCCTTAACAATGTAACAAATCCGGGGCGTTTTGCAGATATTGTGGCGTCCCATTTGGCCATAAAAGTGGAAGATAAGCAGAAGATTTTGGAGATGATTGATTTCAAGGAACGTTTGGAAATACTTTTTGCGATTTTATCCCAGGAAATAGAGATCCTTGAAATTGAAAAGAAGATTAATTATAGGGTAAAAAAACAAATTGAAAAAAACCAAAAAGAGTACTACCTGAGAGAGCAGATGAGGGCAATACAGAAGGAATTGGGGCAGCAGGACGAGAGAACTGCAGAAGCTGAGGAGTACAGGGAAAAGATACTCGCACTGGATCTAAAGAAGGACGTTGAAGAAAGAATAATGAAAGAAATCGATCGTCTTGAGAAAATGCCCAATGCCTCAGCGGAGCTTTCGGTAATTAGGACATACTTGGATTGGATTGTTTCCCTTCCATGGAATGTATTTACAGATGATAGCGTGGATATTAAGAAGGCGGAAGAAATATTAGACGAAGACCACTACGGTTTAAGCAAAGTAAAAGAAAGGATCCTAGAATTTCTTGCAGTGCGTAAGTTGTCGGGAAAAATAAAAGGACCGATATTGTGCTTTGTAGGTCCTCCGGGAGTTGGAAAAACCTCCCTGGCCAGGTCCGTGGCCCGCGCAATGGGTAGAAAATTCGTGAGGGCGTCCTTGGGCGGGGTCAAGGACGAAGCAGAAATCCGCGGCCACAGGAGGACCTATGTGGGTTCCATGCCTGGTAGGATTATCCAGGGGATACGTCAGGCGGGTTCCCAGAATCCCGTATTCTTACTGGATGAAATAGATAAGATGAGTTCTGACTTTAGAGGAGACCCTTCATCGGCCTTATTGGAGGTCCTAGACCCTGAACAGAACAACAGTTTTTCGGACCACTATCTTGAAATACCCTTTGACCTGTCTAGGGTGCTCTTTATTACAACTGCCAACAATTTGTACAGTATCCCCCGGCCCCTGAGGGACCGCATGGAGGTCGTCACCATTCCGGGATACACCGAAGACGAAAAACTGGAAATAGCCAAGCGCCACCTGATTCCGAA